>Ga0307426_1001316_pt1 | contig 16510 bp, 16 predicted proteins | sample SalMarWE160340MG_FD_202165 | JGI IMG/M metagenome (GOLD analysis project Ga0307426, IMG submission 202165) | Salt marsh sediment microbial communities from the Plum Island Ecosystem LTER, Massachusetts, United States - WE1603-40 | ecosystem: Environmental > Aquatic > Marine > Intertidal zone >... | reverse complement strand
CGGTCCGCCAGGCTTCCGGATATGCCCTGGTATCCTTCGTCGACGGATTTTTCATGACAATCGCCATCCTGGCGATCATGCTCAGCCAGAATGCCCGCCTGACGCTGCTGTCGATCTCCCCGCTGCCGATCATCACCATCGGGGTCATTTTCTTCGGCCGGGTGATCGGGGAGCAGTTCCGCCGTGTCCAGGAGGGCTTTGCCACACTGAGCGACATGACCCAGGAGTCCCTTACCGGGATCCGGGTGCTGAAGACCTTCGTCCAGGAATCCGCCTTCGGAAAGCGATTCCTGGAAAAAAACCTGGACTACTCGAACCGGAACATGGTGCTGGTCCGCACCTGGGGAGTCCTGTTCCCGGCCGTCGGGTTTCTGGCCGGGATCACCACCCTGATCCTGATCCTCTTCGGCGGACAGGCGGTGATCGAAGGGACCCTCTCTCCGGGGCAGTTCACGGCTTTTCTGGCCTACCTGCAGATGCTCATCTGGCCGATGCTGGGAGCCGGATTCACCATCAATATGATCCAGCGCGCCGGCGCCTCCCTGGGCCGGATCAACAGGATCCTGGAGGAAGAGCCGGATATCCAGAGTCCGGCGGGGACGGCGGCGGCAGTAGAGGCAACGGAGGCAACTCAGACCACGGCGCAAGCCGAGGCAGCGGCGGAAGCAAGGGCTGCAGCCGGGGCAATGGCCAAGGCCGGAGAACAACCGATCCGCGGTGATATCCGGATAGAAGACCTCACCTACACCTACCCGGGGACTGAGACGGCGGTGCTGAAAAACGTGAACCTGGAGGTGCCTGCCGGCAGCATCCTCGGCATACTGGGGAAAACCGGGAGCGGGAAGAGCACCCTGGTCCAGTTGCTGCCCCGGATCCTGGATCCGCCCGCCGGCTCTGTGCATCTGGACGGCAGGGATATCCGTTCCTACGAGCTACCCAGGCTGCGGACCAGCATCAGCATGGTGCCTCAGGACACCTTCCTGTTTTCGGCGAGCATCCGGGAAAACATCGCCTTCGGCAGCCGGAACGGAGACGACCAACTGGTCCGACAGGTGGCGGCCATCTCCACTATCGAGCGGGACTTCAACACCTTCCCCGATGGATCGGAAACAGTCGTGGGAGAGCGGGGCATCACCCTCTCCGGCGGTCAGAAGCAGCGCGTGGCCATCTCCCGGGCTCTGGCCAGCAATGCCTCAATCTTCGTCTTCGACGACTCCCTCTCCTCGGTGGACACGGAAACCGAAGACGCGATCCTGAACGACCTGCTGCCCTTCTTGAGGGGTAAAACCCTGATCCTCATCTCTCACCGCATCTCCTCGCTGAAAACGGCGGATCGGATCGTTGTGCTGGAGGCGGGCCGTATCGCCCAGCTCGGCTCCCACGAAGAATTGCTGGCACAAAAGGGCTTTTACGCGGATATCTACCACCTGCAGCAGCTGGAAGAGGCGTTTCGAAGAAAGAAATGAGTAAAAGGCGAATGAGCGACTGACGGATGAGCGACTATTTCGACCAGGAAGACATTGTAAAGGGCTACGATGCCGACATCATGAAGCGGCTCCTCGGCTACCTGAAGCCGTACCTGCCGGTCTTCGTTCTTTCCCTCTTCGCCCTAGCTCTGGCCACGGTGGGCGAGCTGTACGTACCGATTCTGCTGCAGCGGGCCACGGACAACCACATCCTGCCTTACCAACGCGGATTGCGCTTCGACGAAATCCCGCCGGATGTGCTCGAGAAACTTCAGCCGGTTTCCGAACAGCAGCGGGTAGGGGAACTGTACTTTCTGCCCGCCTCCCAACTGGTTCACCTTAGCGCTCAGCAAAAGCAGGAGCTGCGGGACGCCGGGACCCTGTTGGAGGAAAATTTCTACATCGTGAAGGGATATCAGGAAAAAGCCGATGCCCGGAAGGTGATCGCCGATCATCCACGACTGTTCCATGTCGGTACCAGCTCGGCAGCGATCTCGGAGCCGGATCTTCGCTCCCTCTCGAAGGAGGAGATACGGATCATCCGCCAGGACAATCTTGCCGGGCTCGGCTCCCTGGTCCGTCTGCTCTTCATGATCCTGCTCGGGGTATTCATCTTCACCTTTCTGCAGGTGTACCTCGAGGCTTACGTAGGTCAGATGATCATGAAGGACGTCCGCACCCAGCTGTTCGACCACACGGTCCGCCTGCCTCTGAAGTTCATCGACAGGAACCCGATCGGACGCCTGGTTTCCCGCATCACCAATGACGTAGAAACCGTCAACGAGCTGTTTACGGACGTTCTGCCGGCCCTGCTGAAGGACTTCAGTACGATGATCGGAGTCACGATCGCCCTGTTCCTGCTCAGTCCCCGCCTGGGCGGCGTCACTCTGCTGACCCTGCCGCCGGTCTTTGTCGTAACGGCGATCTTCCGCCTTCGGGCCCGCAACGCCTTCCGGGCGGTACGTCAGGCCCTGTCCCGGCTCAATGCCTTCATAGCCGAACATATCTCGGGCATGCGCATCGTCCAGCTCTTTGTTCAGGAAAAGCGCAGCCACCGGGAGTTCCGGGAACGCAACCAGGGACTGATGAAGGCGAACCTGGGTGAGATATTCGTCTTTGCGACCTTCCGGCCGATCATCGATCTGCTGGGCACCATCTCCACTGCGGCGATCATCTACTTCGGCGCTTCCTTCCTGCTCAGAGACCTGATATCTCTGGGTATATTGATCGCCTTCTTCAACCTGATCCGCATGTTTTACCAACCCGTGCAGGATCTCTCCGAAAAGTACAACATCCTCCAATCCGCCATGGCCGGAGCCGAGCGGGTGTTCAACCTGCTCGATACGCAGGAGAAGATCGAACAACCCATAACGCCGCGGGCTCTGGATTCGGTGAAGGGGAAGATCGAGTTCGACAGGGTCAACTTCTGGTACAAGGAAGGCGAACCCGTGCTGAAAAACCTGAGCTTCACGGTGAATCCCGGGGAGACCGTGGCCATCGTGGGCTATACGGGAGCGGGAAAAACAACCATCACCTCGCTCCTGACCCGTTTATGGGATATCCAAAGCGGCTCGATCCGGCTGGACGGTGTGGATATTCGGGAGCTTTCCACCGACACGCTGCGCAGGCGGGCGCAGTCGGTGCTGCAGGACGTGTTTCTGTTCTCCGAAACCATCGCCGAAAATATCCGTTTGGGAAGCGATATCCCTGTCCAGGATATCGAGCAGGCCGTCAAGGTGGTGCGGGCCGATACTTTCATCAGCGACTTCCCCGACGGCCTGGACACGCATCTGCACGAACGGGGCGGTAATCTCTCCATGGGCCAGCGGCAGCTGCTGTCCTTCGCCCGAGTGCTGGCCCACGATCCGGACGTCCTGATCCTGGATGAAGCCACCGGCAACATCGATACGGAAACGGAAAAACTCATCCAGGAAGCTTTAGGAAAGGTTTTGAAAAACAGGACCTCTCTGGTGATCGCCCACCGTCTTTCGACAATCCGCAATGCCGATCGGATCATCGTGCTGCACAATGGTGAGCTGTTCGAGTCTGGAACCCATGAGGAGCTCTTGGCCGCCCAGGGCATGTACTACAACCTCTACCAGATGCAGTACCTCGATCAAAGCTCCAACGTCAATCCGTCGTAGGCCAGGTGCACATCGATCGGGGTGTAGTAGGGACTGCCCGGGTCGGCGAACTGCCTGTCCACCGTCTCATGGAGGACATCGTGGCAGATGTGGGTGAAGAAGGCCTGTTTCGGCTGCAGCTCCGATACGACTCCCAGAGCCTGGTTGATGCTGAAGTGGGTGGGATGTTCGGTATGCCGCAGAGCTCCGAGGATCAGCACGTCCAAACCGTAGAGCTTGCGCCGGCTCTCTTCGGGAATGGCGGACACATCGCTCAGGTAGGCAATATTCCCGAATCTGTATCCCAGGATCTCCATGGATCCGTGATACACGGTAAGGGGTTCGATCCCGATCCCCACCAGGTAGAAGCTACCGTTCAGAGCCACCAGCTCGACATTCGCGATCCCGCCGCCCCTCTGGACAGCCGGGTCGAATAGATAGTGGTAGATATAGGTTTTGAGGTAGGTCAGGTGCTCCTGCTTTCCGAACACGGGAATGGATGCCCTCCGCCGGGCAGTAAATACCCTCAGCTCGTCGATCCCCGCAACATGGTCGAAGTGGGTGTGCGTGAGCAGCAGGTAATCGATAGAATCGATCCTCTGCCTTAGGGCCTGCTGGTGAAAATCCCTGCCGCAATCTATCAGGATTTTCTTTCCCTGAATCGTCAGCAAAATCGAGGCGTTGGTCCGCTTGTCCCGCGGATCCGTGGAGCTGCAGGTCGGGCAGGTGCAGGCGATCATCGGCACCCCGTGGCTGGTGCCGGTTCCCAGAAACGTCAGGGTCATCCGCTGCCGCCGGTCGCGTCCCTCCGCTGCTGCTCCATGCGTTCGCGAATGTAGAACAGGATCAACCCTTCAAAGCTCATCTTCTTCAAACCCGCCTCTTCCTGCAGAAAATCGTACATGTCCTTTTCAATACGCACGTCCAGGCACAGATGAATGGTGTCCATGGGAAAATCTCCTTGCACACTAAAAGGGTCTGCTGCCCCGTCTGCGGATATATATCTGGTCTATGGCCGCTCGATCGGACAACGACAGCAGAAAAAGCACGGTATGGGCGATGTCCTCCGGCTGGAGCAGGCTCTCCAGATCCAGATCGGGGCGGGCGTCTGCGATCAGCCCGGTGTTGACTCCTCCCGGAAGAATCGCGGAAACCCGGATACCGTGTTCCTGGGCCTCTACGGCCAGGGACTTGGTCAGCCCAAGGAGGGCATGCTTGCTGGCGGTATAGGCTGCCTGATCGGGATAGCCCTTGAAGCCGACAACACTGGAAATGTTGATGATGTAGCCGCTTTTCTTGGGCATCATCAGTCGCAGAGCCTGTTGGCAGCAGAGAAAAGCCGCTTTGGAGTTTACCCGCATCAGCGTATCGAAATCCGCGGAGCTAAAATCGACAATCGGCCCGAAGATCCCCACACCGGCGTTGTTGATCAGGATATCGAGGCCATGGGCCTGCTTCCGAATCCTGTCAAACAGAGCCACAATGTCCCGCTCTTCTGCAAGATCTGTAGAAACCGGAATTGCCGTTCCTCCACCGCGGCGGATCTCCTCCGCCGTCGATTCCAGTTGGGAAGCGGTCCGGGCAGCCAGAAAAACCTTCGCCCCTTCTGAAGCCAGAGCTTTACCGATGGCACGGCCGATTCCCCTCCCCGAGCCGGTAACCAGAGCGGTCTGCCCTCCAAGGTCCACCATCCCGGGCTCCATCAGCAGAAGGCCTGGTAGATGGCCCTTACCGCATTCTCGAAGTCGGCGGTCTCCACCCCAACGATTATGTTGATCTCCGAAGAGCCCTGATCGATCACACGGATGTTGATGCCCGCATTTGCCAGGGCGGTGAACAGCCTGGCCGCGATTCCCGGCCGATAGGCCATCCCCTCTCCCACCGTGGCGATCAGGGCGAACCCGCTGGTAATATCGACCCGGTCGGGCTCCAGCTGCTTCTTGATATCCTCCAGAATCCGTTCCGTTTTTCCTTTGAGCTGGCTATCGGCGACAACGACCGACATGGTGTCGATCCCCGAAGGAGCATGCTCGAAGCTGATCCCATGGGCTTCCAGGATTCCGAATAGCCGACGGCCGAAACCAACCTGCCGGTTCATCAGCAGCTTCTCTACGAAGATAATCGAAAAACCGGTCTTTCCCGCGATTCCGACTACAACTCTGTCCTTGGTGTCTCGATGAGGAACGATCAACGTCCCGGGATCGTTCGGATAGTGGGTGTTGCGGATATTGATCGGGATCTTCTCCCGCGAAACCGGGAAGATCGCTTCCTCATGGAATACGTTGGCTCCCATATAGGCAAGCTCCCGGATCTCCCGATAGGTCACCGTGCGCATCGGCTTGGGATTGACTACAAGGTTGGGATCACTCATGAGAAAACCGGATACATCGGTCCAATTCTCGTACACGGCAGCGCCCACTGCTCTGGCCACGACCGCACCGGTGATATCCGACCCGCCCCGGGAAAAGGTCCTTACCTCCCCCTCCGGGCTTGCTCCGTAGAAACCGGGAATCACGTGGATGCCCTCTCCGCTCAGGGCGGCAGCCAGATTCTTGTAGCTGCTCTCCATCACCAACCCTTCCCCGTTGATGATGATGTGGTTCGCCGCATCCACGAACCGACCCTGGAAAAAATCGGCCATGATCCGGGCGCACAGATACTCCCCCCGGGAAGCAACAAAATCCCGGGACACACCCGAACGGATCCGCTTGTTCAGATCCGCGAGCAGCTTTCCCACGTCCAGTCCCACTCCCAGATCATTGGCAATCTCCAGGTAGCGCTCCCGGATCAGATGAAAGGGCCCATCGATGTCCAGGTCCTGGCCGGCCAACTCGTGGCAGAGATACAGCAGATCCGTTATCTTCTTGTCGGCCCCGCTGCGTTTGCCCGGGGCGGAAACGATCACGAAGCGTCTCCGGGGGTCCAGCTGAACCACCGACAGGATGTTGCGGATACCTACGGCATCGGCAACCGACGACCCGCCGAACTTGCAGACCACTGCTTCCATGCACATCTCCTGTAGGATTTAGAAGCTTAAATGTAAAGGGAAGCTCGGAAATTGGTCAATAGGAGGCAGCCGCAGGCGGGATGACAGGAGGTGGGATGACAGGTTCGATCGGCTCCTCCCACCCGCGCCGGCGAAGGTGCTCTCCCAGGGATTCAGGAAGATCGACCAGGTCCTGCTTGAACGCTCGGGAACAGCCTTTGATCCACGCTTCAATGCGCATGGCCGTGCCCTTCGGGGAGTACAGTTTCCAGCAAGCCGCAACCGCGGTGGGAGTGAAGCTTCGGGTTATTTTGGCCCCCCGGCCGCTGCGGTGGGCGCGAAAGCGCCTCTGTAGATCCGTGGTATAGCCGGTATAATAGCTGCCGTTGGCCAGACGCAGCATGTAGATCCAGTAAAAGCTCTGTTCCTTCCCACCCATACGTTGTATTGTTCTCAGTGTAATGAGCAACCGCCGCTTGCACAACCTATGGTCCCGCTTGATCTACCTGCTGTTTACCGAACCGTTTCTGTGGCGAGCAAAACGGCGGGTATGCGCATTGGTCGAGGAACTGGGGGTATCCCGGGTTCTGGAGGTGGGCTGCGGCACCTGTGTCCAGGGGGTGATGATCGCAAAAAAGGGGATCACGGTTACCGGGATAGATCTCTCGGAGCAGCTGTTCCCCTCTCCCCAATCTCCCCGCCTGCCGCCCTCCTTTTCATTCTTCCGGGCCGATGGGAGGGATCTTCCCTTCCCCAGCGGCCGGTTCGACCTGGCACTCATATCCCTGGTACTGCACGAAATGGCCCCCCCGGGCCGCATTCCCACACTCCGGGAAATGATCAGGGTGGTGAAACCCGAAGGGGTTCTGCTGATCATGGATTTCGACTTTCAGCTGAGCAGTGACAGGAGCTTTGCGGCGCTGATCATTCGCATCATAGAACGGATCGCCGGGGAGGAGCACCACAGGAATTTCCTCCACTTCATGGAATCCGGCGGCGTTCCCCCTCTGCTGCGGAGCCTCGGCTACCCGGATTGGAAACGCTCTCCCGTTTTGCTCGACCACGGGGGCGTGTTCGAGCTTCGACCCGGGCGGCGGTAGGGCATCAGCCCTCCAGACCCTCTATATTACCGCAGGATCTCCTGACGAAGGACTCCGCCTTCTGCGCTCCGGTCTCCCCGGGTTCCCCGACGGTGCGGAACATATGGCTCAAGATCGTCTCCCAGGACCCCGCTCCGTACACCTGCTCCACCAACGCCCGCTCCTGCAACAGGTTGAGCACCAGCACCTCATTAGCCGCAGACTCTTCGATCGAATGGCGCAGAATCTCCGCGGTCTCCCGAAACAGGGCCATGCATCTTTCCAGGGCGACATCCGCCAATTCCTGGGTGTCCGAGGCTATGCTCTGACAGAGTGCCACCACCTGCTTGATATGGCCCAGCTCGTGTTCCTCCTCCGGATCGAATTCATAGCCGATGCGGTTGGTCAGGTACTCGATGCGCTCCAGATATTCCAATTCGCTGCGATACTGGGGAACGTAGTTCTCCAGCTGATAAACGCTTTCCAGGAGGATCATGAACAGATGGAATCCCGTTCCGATGTAGGAATCGATGGATTTCCGCACCAGGGATTTTCGCAGTTCCGCAAACACCTCACGGGCCTTGGTCCTGTCCGCCTTCTGATTCTGAAGAAGTATTGACTCCAGATCGGCGAATCTCGAACCCACGACCCCGGGCTCAGCTGCGTCCTGCCTGTCGCTGCGAAAGAGAAAATGAGCCTTCTCTTTGATGTCGAACACCAGGGTCTGTTCGAGATGACTTATCTTGGCGAACAGCCCGGCGTGCTGGAAGTCCCCGCCTTCGCCCAGAAGCCCTTTGAACTCCTCGTAGATCTCGGAAAACAGGACATGAGCCCTCATGAAACGGACCACGAGAAAGGACAGATCCTCCTTCCGCCGCCTGGCTATGTACTGTTGCTGGACCCTGTTCACCCGTCCTCCCTGTCCATCGTTACCCTACTTCTTCATCACCCGACTGGGTCCTCTCTCCAGGGCGATCTTTCCGGTGCGGATCGATTCGAGAATGCGGTAATCCATGAAGAGATTGAAGGCGTTGTCAACGGATCCGGTATCCCCGGTGATCTCGAGGATCCAGATTGAACCGGAGGAATCCACGATCCGCGCCTGGACGGCGGTAATGAGCTGCAGAAGCTCGGCCCTGCGTTTGTCCTCCACCTCGATCTTCAGCAGGGCGTGCTCCCGCTCCACCGCCTCTGTCTGCTTGATATCCCAGGCCTTGATTATATGAACCAGCTTCTGCAGCTGCTTACGCACCTGCTCCAGGACCGTGTCGTCCCCCGTGGTCACGATCGTGAAACGGCTCTTGCCGGGCAACTCCGTGTGGCCCACGCTGAGACTCTCTATGTTGAAACCCCTGCGGGAGAAAAGTCCGGAAACCCGGGTCATTACGCCGGGGGTGTCGTCGCACAACACGGAAATCGTATGTCGCATCGCTTCCTCCTACTCCACGTACTCCAACAGGGATGAGCCGGTCACCATGGGGTAGACATTGCCGGGATCGTCCAGTACACAATCCACCACCGCGGTTCGCCCTGCGGCCAGCGCCTTCTCCAGGGTCGGGACAATTTCAGCCTCCTCGCTTACCCGAAAGCCCGCCGCCCCCATGCTCTCTGCCAGACGGGCAAAATCCACGTTCCGGCCAAAGCGGCAGGCCTCATAGCGTTTGCCGTAAAACGCCTCCTGAAGCTGTTTGATCATCCCCAGGCAATAGTCGTTCATCACCAGGATGACTACGGGAATCTCTTCGGTCACCGCGGCGGCCACTTCCTGGCAGGTCATCATGAAGCTTCCGTCCCCGGCGATGTCGATGACCGTCCGATCCGGATGTCCCACCTTGGCCCCGATGGCCGCGGGCACACCGAAACCCATGGTGCCCAGACCTCCGGAGGTGATGAAGGACCGCTCGGAATCTACGGGGAAGTAGTGGGCCGTGAAGATCTGATGCCTGCCCACATCGGTGACGATGATCGGATCATCCACCAGGCCTCGCAGGATTCGTAAGACATTGGGGATACTCACACCGGCTGCCTTGCCCCGCAGGGGATGTTGGCCGGCGACCTGACGCAGCTCATCGAGCCAATGGGCGTGTTTCTTAACCGCTACCAAAGCGACCAGCTGCTCCAGGATCTGAGCGGCATCCCCGACGATGGGCAGGTAGCTGGGCACGTTCTTGCTGATCTCCGCCGGATCGATGTCGATATGGATGATCTTGGCCTGCCTGGCAAAGGTACTGATCGGCCCGGTGGTTCTATCCCCGAAGCGGGTTCCCAGGGCCAGAATCACATCCGCATGGGCGACGGCGTAGTTCGACTCCACGCGACCGTGGTACCCCATCAATCCGAAGCAGAGTGAGTGGGAATTGGGGATCGAGGCCTTACCCATCAAGGTGTGGACAACGGGGATTTCCGCCTTCTCCACAAGCTGTACCAGAACCTCCCGGGCGGCGGAAAGGCTTATGCCGCCGCCGGCGATGACCAGCGGCTTTTCCGCCGACTTCAGCAGGCCCACCGCCCGCTTGATCTGGCCGGGATGGCCCTCCACCGTGGGTCTATAGCCCTCCAGGGGCGGATACTTCGCCTGGTGGGAGGCGAAGACCTCCATCTGCACGTCCCGGGGGATGTCCAGAAGTACCGGACCCTTTCTCCCCGTGGAGGCCAGGAAAAAGGCCTCTTGCACCGTGTGCGGTACCTCCGAGGCTTCCTGCAGCAGGTAGTTGTGCTTGGTTATGGGGATCGTGATGCCGGTGATATCGACCTCCTGAAAGGCATCGTTTCCGATCATCGGCCGGGGAACCTGGCCCGTGATGGCGACCAGTGGCGAGGAGTCCATATAGGCGTTTGCCAGTCCGGTCACCAGGTTGGTGGCTCCCGGTCCGCTGGTTGCCATGCACACTCCGGTCTTGCCCGTGGCCCTGGCATAGCCGTCGGCCATATGGGCCGCTCCCTGCTCGTGCCGCGCCAGGATGTGCCGGATCGAAGATTTTGCCAGCTCGTCGTAGATCGGCAGGGTGGCTCCGCCGGGATACCCGAAGATAATCTCCACGCCCTGGGCTTCCAGGGCGCGTACCAGCGCCTTGGCGCCGCTCAACTTGGCCTTCCCCATCGATTAACTCCTTCCCTCCGGCTCCTCCGATTCAGGTCTGAGGCGTTGCCGCAACACCCCGTTTTCCTCCCGAAGCCGTTCGATCTCATAGACCAACCAATTCAGATCTTCATCAGCCTCGTCCACCTCGTACATCATCTCCGAACGCGGACTGTAGCGGCTATAGTATACCTTGTTTTTTTTCAACCGTCTTTTGATATGATTCAGTCGATCTTCCATTACCAGATCTTTGACTGCTGCAAATGCCGGGGGACTCGCCCGCGCAGGAGGGTGTACACCTGCCGCAGGGGAACCCGCCGGAACAGCCGTTTGCTCCGCAGGCGACGGGCGAACAGAAAAGAGGAGATCACCGTGTCGAAACCGACATCCTGCGGGACTCCGCCCATCAGCGCTTTGAAAAAGCGGGTGACCATCAGGTACAGATCACCTTTACGGGCGTGTTCATAGCGGCTCTTCAACTCCGATTTGGCGATCAGGCCCAGTCGGGGCAGATATACCTCGGAGTACCACTGGCGGGCGCATTCGGCGATGTCGTACCCCTCCGTGTACTCCCTCACCTCCTCCAACAGATCCGCATAACCGCTCGTGTAGTCCAGCCGGATATTCTTCAGGCCGGTCTGCTGTTCGAACAGGCGCCGGCTGACCGCGCCGCGGTGGGCCTCCTTGTCCCCGTGAGGAACACACTCGGTTACGTGGGCATCCATGAACTCCAGGCCGAACTGTTTGGCCGCAGCCACCCGGCGGTTGCCGTCGATCACGTAGTACTGCCCACTGAGCAGGTATGCATCGATCGGCGGGATCGAGTAATACTCAAGCGACCGCCTGTCCAATCGGCTCCTGCGCCAGCGCTCTCTCCGATCTCTGCGGCGGATGGTACGAAAGCGGCGGTCCAGCTCATGGCACTTGTTGACGGATCCGGTGATCCGTTTGACCTCGATGACCCGCAGTCCCGCTTCGATGGTGGCGTAGGGCCCGTATCTGCGGATCTCTTCGTCAAAGCACTTTACCCCTCTCATGCCAGCATCTTCTCCACCCAGCGGATATGCCCGGTCTCCTCCCCGGCCAGAAGGAGAAACAGCTCGCGGACAGTCCGCAAGGCGGAGCGCCCGGCAATGAGCTGGTAGTAGCGGGCGGCCTGTTTCTCCTTGATCAGAGCCAGGTTCAGAACGTCCCGGGCGGAGGCCTGATCCGGCAGCTCCGGCCAGGATTGCTCCTCCTGGAGCAGCTCGATCTCCTGCGGGCGGGAGAAGTCCATCTCCTCGCTCTCTCCCCTCCTCTGCAGCTCTTCGAGCTTCAAGCGATGACGCAGCTCTTCGGCGCAGAGTTTCTTCAGCAGCTGCCGCACCTCTGCTGCGCTCACCCTGTCCATGGCTGACTCGTAAAAGCGATAGGCGTTCTCTTCACGGATGATGGCGTCTTCCAACACCAGCCTAAAAAGCACTTTTCTTACAAATCCCGCCACACCCAGGTTCCTCCGGCACCCGCTATTGTAGTGAATTGTTCATTCCATGGCCACCCCGGCCGCTTTTTGCTTTTTTGCCCCCGATCCTTGAAAATCAAAATGTGAAAACGTACATTGTAGAGAACACGAGCGCGCGGCGCGCGCAGGTATCGGGCGCGGCACACCGCGGGGTATCCGGCGCAAGCCGCACACGTGGGCAAAAAACAAAAGAGGTGGCTATGAAATCTTCCGTGAAAAAGGTTCTGATGTTCGCTCTGGTGGTCGTCGCTGTCCTGGCTCTGTCCAGCTGCGGGTACAACAGGATGCAGCAGCTGGAGGAGGCGGTGAACCGGGCCTGGGGGGATCTGGAAGCTCAGCTTCAACGCCGATCGGACCTGATCCCCAACCTGGTGGCCACGGTCAGGGGATACGCCTCCCACGAGCGGGAGACCCTGGAGGCGGTGGTGAATGCCCGGGCCCGCGCGACCTCGGTCCAGCTCACCCCGGAGCTGCTCAGCAATCCCCAGGCGATGGCCCAGTTCCAGGAAGCCCAGGGCTCACTGACCTCGGCCCTCTCCAGGCTCCTCGTGGTGGTGGAGGCCTATCCGGAGCTGAAGGCCAATCAGAACTTCCGGGACCTGCAGGTGCAGCTGGAGGGAACGGAGAATCGCATCAGCGTGGCCAGGCAGCGCTACAATGAAGCGGTGGAGCGGTTCAACTTCTCCATCCGCCGCTTCCCCAACTCCATAACCAACAGGCTGCTGCTGCACCTGGAACGTAAGGAGTACTTCGAGGCCGACGCCGCCGCCCGGGAAGTCCCCAAGGTCGAGTTTTAAAGGTGATGAGCGATAGCTTGTTGTCGCGGCGGCTGCGCCTGGGGGTGAGCACGGCAGCGCTGCTGCTCTGCGTTGCGGTTATCACGGGTGCCCTGGAGGTACCTCCGCTGAGAGGACGGGTCAACGACTACGCCAACATGATCTCAGCGGAGGCGGAGAACCGCATAGAAGCCGTCTCGAGGGAGTTGGAGAGCTCCGATTCCACCCAGATCGTGGTCCTGACCATCCCTTCCCTGGAGGGGGAGGATCTGGAGGGGTTTTCCATCCGGGTCGCCGAGAGCTGGCGCATCGGGCAGGAGGAGTACGACAACGGCGTGCTGCTTTTGGTGGCTCAGGCCGAACGCCGGATCCGTATCGAGGTTGGGTACGGTCTGGAGGGTGTCCTGACAGACCTGCAGGCCGGGAGGATCATCGACTACGAGATCACCCCCTATTTCAAAGCCGGCCAGTTCGGTGAGGGATTGGTGCGAGGGACCGAAGCCATCGCCGCCACGGTCCGGGGTGAGTATCAGGCCGGCGAACAAACTGCCTCCAAACCCCGGGCACGTTCCCGGGTCTCACTGGTACCCTTCTTCATCATATTGATGGTCATCTCCGTGCTCGGTTCCCGCAAACGGGTGATAGGAGCCATCGCCGGTGCCGTCCTCTTTCCCCTGGTGGCCTGGTTCGCCCTGCCCCTTGCCCTTCCCCTGCTCCTTCTGTTCATCCCCCTGGGTTTCGGTGCCGGTCTGCTGCTGCCGGGCATGTTTCTGATGTCAGCAGCCCGGCGGGGCAGAGGAGGAGGATTCTACGGTGGCGGCGGCTTCGGCGGTGGCGGCGGCTTTTCCGGCGGCGGCGGCGGCTTCGGCGGTGGCGGTGCCTCAGGCGGCTGGTAGTGCGAAGGATAACATTATGAAAAATCTGGCGTCGAAGTTCCTGTCGGATGCGGAAAAACAAACGGTAGAGACCTGCGTGAAGGAGGTGGAAAAAAGCACCTCCGGAGAGATCGTGCCCATGGTCGTATCCTCCAGCTACCACTACCCGATGTCCAACATGATTGGAGGTCTGATCTTTGCCCTGCTGATTGCGGTGGCAGTGACCCTGGTCTACGGCATCCAAAAATCCTGGGGCGGAGTCACGGCCCTAGATCTCTGGCTTTTTCCGGCGGTGTTCGCCGTATCCTTCCTGCTCTTTCACGAGCTGATCAAACGGATTCCCGGGTTGAAGCGGATCTTCATCACCAGGGCGGAGATCACCGAGGAGGTGGAGGAAGCCGCCCTCACATCCTTCTACCGCAACGGCCTCAACAACACGAAGGACCGCACCGGCATCCTGATCTTCATCTCGGTGTTCGAGCGAAAAGCGCGTGTTCTGGCCGATGAGGGGATCAACGCCAAGGTCGACACGGCAGTCTGGCAGGAAGTGGTGGATCTGGTGGTGAGCGGTATCAAACAGCGTAAACAGGCCGAGGGGATCTGCCGGGCGGTCAGGCGCTGTGGCGGGCTGATCAGCGAGCACTTCCCCATTAAAAAAGACGACACCAACGAGCTGGACAACCTGATTGTCGAGGATTGAGGCGTAGCTCAAGCCTAAGTTCGAGCTACTCCGGTACCTGATCGTGGGCCAGATGCGGTCTGCCCGTAGCCGTGGCTGTCACCACGCTCTGGATAAAGAGCTCCTCCCCGGCTACCTGGGCGTTGTGATCCTCCTGCCGGACTGAGGTGGTTACAGACACGGCTCCGGCCTTCCGGGCCAGCTGCTCCGCCCGCTTCTCGGCAAACGTCACAGCAAACCGGGCAGCCTCTTCCAATTCGCCGAAATCGTGGACTCCGTCTTCGCAATGAGCGCGGAACAACTCCCCGTTCTCTTGAGGGGTGATCAATACCCGCACCGACTGCATGATGCTACCCACCACCGCGCCCACCGCGTTGGCCACCTCCGCGTAATCAGGAATTACCAGCTCGGTCTGCAGGCTCCGGGCTACATCCGGGAAGTAGGCGCCGACCGGTGCACCGATGGCCACCAGTGGCTGGTTAAGCCGCAGGGCCACGCCCAGCAGGTCCGGGCCGCCGTTCTGCGGACCGGCCTGCAGACCGGGCTGCGGGCTGTCGTCCCGGGGAGTGCCGTCCAGCCCTTGATGGGCCGCCGCGCCTCCGGTCCGCCAGCCGGCCGCCCCCTGCACCAGCGCCCGGTCCACGAACAGCTCCCGAACCGCGGGGAAGGACTCCAGGTGGAAGTCGTACCTCTCAGCCAGTACCGCCGCGGAAACCGCCCTGCCCGCCTGCAGAACGGTCCGCCGGATCACCTCTCTGCACAGCTGCTCTGCAGAGTCGCTCCGGCTTTCCCCGCTCCGGCTTTGCCCGCCGCCGTTTCGCTCACCACCATAAAAGCGAAGCACCAGCTCCGCCCCCAGGACCGCCGCCTCCCGTGACCAGGAACTGTGCATGCCCAGAACGTGGGCTGCATCCGTCGGTGTGAATCCCGAAATCGCCACGTACCCCAGCGTGGTCAGGCGCTGCAGCTGGGTTTCCAGCAGATACCGGGAGTCCGTTCCCCGGAACAACGATTCCAGCGCCACCGGGCGGCTGCCGTCCAGGCGCGCCAAAATCTGCTGTTGGGACTCCGTCAGCTCAGCCAACCGCTCCCGCCAAGATCTCTGGATCAGGGCGAATCGGCCGGTGTAGCGATCAATCGTGAACCTGTCCCGCTGAAATTTCAGATCTTCGATGATCTCCGGATTCTCGTGGGCCAAGAGACTGAGGGGGATAAGCCGCCGGGGGCCCAGATCCATCCGGCCCGATTCATCAAAATGGACCTCGCTGTCGCCTCCGAGTCCGAAGGTGTGAATCCGGACCGCCTGAACCATGGTCTGCCAGCCGCCGACGTTCGCACCGTCGCGGTTGAGGATCGGTTTGCCCCCCTGCACAAGAGCGATGTCGGTGGTGGTCCCGCCCATATCCACAACGCAGGCATCGGGCTGCTCAGAGAGGAACAGGGAACCCACGACACTGGCCGCCGGACCCGAAAGTATCGTCTCTATCGGATACTCCAGGGCAAAGGCGGCGTCCACCAGGGATCCGTCCCCCTTGACGACCATCAGGGGCGCGCGGATGTTCTTCTCCGCCAGCATGCCCTGGACCGCCCGGATAAGCTCGGAAAGCACGGAGATCAGACGGGCGTTGAGGGCAGCGGTAAGCGCCCGGCGGGAGGCGTGGAGATTGGAGGTCAGCTCGTGGCCGCAGGTTACGGGACGGCCGCTTCGTTCCCGTATCATCCCGCGTACGGCGTTCTCATGGGAGGGATTGCGCACGGAGAAATACCCGGATACCGCGAAGGCGGACACCCTCTCGGAAAAGGTATCGACGGCTCTGCGCGCCTTGGCCAGGTCCAGGGCCTGCACCTGCTCTCCGGTGGCCTCATGCCCGCCGCCGACAAAGACCACCGGATCCTGGCCCATGACCTCTCCCAGCCGGCTCTGCTGGAGGGCATCGGCGGGATAG
>Ga0307426_1001314_pt1 | contig 16513 bp, 17 predicted proteins | sample SalMarWE160340MG_FD_202165 | JGI IMG/M metagenome (GOLD analysis project Ga0307426, IMG submission 202165) | Salt marsh sediment microbial communities from the Plum Island Ecosystem LTER, Massachusetts, United States - WE1603-40 | ecosystem: Environmental > Aquatic > Marine > Intertidal zone >... | reverse complement strand
TAATCCTTTACAATCAGTACAAAAAGCCTTATACACTTGTACCCTTATGCACTTATTATTATCCCCGGTGCGACTCGAACGCACAACCTCTGGCTCCGGAGGCCAACGCTCTATCCATTTGAGCTACGGGGACGAAAAATCACCATATTTAACTAATTTACTACGCAAAAACAGCTAATAAGTCAAGAACATAAATGCCTGTATTGGCCGATATTTGCGGTTTTATTGGAATTTTAACCGTACGATTTTTATCTTTATATGGTATAATAATATAGGTCCCGGATAGAAAGGGCGATAGACAAATGCTGAAGAATGAAGGCTTTTTGCAATCAAAAACGACATTAGTTCTGCTGCTTCTTGCTGTTGTATGTCGGACTGCTATTGCAGATGCCGAGTGGCCATGCTGGAAACGTCAGGAAGTCGACTTGCGAATGACCGGCGGCTCTCGCATAAAGGCCATCAGCTATCCTCAGGACAAACCGCTGCCTCTGAGCGCTAAAAGAGCCGGCCAAAGACAGACGGCAGTGCGACAAAAAACCTTTACCGCCCAGGCAAATTTACAGCTTACACCGCTTGCCCCGGAAACTACAACCTCAGTCTTTGTCAACGTTATCGACTCACCTCCAATATCAGGCTTCGTACCCTGGATAGCTGTTTCCGTTACCAACGCCCGTCTGGGCGAGTGGGAAGTTGATGCCGTACCCACAACATCGGTCACCGGCAATTACCTGCCCGGCTCGAATCCACAATCAGACTACGCAATCGGCATCTATGACACCGGGGCCGGTGCACACCTAATGGGTGACATTGCCGCCGAGCAGGCCGGTCTTTTCAATTACACTTATCTTACCTCAAACATGACCGAAATTTATGGTGCTACGGGTTCGTCGGTTTTTGTCTGGGTAAGTCAGCCGATAGGTCTCTTCATTGATGGACTCGGTGCACTTGACCCAAATGGCCTGCTTATTGATAACTCCAGCATGGTAGGCGAGACAAATGTTTCAATCCTCGTCGGTGACCCGTATGATTCGCCGAATCTGCCGACCGCTATTGGTTCGCCGATGTCGGTCTACTTTGCCGCCTGCCTTCGCAATGACCGGCAAATCTCCATCTTTCACGACAGTAACCAATTCACCACGCCTGATGCACAATTTTACGAAAGCTACGACCCATCCATCCCGGACTATTCAAACACAATATATCTGGACCTGCGGCCAATCGGCGCCGCCGCCGTCCAGTACCTCTTTGACCCCTTCGATCCGGAGTACCCTCCATTCAGTCCTTCGATAATAATGGCGGGCTTAACAGGCCAAAGCCTTTTCTTCACCAATCGAACCGACCTTGCTCACAACAACAAAACCTCCATCCAAAAAAAGTTTATGGTCGACACCGGTGCACAGATTTCAGTCATCAGCGAATCACAGGCAACCGAGCTGGGGCTCAAAAAATCCGACCCCAATTTCTGGGTCGAAATAACGGACGTCACCGGCGACACCATAGATGCCAAAGGATTCATTATCGACTTGCTTGAAATCAGTGCCGACCCCGAATGGCTCAGCTTCACTAATGTCCCCGTTGTCATGCTCGACGTAATGTCGCCGGAGGGCGGAACTCTCGAAGGTATCATCGGAATGAACCTCTTCGTCGAGTTCAACCTTGTATTTCATGGCGGAGGACTGCCCGACTACGGCGGCCATGCACTTTTATTAGAGCCTGTCGACTATCGCACTGTTTGCGATATAGCACCCGGCGATGGCGACGGCAAGATTGACAAATTAGACCTCGCTGCTTTCGTTGATGCCTGGCTGGCCACCCCAACCTCAACCAACTGGAATCCAAGGGCCGACTTGGCGCCGGTCGTTCGTGACGGCAGGGTCGACTTCTACGATTTTGCCATACTGGCAGAATACTGGGGACAGGAAATAGCTCCCTAATCAAACGCCGGTATCCCATTTCGCAAAGCAGGCATTTATTTGACATATCCGCACTTTAACAATATGATAAGTCAATTACTTTGCAGAGACTATCTATGCGAATCCTAATTGACTTTGTATATTTACTGGCCGCGATAGGCTACAGCCCCATCGTCATATATCGTGCCGTCAGGCATAAACGCTACCGTAAAGGCTGGGCCCAGCGGTTCGGCAAAATCACCCGAAAGTTTCCCGAAAAAAAATGTATATGGCTCCACGCCGTCAGCGTAGGAGAGGTCAACGCCGCCAAGACCGTCATAAAAGAGCTTCAAAACAAATTCCCGGATTTCGAAATCGTAATCAGCACAACCACCGACACCGGCTTTGCCCGCGCAACCAACACATTTGGCAAAAATATCCATATATTTTACTTCCCCTTCGATTTCTCCTTCACAATGCACCGTGCCTTCCGCAACATTCGACCGTCAATCTGCCTGCTGATGGAGCAGGAAGTCTGGCCAAATTTCGTCCGAATTGCGCAGCAGTTAAATATCCTCGTCGTCGTGGTCAACGGCCGAATCAGCGACAAAACCTTTGCAAGGTACAAAAAACTAAAACCGATTGCCAAAATAATATACCGTAAAGTAACTCTCATTCTTACCCAGACTCAACAGTACGCTCAGCGTTTCAGAGAACTCGGCTGCCCTGATAAAAGAGTAATCGTTACCGGCTCACTAAAATACGACACCGCGCAAACAGAAGACAAAGTCGACGGTGCCGATACCCTCGCGGCCCAGCTCAATATCACTGATGAAAGATTGTGGGTGGCAGGTGCCACAGGCCCGGGCGAGGAAAAAATCCTCCTCGATGTCTTCAAAAATCTAATCTCCCGGCAGCAATTCAAAGACCTTCGGCTGGTAATCGTCCCCAGAAAACCGGAAAGATTCGATGAAGTCGCTTTGCTCATTAAAGACGCCGGTTTCGATTTTGCCCGCTACAGCTCTCTCAAAGATACTGAAACCAAATATCCCGAAAAAACACCCGTAATTCTCGGCGATACAATGGGCGACCTGCGAAAATTCTATTCGCTCGCAGCGATTATTTTCGTCGGCCGCTCCCTCGTTCCAATGGGCGGCTCCGACATGATGGAAGCCGCCGCCCTCGGCAAGCCCACCCTCTTCGGCCCGCACGCCTTCAATTTCAAACAAACCGTCGACGCACTTCTAAAAGATGAGGGTGCCGTTATGGTAAAAGATGAACAGGAACTGCTCCAGATGATGCAAAAATGCCTTACTGACCCCAATTTCGCCCAAAAAATCGCCCGCAATGGCCAGGAGGTTATCAGAAAAAACCAGGGTGCCACACAAAAAACCATCAACCAAATCACAAAACTGCTGAGCAATACTTGAACAAAAAACTTTTCCCGTATCTACTTTTTCAGCCTTTCAGCCAATGCTCTAATATGCCCCGGCCCGGTACCACAGCAGCCGACCAGGCAAATTCTGCCGTCCCAACTATGTCAACTCTCGCAGAAGAGTATCGACATGGGAGACGAACTTTTGCGTGTTATCCAGCCAGCCGCCCACATCATCGGCCTTAAACATGGCAAAGTCTACATAGTCACCTTTCAGACGGCTATCAAAAAGCAGGTCGAAATGTCCACCCAATTCTTTCGGGATTAAGCCTGTCTTGACAAGCTCGCGATGCATCAAGGAACGAAGATGTCCATGTTTGCTTGTAGACAGGTTCTTAGTCAACAGCAACGCTGAAACCGCGTAAAAGCACGCATAGTAAAGACGATTCACATAAGAGTTAACGTGCCCCGCATCGAACAATGTCTTGGCCTCATCAATAGCCTCGTGTGCACGCTCCATACGGTAAGCAATCAAAGTTTTTTCTTCATCAGTCATAAAACCACTCCCTCTCGGTCGACGTTTTTATGAAAAGGCATAGCCCGGTAAAGAGGTGAATCCCACTGTTGTTTGCTGTAAACAATAAGCGTAAGTACCTCACAAGTCTCCAGTTCCAAAGGATACACATTATCACGTATTCTCATCTCAAGAGCCATATCTACAGGTCCATTTACTTTTATCAGAACATCATAGTCTGAGTCTCTATCGGCATCCCCACGAGCGCGTGAACCGTACAGAATCACGTCTGCATCCGGAACAACCTGCCTGATAGCTCTTTTGCATCGATGCAGCAGTTCAACATCCACGGAACTGCCTCTCCACGAATCAATAGATATCATCTTCCACCTGTGCCCCAAAATAGCATCAAGAATTTTTCACCGTGCTCTATACTAACAAAATTGTGACACAATTCCCACAATATATTCGCAGTTCCCACAGGCACATTACTACCTTAGTCTCGAACACTCTGTGGGCATTATTTCAGCTTTCCTGCCACGGCTTCGATATGCTCCGGCCCGGTACCACAGCAGCCGCCGATGATGGTTACACCTGCCGAGTGTATTTTTTCAGCCGCTGCTGCGAAATCCTCCGGCGATACATTGTAGACCGCTTTGTCGTCAACTAATTCCGGCTTGCCGGCATTCGGCTCAGCAAAAACACACACAACCTGACTCAAAGCTCTCACCGCCAAAACAAACTTCTCCGCCAGCTCCACATATTCACCAAGTGTCGCAGTGCCGCAATTAAAACCTACTGCGTCAACACCGAGCGCAACTATTTTTGAAACTGCTGCGTTAACATCCACTCCCATCATCGTCTTGAAATCGTCACCCCGTTTATCAAAGGCCATCGACGCAAAAACAGGCAAGTCCCCACAAACAGATTTTACTGCCTCGATAACAATGGCCGCCTCATCGAGAGCCATCATTGTCTCGATGATAAACCCGTCCACCCCCCCTGTCAGCAGCGCCTTCGCCTGCTCACAAACTGCATCTTTTAACTCTTCCGGCTTCATGTTCCCCAAAGGTTCCAAAAATTCTCCGCTCGGGCCTATATCGCCTAAGACGTACTTCTCTTCCCCCGCTGCCCGCCGGGCAATCTCGGCGCCCGCAGTATTTATCATCGCAACTTTGTCAGCCAAGCCGTGCCGGCCCAAAGCATATTGATTCGCCCCAAACGTGTTGGTAAGGACCGCATCGCTGCCCGCCTCCAGATACGCCCGATGGATATCAAGAATAGTATCGCCCGACTCGATATTCAGATAGTCATTGCACTTCCCTGCCTCAATCCCCCTCGCAAACAATTGCGTCCCCATCGCCCCGTCTAACAGAAGCAGTCCCTTACTAATTCTCTCTTTTAGACTCATCCTGCCCATAACCAGACTCCTTAGTTTATTTTCAGTACCTTCCCTTTTATCTCACCGGTACACCTATCCCCACAAACGCGGAAACATTCGACCGCTTCGATTTATATACAATTTATACTCTTCTCCGAAGCGGTCAAGCATCATTCTTTCTTCAACCGGTATGCGAAACAGGTACAGCGGTACAGATGTAATCAGAAAGGCCGACCCCGCAATCCAGTTATGCAGTAACAACACCTGGGCGATTGCCCAAAGAAAGTGTGCGGAATACATCGGATGACGGATATATTTGTATACACCTTTCGTCACAAGCGAATGCTCTTCCCTGATTTCCATCATTGGCGACCAGTTCCGGCCGAGGTCGACGTGTGACCGCCAAAGCAGCAGCAACGCCCCCGCAAAAACAACTGTCCCCACCCAGCCGGCCCACATCGGCAGCTCATAATCCGCGAAGTCCAGCCAGCCTGTTAAAAGGTATACCAAAGGCGCAGCAATAAAACCCAAACTAACTACAACCAGCAGCAATTTATCAAGCCAATTCTTCCGGTCATCAGTGAATTTAGTCCGGTCGTATCCCCTCACATACAATTTCCGCACGACAGAGCCTGTAACAAAACCGATTACATAGATAACTTCGAAAATGCCGTCAAGCACGGGTATATGCCTTATATTCCTAACCCGGTTATTCAACTATTTGAGCATTAATAATTCTGTAAATATTCTTGTAACCACTCGTCCCGGGGCGATTGAAAAGAATATTGCGTCGTATCTCCGTAAAACTCTCCGATTTTACAGACTTCAGGCTAAGCCTGACAGTGGCCGAACCATCGGAGCCTTCCTCCCCATACATAATTATCTTTATAGAGGCCGGTATAAAAAATTCCTTGGAAACCTCCCTGTATCTATCCAGTTCTGCCATAGCCACAGCTTCCCCATTTACATCAAAATACTCAATCTTTCGAACTAAATAGTCCCGGCGACTGATATATATCTTCTTGTCAACCCCACGCTTGCCATTGCCTCTGACAAGCACGTCAAAGTTGTCTTCTTTAGACAAAGACCAATCCTTTTCATTACTGACTTCGACTATCCCAAGGCCTTCTCCCAGAGTTTTAGGAACAAACATAAGTCCGCTCGAAGAACCCTGCTCCGACCATTTACCCCACGAGTATCGGCTGACTTCAGGCTTGATTAAAAGCCAGAACTCGCTTGCGTTTGAGCCGAGAACAATACCTCTCGGATTAAAACCAATATCGCCCTGAAGATAAACTTCTGCCGGTGGATTCGCCCAGATTTTCACCGCAAAGTTTTCGTTGTGTGCTTTGCCCTCACTATAATACTGCCAAAGACATTGACCGCTGGCCTTCAAAGGTCCTATATTTTGCGAACGCGAACTCAAAGCGTGCAGCGCCTCAGACACAGTTTTTTTGCCCGGAAAAACCGGCTCCGGCTCACGCCTTTGCGGCTCGCAGCCGGCTACAATTAATAATAAAATCACCCAGGCAAAATAAAGTATCAATCGCAGGCTGCTTCTCGGTTTTGAATTTTGAATTTTAAACATTTGAATTCGTTTAGTATTTCGTGCTTCGAATTTCGGATTTACTCCATCCACTATACGCTAAACACTATACGATATTTACAAGTCCACCTGAAGTATTTGGCCAATCTGGGACGATAATTGTTCGATTTGCTCCTCATCCAGATGCGGATTTATCAATTCCACGAATTCCTTATCGCCGCCCGCTATCCTCAAACGCCATATTTCCTTGCCGTCTTCGGCTTTGGATGAATCGTACTTAAGACGCCTTTTGCGCATCAAAACAAGCGCCAACACAAACCGGAAGTTTATCTTTTCCTGCTCTCTCTCACCTGCCAGCCGCTCAAAAAAGGCCATCAGCATCTCGTCATCAACGAATATCTGTTTTTTCTCGTCCGGGTGTGGCAGCCTGGTCTTCCAGTAACAAAAAACATTCGGCTTATGCTCATTCCAATAGTCGGCACAAAAATCCTGACGCTTTAGTCCTTCCTCGCTTTCTACAAGAGCGCCATAGTATTCTTCGCCGGCCTCTATCCGCCTGCCCGCCCCGTAGCAATGCCCCAACGGCTTATCAATTTCCCATTCGTCCATTTGAAGAACCTTTTTGCAAATCCTTTGCTGCTTTTTCCACTTCACGCCATACACGAAGCAGGTTAGTGCCCCATATTTTTGCAATATCGTCTTCGCAATACCCTCGTTTAACCAATTCAATCGTAACATTCAATGCTTCGGAATGGTCGTTAAAGCCGGGGATACCGCCACCGCCATCAAAATCACTGCCGATACCAACATGGTCTATCCCTGCAATCTTAACTGCATAGTCTAAATGGTCAACAAAATCCTTCAGACTTGCAGGCGGGTATTTCGCATTGATTTCTTTCATTTGCTCATTGAACCACTCGATATCCTTTGTCTCGCTATTACCTGCTTCTCCTAAACTTTTTATCGCTTTACGTCGTTCGGGCGAATCCGGCTTCAAAAAACCGCTATACGCTACTATCTGAATAACGCCGCCGTTTTTCGCAAGCGCTTTCAACTGCTTATCATACAAATTCCTTGAGTGGTCGGCAAGTGCCCGGCATCCCGAATGTGACGCGATAATAGGGGCCTTCGACACTCTTATTACATCATAAAAGGATTCTACAGAAATATGAGACACATCAACCATAACGCCCAGCCGGTTCATTTCCGCAACAACTTTCTCACCGAACTTGCTCAGCCCGTTGTGTTCGGCTGCCTTGTCGCCGAGTTTTTTCCTGGGATTGCACGAGTCGCAAATGTCATTGTGACCATTATGACTCAACGTGATATACCGGACGCCTAAGTCGTAGAATTTTTTCACTTTTGACAGGTCTTTACCAATCGCAAATCCGTTCTCGATACCAACCATAATAGCTCTTTTGCCGGCCTGTATAACGCGCTCAACCTCGTCCGGGGACAAGGCAAGCTCGCAGCGCTCGGGATACATCTTCTCAGCCAGACGATGGATTGCACCAATTTTATGCACCGCAGATTCATACGCACTTTTGTACCCATCGGCGTCGCGATTCTGCTGCCTGACGTAAGCCGCTAAAAACACACCGTCCACACCGCCCTTATCCATTTTGACAAGGTCGCATTTGAGCCTGGTATTGTCCATCCCCGGATCATATATCCCCGTGGGATACCTTGTATCAGGAATGTCAACGTGACTGTCAAGTGTTAATGCCTTCTTATGAATTAACTTCGCCATATCAAAGATTCCCTGCTCGGCCACCGACTCTTCTGAATAGCCAAACAAGGCTATTGCCAGTACCGTCAGCAATAGAGCTCTAAATTGTCTAAAAATAATCGCCACCTTAATTCTTATTCAAACTTCAGCCATTGGCTGATATTTTGTGCCGTTTTAGGCCCTATGCCTTTAATCTTTTGCAAATCATCACAATTGCCAAAGGCCTGACTGCTGCTGTCTTCTTTGCTGAAATTGTTACGATAAGCTGCTATCGCTTCAGCCCGCGAAATGCCTATACCCGGCAATCTTACCAGGCTCGACACGGAGGCTTCGTTTGGATTGATTCTCTCGTCCAACTCGATGATACTTGATTGTCGAACCGCCTCAAGACTCGAAACCGCAAAAACCGTACAAAGCAGAGCACATACGCTCACACTGATAACAAACGCAAAAGCTCGAATCCTGTTTTGACCGGCCTCCGAATGTCGGATATAGTTATAACTTGCCATATAATCCTTTATATGCCACACTCTGAAAAATCGCTACTCGACCAATACACAAGCTGCCGGCTATGAATCACAAAACACGTATCAAGATATATCTACCGATTGAAAACAACATCGTGCAATCTCTTCAGCGTGTGAAATGATTTTTTGGGTTCAAGCCGGTCCGTCAGCAGACCACTGTTGGATATAGTACTGCTCTGGTTATCGCAAAGACTCGAGTAGGTCACCGTATCGACAAATTGTTTGCTCAGTGCTATCTTACAAAACTGCTCAATCCACTGTCCCTGACGATCCTGGTCCCATTCCTTATGCCACACGCCGGCAACTTCCCCCTGCTGCTGACCGTCTCCGTGCTGGCTCGGTACTTCCACGTCGGTTATATACAAAGGCTTGGCTATAGGCCCAAAGCAATCCAAAATTGACGATATTTGCATCATATCTCGAACATGCATACCAGATTGATTTTTTCCAAAACGCATAGCCAGTCCGAATGCATCAAAATTAATCCCGCTCTGTACAATCATATCCATATAAACCAGGGGTGGAATCGTATCAGCATTTGTTGCATAATACTCACCCCAGGGGTCGCTGATTTCTATTATCTTAAAAGCCCTGTCACTGGCCGCTTTTACTGCCATATTAGCCGCACGAGTCATTTCCAGGACCTGCTCGAAGTTAAATCCAAAATCGTTAAACACATTCAAGCCGCTGATAACAGACCACACATGAATATCGTTTGCATACCGGCTGACTACCTTTGTAACAAATTGATATGCCGTCTCACGAATCTTTTCAAAGCCGCCGCCACCCCGCAGCAGCCACTTGGGTAGAGTCTCTTTCGAAAAACAAAGAAGAGGTCCTGCGCTTATTGCCAATTTCTTTTTACTAAGAACCTTAATACAGGCGTCAACCATCGAAAAATCGCAACTGTCTCTAACAGACTCTATCTGTGCCCAGTTTATCGGTATCGTTACGAACCCGAAAAATTCGAGCAGCCTTTTAACATATTTATAATTATAAATCTGCACCGGGTTTACTCTGCAGCCAAAACTGCCTCGTCCAAAACCGTGGCTTTCGCCGCGCGCATTAAAAAGCGACTCCGCATGGTTAATTGCCAGCTTCTCGGAAAATACTATTGCTTTTCTCAGCGACTCATCTGCCAATTGAGACGCCGCTGGTGCCTTTGTTATTTGCTGAATTGACTGAATAAACAAATCCTGGGCCTCTTTGTAAATATCCGTTAAGCCCTCTACTCGGTCAAAAAGCGACCAGTCCTCCCGCTTGTTAATTATTTGCATCAGCCTTGCTCGTGCTATCTCGACGTTTAGAATATACGGCTCAGTCCTCTCAGGCAGGCAGGTCGTCGGTAATAGCACCCTCCCGAAACCTTCAATAGGCCACAACAATGCAAGCCCCGCAGTTCCCAGATTTGGCCTTTCACATTTGATAATGCCGTTTTTGAATGTAATCTTTGCCCGGCGAATACCAACACCATCGGTCCCGAAAAGATACGCGCCACACAGCTTGAATTTCTCAAAAATTTTGCCGTTCTTAAAAACCCGAAATCTCATTTTTTCCCTTAACTCAAGTTAGCTCACTGTCCATTCATACTGCACTACGCGAATTATAGCAATTAAGCCCGTAAATACAACTCAAACTTTGAGTGATTTTGCTCAAATGTGGAATTGCTCTGCTGAAAACTTATCGTGAATGTAATTCTGAATCCGCCAAAGGTGGGTGAAGAATCTTTTTATCGCCCGGAAACGGCGAGATTCTCCGCCGGGTTTATGCAGAGCGAAGCGAAGTGCTCGAAACGGCACAGCCGACTTTAAACAAGGCAATGTGAAATGCAGCAATGTGTGCGAAATACGATATATGAAATTCAAAAGCCCGCCCGAAGTGACATTACCGCAACTATACAAGCTGAGCCGTTTTATCCGATGCCGATAAAGCAATGTCGTTTTGCTCGACTAACCTAAATATCAGGCCGATTTGATTGAGTAACATTTCAATCAGGCCGATATTTATCAGAACCGACTCAGGACTATATTGCGGCAGAGCGACAATTACATAACCATAGTTAATCTGCTCCGTAGCCAACTGCACGGCAACAACACCAAAGTCGTTGAGCCGAGCTATGACCGGCTCGGCACCGTCGTCAATTTTAGCACAGACTCCTTTCAGAAAAGACTCGCTAATGTCCAGTTCGGACAATTTTTCGGAGTTGCTCAGCCAGCGGCTGCCATCTCTGCCTATAATCATCACAATGGGACCATCCTCGGGCAGAATATCAAAAATTTCTCCTGCAACCTGTTCATTTAGCGCACTGACCTGAAGAAACTGTGACTGGCAAATATCCATTCGACTCAATCCTTTTCAATTTTACAAAACTGTTCTCGAAATGACTTCGGTATAATCGAAGGGATACTTTCTTTGCATTCTGATCTAAGGGAATGTTCTGCTTGCATTCTGCCAAAAAACGCAATCGCTGAGCTTTGAAGCAGATTTATGGGACCCACATCCCCTGCCTTAAGTGCGGATATTTCGATGGATTTTAACAGGGTACTGCCCGGTCTTTACGTTACCTGCGCTTTTGGTGTGTTTTCTTTGTTGAAGGAACTTTTTTTCTGGGGAGGCCTGCGTATTTTTGTGCTAAAAACGACAAGAATTTTACAAAAGGCCGTTTTGAGAGAAAAAATCAATGACGAGTCAAATCTGCAAAATTTTTTGTGTTGACAGGCCTGCTCTTAGGCACTAAAATAATATAAGGATGGATTAGCGTTGATATTTTGGGATTTTGCAACACGACACGGCACCAGCTACTATTGCGAAAATTTTATGACCGCTTTGGCCAGAAATGAGGGCAGTAAAATGACTGGGGGAACAAAGAAAAACGTAAAGAACCTAATTTGTGCCGGCATATCTATATTATTCATAACAGCAAGTGCGAAAGCCACTCTCGTTAACTCAAATTCTATAGTTCAAGATGGCATAGAATACTACATCCAGACGGACAAGGCTGTTTACGACTTGGGTGAAATTGTTGAGATATTATACAGGGTAACTAATGTAACTGAAAATCCTATATCTTTAGGAGAAGGTCCTCAGTGGCCAGATTGTTACAGTTCTATTATCAAAGATGATGCTGACAGCGAGGTTTGGCGCTTGCCGTGGCAAATACCAATTCTTCCACCTATGAATTTTGGTTTAAGTGCCTATGGTTCAAGAGAATGCGAAAGACTCTGGAATATGATGAACGAAAATGGAACGGATTTAGAATTTGACGACTTTCCAGTGCCTCCTGGGCTATATACCGTGACCGGCAAACTATGGCTTGATAGCTCTTATGAAACAGTCCCTGTGTCAGTATCCATAGAAATAATCCCTGAACCATGTTCATTAGTTTTATTAGGGGCTGGTTTGATGGGTATATTTTTGAATAGAAAAAGAAAGGACTAAAAGATGAAAAGGAGAGATAGACCAGAGATGGTATTTTTGGTTTTATTAGCTCAACTTAAAGTCGCGGTTGGCATCAAGTGAAATGAAATATGCGGTCTAAGTGAGGATATCGTATCAATTCAAAATCAAAGCATCGATTTTAGCCTGGCCATCGGAAATTTTCTTCCGGGACAGGCCGTTACGTGTGCTCCGGGCATGTCTTTATGACCATAAATTCGGCTTTTCGGAATCCTATACCGATTTTGAAGAAAACGAACCAGTTTCAAGAGAGACTGCATCTGCCGTGCAGTAGGCGAAGTATAGTCGAAATTACCCACAAGACAAATTCCTACTCCGTTTTCGTTTGCCCAGTTATTAGGTGTCTTGCAGTGAGCTCCGGTAAGCTGTTCTCGCCAGCGAAACGTTACCTCCACCTGGCCGTCACCACTGTCGGTGCCGTTACCTATAACAAAATCGTATCCGACTCCGTCCCAATGGTTCTCTTCTCTGTGCTTCCTGTCAAATATAGCCGAATTTCCCTTGTTTGTTGCCGAGTGATGTATCACGATTGCGGCCCATCTTTTTTCCAATCGTGACGGGGGATACCACTCTCGTGGGATATTTTTATCAATACTTCCCAGCTTTAGCTTCGGCTTTACAATAGTCGGCTCAACTAATGTGAGCTCTGAATTAGGATTATATACTATCCTCGGCTCAGCCGCGTCTTTGTTTGCACAGCCGCTGAAAATTAATAAACAACTGAATATTGTAGATAATCTGCCAAACATCCTTTTATTATTTCCCATAATCCGTTATGGAGCAGTCTTTGACGTGATTATAAAAACCCCACCGCCGACTGTGCCTGTGTTTAATCCTCGTTTCTTGCTGGACCCGCCTTTTCTTTATATTTGACCATACACACACTATTACCTCGCTCGTCGAACTCAACCTCATCCATATATGAGCGCATAAGGAACAATCCTCGGCCCTCCGGCCTGTAGAGATTTTCACCATACCGCGGATCAGGAACTGCTTCCGGATCGAATCCATTACCTTCATCCGTCACAGAAACTGTAATCTTATCCGCCTCCACCAAATAATCAATCCTTACACCCTTGGCAGGGTCCATTTTATTACCGTGCCTGACCGCATTGATAAAAGCCTCCTCTAAAGCCAGATGCACGGCAAAAATATCACCTTCGCCGAAATTATGGTCTTTGAGGCTGGACAGGACACTCTCACGCAAAGAAGAAATAGCAGAAGATATACTCTCAACAACCGCTGAGTAACTAACAGGCATTTCTGAAGACATAATCTATTCCATCCTGAAGGGCCCCCAACCGTGATGCAAAACTAAAGTTACATTTCAAGCCATCGGCCATATAGTATCCCAGATTATCAGACAATCTTTGCCGAGCAAAAAAAACAAAAAAAGCGAGCCTAATCCGTGCCGGACAGACTCTGGGTCGCACTTTCGACATCATCATATATATCAAAAATTTTGTTAAGACGCGTGATTTTGAATATCTCGTAGAGCCTTGAGCTTATATTACAAAGTCTTAACTGGCCATCCTGCTCATAAACCTTTTTACTGATCCTCATTAAAAGACCCAAAACAGCAGAAGATAGAAAACGAACATTGCAAAAATCCAATATCAGATTTATACGGCCCCCCTCTTCTATCACCGACATAATAGAGCCTCTAAGTGCCTGAATGTCCATCTCTTCGAGAATCTTCTCGTCGACAAAAGTAACTACAGTTGCATTCTCAGCATACTGTACACTGATCCTCGGCTTAATCACAGCCATAATAATCTCCATACAAGACTATCATCATACGGCGGAATCTTATGTTAGAAATACCCGGTTGTCAAGCTTTTTACGCAAGTAAAAAAAAAAATGGGATTTTTTTCATTTTACTCATTTTAGAGAGGAAAATTACCTTGATTTACGGTAATAATTAAACTTGGTAGAGTAAATGCAAATAAAAGAATTTACTATCAGCCCTGACAGCTCTACACAAATGCAATTGTTCAGACCAGGAGTGTTGTCGGAAAAGCAAAGCTTTCAGCTTTAATCGAAGGATAGAAAATGCAGCATACAAAGACGCATAAGCTATAAGAGTTCTCTTGTGCTCTTGTGTTCGTGTGCTCTTGGGCGCTTATCAAATGAATATCAGCGAATTCCAACGCATAATCGCAAAAAAATACGAAAAGCGAGACCGAGAAAGGGGAATTCCCGCCACGTTTATGTGGTTTATTGAAGAGGTCGGTGAGCTTGCCACAGCCTTGGCTTCAAATGACCAAAATAACAAAGAGGAAGAATTTGCCGATGTCTTCGCCTGGCTATGCACACTCGCAAACATAACCGATGTGGATTTGGAAAAGGCCTGCCGTAAGTACACCGGCAAAAGCATCGACGGCTTCAAACCAAAATAACGGATAGCTTCGTTTGTCTATGCACTAAGCCCTATACGCTATTCTTGTCCTCCGCTTCTTGCATCTCATCGCCGACTTCGTCCGCATGCTGAATCCCTTTACCTGCATTAGCTGCTAACAACGCGCGGAAGAAACACCACGCCAAACCACCTACTATGATCAGAAAAACCGCCGCTAAGATGATGTACGAAACGCCGCTCAGCTTGTCCCGAATAGGCACTGTCTCTTCACTGATTTTGACACTATCCATCAGACCAAGCAGTATCACCGCAACAAAGGCGCTCACATCCATCGTCGCCAATATCCCGGCCCATCGCGCAAACCACGATACCTGACTGCTGGATGTATTATGCTTATCTAAAAGATAATTGCTCAGACCCATCACAACAATACTGACCACCAGAAACAACCAGAATAGTGGATTCTTCAGTTGACTTGCAGCCGCCTCCGGGACTGATGAGCCAAGTAAAATAACCAACAAACCTACTGCCGGAATTAACGCTAATAAAAGCGATACTACTCCACCTTTCCTGCCGTCAGTACCCAAATCCGCCTCTTCATATCTTGGCGACTCAACATCGCTGCGACCTCTGAACAGACTGAAAATAACGGACAATACCGGCGTCAGACCAACAACAACAAGTCCAACGCAGTTTGGAAGTATCCATTTGCCTTCAGGCGTCCTTATGAAACCTACTTCACTGCTGATATCGTCGAAAAGCTGCCAGAAGAAAAGAGTACCCAGTAGAACTGGAATCACTATCCGAATCAGATAATCCCACCATCTGCCCACTTGCCAGTCACTTCGGCTGTTCGCGTGACGCCGCAACGTCCCAATCCGCCAAAGCCAGCCTAAAACAACACACTCCACCAGACCCATAAACGCTATGCCCCACGTCCCGTTCACAAAGCCGTCAATAGTACCAAGCCAGTTGAATCCCGCCCTCGTCACAAACAACAAGCCGAAACCAAAGCCCACCACGCTCAGCACAGGCAGAACAATGCTCCTGCGCCATCCGGTCTTGTCAACGATACTCGCCAGAATTGCTTCGGTCATCGAAAATGCCGAGTCAAGACCCAGCGTGATAAGGGCAAAGAAGAAAATAAAGCTGAACCACGCCGAATATGGTAGCTGCGCCAGCGCGTATGGAAACGCCACAAAGGCAAGCGACGGACCCGACTCGGCCACCGTCTCCACCGTCACGGCATGACCGGCCTGCTGAGTCACGAACGCCATCCCACCCAGCGTGGCGAATACCGCCAGACCCGCTACAAAACTCGTCGCAAAGTCGGCAATGCTGATAATAGCGGCATTATTATTCAAATCGCTTTTCCTGTGCAGGAAGCTCGCGTAAGTTATCATAATGCCGTAAGCAAGACTCAACGAAAAGAACACCTGCCCGAACGCATAACGCCATGTAATAGCTTTGTAAAGTTCCGACCACACCGGGTCCAGGTAATACGCCAGCCCCTGCATACACCCTTCCAGAGTCAGGCCGCGAACCGCAAGGATAAGCAGCATCAGCCAGGGAAGCGGAACGGTCAGCCACACGATCTTGCCGACCAGCCGAACGCCCTTGAATATGCAAAAGTACATCGCCGTCCACGTAATCACCAGAGGCAGCACTATATTCCACCGGATAGAGCCGAGGTAGAAACGCGCACCCTCGATGTCAATCTTGCCCAGATATGTC
>Ga0307426_1001313_pt1 | contig 16514 bp, 19 predicted proteins | sample SalMarWE160340MG_FD_202165 | JGI IMG/M metagenome (GOLD analysis project Ga0307426, IMG submission 202165) | Salt marsh sediment microbial communities from the Plum Island Ecosystem LTER, Massachusetts, United States - WE1603-40 | ecosystem: Environmental > Aquatic > Marine > Intertidal zone >... | reverse complement strand
CCCAGAACTGTATGCTGATATTGAATATCCATTTTTTCAGAATCAAAAGAATCGTAGAGAAAACAGTAGACAACCTCTTTGGATTGCTTTCCCTGAACTCTATCTTTAAACCAAGTCTGCCCCCTCTTTTTGCATTCGCTTATATGTTGCATAATCTTTTTTATAATTTTTAAATTCAATCCCATTTCCGAAAGCTCTTTTGCCAGTAAAAACTCGATGAGATTTTCCCTTGAATATTTTCGATCTGAACCTTTTTTATTTTCAGGATTATATATATCCGGCCTGATCTCCAAATTTTCAGTATAAAATTGGATTTTCCGCGGCGTTAATCCCGTCAAATCAGCTGCCGCCTGTTTCTTGAAATGCTCCGACATGCTAACCCCCTTTCCTGAAAAGCAGAAATATTAAACATTAATCATGTATTATTGATTAATATGAATGTCAAGGTTTTTTTTGCATTTGTTGCAATTCATTAAAATTTTGTTCCGTTTTTGTCCGTTTTTTTGAGTTAAACGGATGATGATAAAAAAAAGCCGCTTACGACGATTTGTCATAAGCGGCTGAAATTTTTGTGTAAATAGTTACCGATGAAAATCAGGAAAACTTAAAAAAACGATATTAAACGTTCATGGTGAACCACCCCCATCATTGGCGCCTTCTTAAATAAAACCTTTTCCCTGCCCCCGCACACATCAATTGCATTCCATGAATCCAAGTACATTCAGATGTATCCAGATTTAAATTCATCAACATGAAAAAATCTAACCGGGGGCAGAATTGTGAAAAAACTTTCACAATTTCTGTGGTATCAATGACACAAAATCGAAAAACAAACAGAATCGAATTTGAATTGCAACAGTACGCTACATATTGAAATTATTATTTTTTGTTATTCCCTTAAGAAATAGGCATAATTTGTGCTAGCGAGCATGATGGCAGGCGGCCGCCGAGGATTGCCGATAAGTTCCGTGAAACGAAAGCTAAACACGGCTTTCGATGAAAACCCTGAGGAAGGTGTTGAATGGAGTTAAGCCGCGACCAGCGCGCAGATGCGCGTTTCCGCCATGAGGCCGCAATCATGTTCGAAAATTACCCTTCCGGCACGTATTATGATGGTAAAATGTTTAATTATAGCCGGGGAGGGATGTATTTCGAATCCAATTTTGCACCCGAGATTGGCACAGAAATCTTCATAGGGGTAGAAAATTCCCCCTATACCGCCGGTCATGATGTTTATCGTGCCAAAGTCATCTGGCAGATAAGATTGAAAGACGCCCAATCATTGTTTTTTCATGGAGTCGGCGTCAAATATTTCTGAAGGTGAATAATGGCTTTCTCAGCATTCTGCCACCCGGGCATAGGCCGAACGGCAGGAGGCGCAAACTCTGCGGTGAATTATCAGTTATCAGCTTTTAATGGATTGGGCCAGGTCATTAATCCGCTCTCTGACGGAAATTAAGTATCTGGCCATCTTGCCGCGATGATCGGCCATAATAGAGTCATGGTCGCCCCTGAGTATGATCAACGGATCAAAAGTGCAGATCTGATTCATCTCCTTAAACGCAATACGGATATTTTCTTCTCCGCCCTTCTCTTTAACCTCGGGATAAAGCTGAACAAAGGTGCGCAGCACATCTCTTAAGACCAGGATGACACCCTGGGTATAATAAATTCGATCGTCCAGATCGGTATAGGACACTTCATCATTGGACTGCACCAGCAATCCCAACGGCTGATCCAGAAACTGCGTGCCGATAATATAGGCAAGCATGTTGTACATATCATCCGTTCGCATGTTAAAAATTGCATTCCCGTTCAGCAAATCCGATTCGTATTTTTTCAGCCGGGCGATGCCCTTTTCATATTGATTTTCGCTTGATGGAAACCACCAGCTGTCGGCCGTAAAGGCGAAATACTCTTCCCGCAATTGTTTTAGATATTGGTTTTCAGCATCCACTTTGCCGTATTTGGCCAGATTGGTGGAAAAAAAGTTCACCATCATACGGGTGGCAAAGATAACCCCCAGCTGCCGATTGGCGCGGTTGTCAAGCCAGCGGGTCGGCGAAATGATCAGGTCATTGACGGACCAGCCGAAGGTTGAGTTCATCTCATTTTCCAGCCGGTTTCTCAAGGCAGCTGACAGCGCAGCGCCTTTTTGACGCTGGTCGGAATCCGGTGTCGTTTTTTTCAATAAAGCGACGAGGTTTTGATCCAGTTCGGGAAAACGGGTCGGATCGATAATGGTGTAAGCCTTATAAACGGTCCAATAAAATCCGGCCGAAAGGGGCCAGATTAAAATAAATGCCAGCATGATTAAAACTGCCCATTTGCCGAACTTGGTCATTTTAGGAATTAACGTTTTGTTTTCAAGTTTTTTTTCCATTGTTTTTGTGAACCTCGTCACGCTTTTGGCTTGGATAAGCAGTAGCACGAAATTGGAGTGATGCTAAGCATTGCCCTGTCTTGTGTCAATAATGAACCGCCCCGACCAATTCTCTTGACACTTGCGGTAACCATGTTACAAGTATATGTTTTGATTTGAGGAGTTATAGCATGTTTAAAACCAAAACATATGCCTCGGATGCAAAGGCCCGGTTATTTTTACCTGTTATTTTAGCGCTGATGACCTTTTTTTTTGCCGGATGCGGTTCCGCCACTTTCGGCCGCCTTCAAAACAGCCCGGCGGTCACGGAAGTGTTTAGAAAAGGCCAAATTTTATCCAACCATCAGTATTATATCAGCGGTTTTCAAAGAGTCCCCTATGCCATTATAGCGATCGACCGCAATTATCAGCTGCGTTCCAGTCGCTGGCAACCCATCGATATGGATTCTTCCACCCTGAATCAAATCGTTTACCGCATGGAACATGTATACAGCCTCACCCCCAGAGGGGCATGGATAGTGGATCATGAAGGCAATCGACTGGGCGTCTGGTATTCATCCCAGTACCAGACGAAGGTGGCACGGGAAAACAACAACCGTATTGTCGTGGTGAGTCCCGAACCGCCTGATTTAAGAGGAGTTCCCTAATTAGAAAGGAGGAATATGTTCAAAAAAAGACCAACCTTGCTCGCACTGCTTAGCATCTGGCTGCTGACAGGCTGTGTTGCCGTAATTGTCGGAGCCGGTGTTGGAGCAGGCACGTATACATACGTCAAAGGAGATCTCAAAAGATCATACCAGGCCAAATTTGATAACACGCTGCAGATATGCATCGATATTTTAAATGATTTAAATCAGCCGATTCTGGAAAAAATCACCGACGGCGAAAAAACTACGATAAAAACCGAAAGAAAAGATGGCACACCTCAGACAATTGAAGTCTCCATCATCAGCAGTGACTGGACCCAGGTGTCTGTTAGAACCGGCGTGGTAGGATACTTGAAAAAGGACATCTCCCAACAGTTTCATGAATTTATTGCCGAAAGGCTAAAAAAATAAGGCATCAATTTTTTAACGGCCTGGCAAAAGGCAGTTCATGGTTGAGTTTATCGATCTGCTCCTGTTCCAGTCGATTTATTTCATCAATGTGGGTCTGCATGATTCTTTCCATACGGGGGTCGTAGAAACGATGCAGACTGTAACTGGAGACGGCCGCGAAGCCCCGCCGAATTTTGTGTACCCCTCCGGCACCCGGGTCAAAGCGATGAACACCATTAACAATAGCCCATTCTATCGGCGTGTAATAACAGGCATTAAAATGAAGTGAATTAACCGGCCGGGAACAGCCCCAATATCTGCCATATAATTGGTCCCTTTTTGTCACCAGCAATGCCATTCCCAGGGGTGTCGCCGGATCACTTGCGTTAAAAGCGGCTACCAAGACCAGCCGGTCGCGATAGTGATGATACAATTCGTCAAAAAAAGAGCGGGTAAGATACCTGCATCCCCATGGGCCGAATTTATCATTGGTGCGCTCATAGAAGCCATACATAAGCGGGAAAAATGTGCGGGGAATATCCTCGCCGTTGAATAATCGTAAAGAAACACCCTGATCCTCCAGAGCCTGGCGCTCCCGTTTGATGTTGCGTCGCTGGTTGGAATTAAAAACCGCCAGATAATCATCAAAGGTTTGATAGCCCTGATTCTGCCAGGCGTAACTCTGGTGCCGCCAACCGGAATAGCCATGCTTGAGCATCTCAAGCCGCCATTGATGATCGACAAAAAGAAAGCTGCTGCCGGACATTCTAAAGCGCCGGCACAGTCGATCGATTTCAGCCACCATTATTGCCGTCAAGCGCGACTCTTCTTCGCCGGCGGCAATTAAAAAGCGATAGCCGGTCATTGGCGTAAACGGGCTCACTCCGACCAATTTGGGGTAATATTCAATTCCCAAACGTGCGGCGACATCTGCCCACACGTGGTCAAACACAAACTCACCGGCACTGTGCGCTTTGATATACATAGGAGCCGCTGCTACCAATCCCCCGGAAGACCATACTGTCAGGTGGTAGGGCAGCCAGCCTGTTTTAGCTGTGGTACTGCCTGATATTTCCATGAGACGCAGCCAGTCCCATTCAAGAAAGGGTGTCGCCAAAGGCTTCGCCAACGCATCCCAGGTTGTCCGGTCTATCTCGGAAATATTGCTTATCCAGGATATGGTATATGAAAAAGGTTGCTGTTTTGCCATTAAAAATAAATTTAAGTCTGATAATGGACCCTGTCATCTTTTTTTGATACATTTACGGCAAGTGCACCAATTCCTTGACAAGTAACGCCAGATAAACAATATTAAAAAGTTAAACTCTCTTATCTATGGGAAAAGGAAAATCAACATGCCATTATATGAATTCAGATGTTTAAAATGCGATGAATACTTCGAATTTTTGGTAATGAAACAGGAGGAGCAGGTGGAGCTTAGATGTCCCAAGTGCAAGTCCGAGGAGTTTGAAAGGGTTTTGAGCGTTGCTTGCCATTCCATGGGCGCCGAAGCTTCTAAGGGCGGCAGTGCTCAGTCACAAACCCGCTCCTGCCCGAGCGGTACCTGCACAACCTATGACATTCCCGGACACAGCCGGTAATTATTGAAAATTAAAATTTCAATTTCCGCTAGTCCGGATTAGGGAGTATGGATATCCAATGAAGCAAGTTCATGTTCAAGAAAAACAGCAATTCAAGAATCTGTTTAAACAGGAAAATATTGACAATATCGAAGATCGGTTCAAGGTTTTGGAAGCTTTTTTGCAAACGGAAAAGCATGTTACCGTTGACGAGTTGGTCGAGTTGCTTAAAAAAATCGGGTGGCAACTGGAGCCCGAATTTGTCAGAGAAACGTTAAAATTAATGTGCCGTTTCGGTTTTGCTCACAAAAGCCGGTTCGATAATGGCGAGCTTCGATACGAACACCGGCACCTGGGACAACACCATGATCACATGATCTGCACGAAATGTCGAAACATCTTGGAATTTGAAGATAAACAAATTGAGCAACTCCAAATAAAAATTGCCGCGACCCACGGATTTCACATGCTGCAGCACAAACTGGAAATTTACGGAATTTGTAATAACTGTCTTAAAGAGCGCATTCAAATGATGCCTCTCGCACTGGCCAAACCGGGTGAACGTCTGGTAGTCAGAGAAATCAGCGGGGGCGCCGGGGTTAAAATGAGGTTGCTGACCATGGGTTTGCGCAGGGATGATAAGATTGAGGTCATTACCAACAATGGCCATGGACAGCTGGCCATCGCGGCAGATCGAAAACGCTATGTGCTGGGTCGCGGTCTGGCTGAGAAAATAATGGTTGAGCAGGCCGATGGGTAATGTAAAATAATGGCATTTTTTGAACCTTCATACATCAAAACCTTTGAGAAGGGATTGCTAAAAGAGAAAATACATAAGGCTTACAGTCAGTTAAAATCCTGTGTCCTTTGCCCCAGAAAGTGCGGCGTTGATCGACTTTCCGGCGAAACAGGCACCTGTAATACCGGCAAACTCGCCTGGGTGTCCAGCTACAATCCGCATTTCGGAGAAGAAGATCCATTGGTCGGGATCCACGGCTCCGGTACCATTTTTTTCACCCATTGCAATCTGCTGTGTCTTTTCTGCCAGAACTTTGACATCAGCCATCAGGGTTGCGGTCAGGAAGTTCCTGGTGATGAAATGGCCGCAATGATGCTCGCTTTGCAGAATCAGGGATGCCACAATATTAACTTTGTCACCCCATCCCATGTCGTACCTCAAATTCTGTCTGCCCTCGAAGTCGCCATTCGGCATGGCCTTTCAGTGCCGCTGGTGTTCAACACCGGCGGCTATGATCGCGTCGCAACATTGAAACTGCTTGAGGGTGTCTTTGATATTTACATGCCGGATTTTAAATTCTGGGATCCGCAGATTGCCGAAAACGCCTGCCAGGCCGCAGATTATCCTGAAGTTGCCCGCAGAGCTTTGCTGGAGATGCACCGACAGGTGGGTGATCTGCAGCTCGATGAGACCGGCATTGCCAGGCGCGGTCTGTTGATACGACATCTGGTGCTGCCGGACGGGCGGGCGGGCACCCGGGAAATCATGCGGTTCATCGCTCAGTGTTTATCGCCTGACAGTTATGTCAACATTATGTCGCAGTATCGACCATGCGGCAGAGCGGCTGAAGTCAAGGGACTGAATTCGCATCTTGCCGCAAAAGAGTATCAAATGGCTGTTCAGGCTGCAAAAGAGGAAGGCATCAACCGGCTTGACCGGCCGCGTCGGCTATTTCTTTTTCGATGAGTGTTAGGATCTTGTCGGCAGGATTTAAACCCTAAGTAATTTAACGCGATTGATATTATGAGCAAAATATTTGCTATCGGCGACATCCATGGCTCTTTTGATCGATTGCAGGAGCTAATGCAAAAAATACCAATCGATTTCGCACGCGATACCCTGGTTTTTATAGGCGACTACATTGACCGAGGGCCGGGTTCGGTTGAAGTCGTTGATTACCTGATAGATTTAAAAAAACGGGTTCCGGGTATCATATTTTTAAAGGGCAACCATGAAGATATGCTCGAAAAATACCTGGAAGGAACCGACCGTTTCACCTATCTGCTAAACGGCGGACAGAATACCCTGGACAGCTACCTGAGCAAAAACCTTCAATCGGAATTATATCCGATTCCGCCTGATCACATGTCGTTTTTTAAATCTTTAAGGCTCTATTACGAAACCGAGGCCTATATTTTTGTACACGCCGGCCTGCGTCCCAAGGTGCCTCTGGCGTCCCAGGAAACCGAAGACCTGCTTTGGATCCGGGATAAGTTTATATACAGCAAATATAATTTCGGCAAAACGGTGATTTTCGGCCACACCCCGCTGGAAAAACCGCTGGTGGAATCCAATAAAATCGGTATCGATACCGGTGCGGTTTACGGCAATGCCCTTACCTGTGTCCAGCTGCCGGAGCTTGAGTTCTTTTCTGCTTAGAGGAACAAGGACGCTTCGCCACAGGGGGTTGGCGGAATTCTGAAATATTTATGAATACTTTTACTTGACAATCTGTGCAGGATATAACTACCAGTCAATAGATCCGGCATAAAAATATGAGTACCGGTTCTTTTCATCCTCAAAAAGAAAAGGGAAAATATATCATCATGAAACGCTATTCATTACTGCTAATTTTTTTATTTCTTATCAGCGCCGGAACTGTGATGGCGGAACGTTTGGCCGTTATTGCGCCGGTGGCCAATATCCGCTCCGGACCCGGCAATAAATATGATGTTTTATGGCAGGTAGAAAAATACTATCCTATTTTGGTGATTGAAAAGTCGGATCCATGGTATCAATTTGTGGATTTTGAGGATGACAAAGGGTGGGTGCACAAATCACTGGTCGGGAAAGTTGAAGCGGTCATCACCAAAAAGGATCTGTGCAACATCCGTTCCGGGCCGGGGACCGGTGAAAAAATCCTGTTTACGGTCGAGAAAGGAATCCCCTTTAAAGTCCTCGAACACAAGGAAAGCTGGCTGCATATCGAACACGCCGACGGGGACAAAGGTTGGATTCACGATTCTCTCGTCTGGTGATAAGCTGATTGAATAATAATTTCAAATATATCGAAAACAACCGCCGTCTGATAGTCGGAATTGGCTCCGCGTTGGTTGACATCCTCACTCACGAAGAGGAGGATTTTTTAGCAAAAACAGGCGCAGCCAAAGGCGGCATGATCCTGGTGGCAAAGGAGGACATTGAGCGCAGGCTGGCAATATCTTCCGGTACGCCCATGGTTGTTCCGGGTGGATCTGCATGTAATACTGTCGTTGGTATAGGAAAACTGGGCGGAAAGGCTCGATTTGTAGGCAAGTGCGGAAAAGGCGACATGGGGAAATTGATTGAAAACGACTTAAGAAGGCAACATGTCGAACCTGCCCTACTTCGATCCGATTCACCCACCGGCCGCGTTCTATCGATTATCACGCCGGATGCCCAGCGATCCATGTTCACCTATCTCGGTGCTTCGGCGGAAACCCGCCCGGAGGAAATATCCGTAAAGTGCTTTGAAAATGCTGCCATCGTGCACGTCGAGGGATATTTGCTGTTTAATCCGGATTTGATTCAAGCTGCGCTGCGCGCCGCCAAAGAGGCCGGTGCCAAAATATCCTTGGACCTTGCCAGCTTTACGGTGGTTGAAAAATCAAAAGAGCTGCTGGCGCAACTCGTAAGGGACTACGTGGATATTCTAATTGCCAATGAAGATGAAGCCGAAGCCTTTTGCGGCTGCAGAGACGAACGTCTGGCCCTTGAGGCACTTTCTCGAAACGCTGAAATTGCCGTTCTTAAAGTCGGTGCTCGCGGAAGCTATATATCTCACGCCGGAGGTATTATAGCTGTCAATCCCATGGGTGACGGTAATGCATTGGATACTACCGGTGCCGGCGACCTGTGGGCCGCCGGCTTTCTTTTTGGGCTTGTTGAAGGATATCCGCTCGAAAAGTGCGGTCAACTCGGCTCTGCCTGCGGTTATGAAGTTTGCCAGGTTATCGGAGCCAATATTCCAGATAAAGGGTGGGAGAGGATAAAAAAACTCCTGAAATAATGGAACTTTTTGGAATTCGGAAGTGGGAAAGCGAAAATCGGAATGTAGCCACTTCGGAACGAGAGATGCTGACTATGGATTTCGGAAAATAACGGAACAGATAAAGTTTTTTCAAGGAGGTAATAAATAGCACTTATGGCAAAGAAACGCAAAAAAACCCGCAAGGAGCTGTTAAAAGAACCTGATGAATTTTTAACCCTTTCAGGTAAATTGATTGAATTTGCCGTCGCGCATAAAACCTTACTAACCTATGCGGTGACAATAATTATAGGCCTGGCTGTGATAATTTCCGGGATTCGATTTTTCTCAATCCGGGGTGAAAACAAAGCAGCCGCTTTACTGGATAAAAGTCTGACAATATACGAAAGTTTAAAAAATGAAAAGAAGACCCCGCAGGACGTTTATAGTGCGGTATCGTCAGATTTTCAATTGATCCTTGACAAATACAGCAGCAAAGAAAGTGGAAAAATTGCCAGATTAACCTTTGCCAATATTTGCTATGATGGCGGCAAATACGAACAGGCTATTGAACTGTATACAACATCCCTTGAAGATTTTAAAAAACACCCGTTGATTCAGAATCAGATTCTTGACAGCCTCGGATATGCCTGGGAACAGTTAAATGATTATGCAACTGCGGCTGTCTATTTTGAAAAACTCGCTTCAGCACCGGAGCCGATTATGCGAGATGAGGCCCTTTACCATCTTGGCTGGCTTTATGATAAATTAGGCCAAACCGAAAAAAGTCAGGCGGCCTATAACAAAATACTTTCCGACCATCAAGATTTTATTTACCTCGATCTTGTCAAGGAACGGATGTCCGGCTGAGGGGTGGGACACTAAAAAAGGTTTCAATTTTTAGACCCGATGTCCAGATTGTACTTTTTTATTTTTTGATTCAGACCGCTTTTGCCGATCCCCAGTATTGCAGCCGCATGGGCCTGGACGTTGTCGGCCATTTTTAAGGCCCGTTCGATCATCGTCTTTTCAATCATGGCCAGGGTTTCGTAAAGTTTGGCATTTGACGGAATGCCTTCCAGATGCAAGGCATTGTGCACATTATCCGTGAAGCCCCGGGGCAGGTCCGATACCCGGATGACATCACCGGGACATAATATCATGACCCTTTCAATTAGATTTTCAAGTTCCCGGACGTTGCCCGGCCAGCTGTAATCAAAGAACAGGCGATCAACTTCCTGATCAACGCCTTTTACCGGCAGAGCCAATTTGCGTTCGGATTCGTACTTTTTGATGAAGTGATCAACCAGAAGACGAATATCTTCTCTGCGCTCTCTTAGCGGCGGTAAAACGATATGGACCACATCCAGACGGTAAAAGAGGTCATCGCGGAAACGTCCGTTAATCATCTCTTCTTTTAAATTTTTGTTGGTGGCCGCAATAACTCGGATATCCACGGTGATGGGTCTGATACCACCAACCCGCTCAAAGACTTTTTCCTGCAGGACGCGCAGCAATTTCACCTGGAGGTTTGCCGACAACTCTCCGATCTCATCCAGAAACAGGGTGCCGCTATCGGCCAATTCAAAGCGTCCTTTTTTCATGGCCACCGCTCCGGTAAAAGCGCCTTTTTCGTGGCCGAACAGCTCGCTTTCCAGCAAATTTTCAGCCAAGGCCGAACAATTCACCGCAATAAAGGGTTTATCACGGCGCGAGCTGTTGAAATGGATGGATTTGGCAGCCAGCTCTTTTCCGGTACCGCTCTCGCCCTCAACCAGCACGGTCGCGTTTGACGGCGCAACTTTCTGGATCGTTTTAAAGATATCCTCCATAGCCTTGCTCTTGGCGATAAAATTACCAAACCGGTACAGGGATTCAACCGCATTGCGCAAACGCCGATTTTCTTTTACCACCTGGTACATGGCGACGGCTTTTTTCACATAAATAATCAGGCGATCATTGTCGAAAGGTTTCAGGATATAGCTGTAAGCACCTTTTTGCATGGCTTCCACCGCTTTATCGACGGTACCATGAGCGGTCATCATAATCACCGGCAGATCCGGATCGATCGCCTTAACGTTTTCCAGCAGCTCAATGCCGCTCATGCCCGGCATTTTCATGTCCGTCAAAATCAGATCCAGATCAGACGTTTTATGAATCTCAAGTGCCTCCTGCCCACTGAGGGCGGTCAGCACTTCATAGTTTTCATCTTCCAGCACCGCGCTCAGCACGAGCAGATAATTTTTTTCATCATCAACAATTAGGATGGTTTCCATTTTATGATATTCTTTTTTTAATCGAAAAAATTCCTTAAATATTCAATCATTCAACCCGCATTTCCGGCTGTTCTACAGGCAATTCTACGGTGACCAGTGCTCCGCAAGGATTTCTGTTTTGAATCTGTATGCTGCCGCCATGAGATTCTATAATATTTTTGACGACACCCAGTCCCAGACCCGTTCCCATTTCCTTGGTGGTGAAAAATGGATCCCAAATCTTATCCAGAACATCGTCCGCAATGCCCTGACCTTCGTCCTCAAAGTCAATCTTGACAATTTTGTCAGTGGCGCTGATTGTGATGTCAATCCGGCCGCCATCAGGCATCGCCTGCATGGCATTGATCAGAATATTTAAAAACGACTGATAGAGCATGGCGGCGTCGGCCTGAATTTCCGGCAATGAATTTTGATAGTTCTGCTTAATGCGGTATCCTTTTTCTTCAATTTGCATGGCCAGAAATGTAATATTTTTATCGATAACCTCTTCGATACGGCAGGGAGTTAAATTCGGGCTTCTGGGCTTGGCGAAATTAATAAAATCGGTAATGATACGATTGAGGCGATTGGCCTCTTCGACAATGATATCCGGAATCGTGTTTGAGGGATCGAATTTGGTGACTTTTTTCTTTAGTAATTCGGCTGAGCTTCTAATGATTCCCAGGGGGTTGCGAATCTCATGGGAAATACCGGCCGCCATCTCGCCGAGGGATGAAAGCCGCTCTGCCCGGCTTAAGCGTTCTTTGAGCCGCAGTCTTTCCATGGCGCGTTTTTGGATAATGCCTTCACCGCGTTTGACAACAAAGATCAGCACGACGAAAAGTGCGCCCATAACCACCGTACAGGTAATCACAACCAGAATCTGAGTTCTGAAAATAGTCTGATAATCTCCGGATAAATCCTGTACAATCTCTACCACGCCCAGCACCGGGCCGGTAATCCTGGCCAGCTGAGGTTCCCAGCGCAATGGGGCATATGTGATCAGCCGAACGACTTTGGGAAAACCGAGCGAAATCTCGAAAAAGTTGCCTCGTTGAAGCAGCTTGGAAGTGATCTTCCCCTCAAGTGCCTGCTGATAGCCGGTGCCGCCGTAATTTTTCCGACCGATTAAATCATGGTCGAAACTGTATGAAACCACATTATCCATATTATAAATATTGATCGTTTCGACTTTGAAACTGTGCAAGGTGCTGCGAACGACATTATCCATGCGTTCGAACTGTTCCTGGTTGCTAAGCTGAATTTTTCCGAACATGACACCGACCGGAACAATAAACTGCACAAATACCTGATGATTCAAATTTTCGATGAGGCTATGGGCATAATCTTCACTTTTCTGCCGTTGCATGGCTTTGACCCAATGGGTGTTGAGCACCGACAGTATAATGGTAACCAGGAAAATAACGACCAAACCGGTAAAAGTAAAATATTTGACCAGCCGAAACGGCTTAATTCTTTCTTCTGGGGGTTTGCTGTCCATGATGCGGTACAAGAGTATACGTTTTTAAAGTTAATTTAAAGCTTTTTCTCTCAAGTTCCCTGGCCCCGGACCGATACAGGTACTAAACATTCCTCGAGACTGGATCTGTAGGAAGATCATAGTGCCTGCTATAAGTTTGACTTTTCAAAATTTTGACGGTTTAGGAAAAAAAAGTAAACATGATTCGCACATCAAACCGGACGATTCTATCTTCGCATTCGGGCGATAGTAAATTTTTATCAAACTTAACTGGTTGAAATTAAAATAATATTATTAAATCGCCTTTTTAGTCCGGTAATTAGAAAAATAATTAACAGTTATTGGCGCAGAATTTGCATCTACCACGTCTAAAGATTGGATTCAGCAAACGCCAATCCGATGACCGGTTAAACCTATTTTAAAGATTTAAGCAACCCAATTCTGAGCAACAATTGAGATGACCGCCCCAAAGCCGAATGGCTGCCGACGGAAACCAAAACAACAAAATGACACACATGCTACTAGATATAGCAATCCGAAAAAATGGCTGCACAATATAAATTAATTATATATAATTATATGAAGATTATATATAATTAAATTGACTTAAACTTAATAGCATGTAAATATAAATAAGTCATATTCAGTATTATCTGAATTTGCCTGCGGCTTTGGAAGTTTAATTAATTTTAATTCATTTATTAGTGCTCAGCATTCGGGATGCCAAATCTATGGGCAAGAACAAATTAAAAGCGACCAGAGAATCTTTGTTGATGAGTAAAGCCGAACTTGCCAGACAGGCAAACGTATCTCCAATCACGATATCCAGAATTGAAAAGAATATGCCGTGTCGGATGGAAACCCAACGTAAGATTCTCGAGGCACTGGGCTTAAAACCTGCAGACAAACATAAAATATTCAAGGATTAAGAGTCTCTCATGGTTTTCGGAAAAAAAGATAATCTCGTAGGTTTGGATATTGGTTCCAGGTCCATCAAGGCAGCTGAAATCGTAGATACCAAACGCGGTCCTACGCTGAAGCATTTTGGCATTGTGGACATTGCGCATGGCGCCATCGAAGAAGGCACGATTAACGATCCTGAGACGGTTGCAGAGTCGATCCAGCAGCTTTTTAAGTCATATAATATAAAAGAAAGCAACGTGGCGGTTTCCATCGGAGGCTACTCGGTCATCGTTAAAAAGATCAATGTTCAAACCATGGCCGAAGAGCAGCTGCAAGAAACCATTCACTTTGAAGCCGAACAATATATCCCGTTTGACATCAGTGATGTAAATCTTGATTTTCAAATCCTTGGGGAGAATGAATCCAATCCCAATCAGATGAATGTGTTTCTGGTAGCAGCCAAAAAGGACATGGTGAATGACTATATCAATCTGGTTAACCTGGCCGGACTTAACCCCTGCATCGTAGATGTAGAAGCCTTCGCACTCCAGAACTCGTTTGAAGCCAACTACAATGCTCAAGACGAAAACATCGCTCTGATCGATATTGGTGCCAGCAAGACATCATTGAATATTCTCAAGGCCAATTCGTCGGTGTTCATGCGGGACGTTTCATTGGGTTGCGGACAGATCAATCAAAAAATAATGTCATTGATCGAATGCTCTTTTGAAGAAGCAGAGCAACTTAAATACGGAGATAAACCCGACAGGCTAACACCGGATGACTTAAAAGGTATCGTGTCTTCGGTGGTCGCCGACTGGTGCACTGAAATCAGACGTGCCCTTGACTTTTTTTACTCCACTTACCCGGAAGACCAAATAAAGCGTATTATCATCAGCGGCGGCGGCGCCAATATCAGCGAATTCCGCCAACTGTTGGCCACCGAGGCATCCGCGGAAGTTGAATCAATTAATCCGTTTAAAAATTTTCACCTCGAAGATAAAAATTTCGACGACGCATTCATTAAACAAATTGGGCCCCAGGCAGCCATCAGCATGGGCCTGGCAATGAGAAAAGTGGACGACAAATGATAAGAATTAACCTGCTGCCATTCCGTGCAGCTCGCAAAAAAGAAAACATCCGGCGCCAGGTCTCCATCTTTCTGCTTTCTCTGGCATTTTTGTTGATCCTTCTGTTTTACTATAACTGGAGTTTAGGCAACCAGATCGACAACCTGAATGCCAGTATTAAACACACTAAATCCGAACTTGAAAAATACGAAGAAATTAATAGAGAAATCCAAGAAATTAAGAAAAAACTCAGTAATCTGAATCAAAAAATGGCGGTCATGGAGACCCTTGAGGCCAATCGCTTTGAACCCACGCGGCTGATGGACGCAATGACTCAGGTAATCGTTCCCAAGCGCATGTGGTTCACCCGTATGGATTCAAAGGACCAATCTGTCCAAATCAGAGGCATCGCACTGGATAATAAAACCGTGGCCGATTTCATGGTCCGCCTGGAGCAAAGCGGACTTTTTAGCGACGTCAACCTAAACACGCTCAAGGCGCAGACGGTGCAAAAATCCAATTTAAAAAGCTTTCAGATCAGCTGTGTCAAAAAACCACCGACGAAAGCGCAAAAATAAACTGCACACAGGGAAAAAACCAGAAAAAGGTAAGGCGAAGAAATAATGGATAAAGGTCTTGCAAAATCAGTTGAGCCTTTTCTCGAGAAAGTAGAAAAACTATCCAGGGTCCAGCGGATACTGATCTCGGCGGCCATATTCGGCCTGATTGCCGGAGGTTTCATCTACCTTTTATATTGGCCTAAATACGAAAGCATCAATCGCTTGAATACGGAACTTGACAAATTAGAACAGAAACTGGCGACCGCCAAAAAAAATGCTGCAGATTTAGAGAAATTTAAGGCCAAAATGAAAGAAGCCGAAGAGCAATTCCAAATGGCCATGAAAAAATTGCCTGAAAAGGAAGAGATTCCTTCTCTGCTGTCCAGTATTTCCAACTCCGGCCAACAAGTCGGTCTTGAATTTTTGCTCTTTGAGCCCAAACCTGAAAAGAAAAAAGAATTTTATGCCGAAATCCCCGTCGTCATGAACGTCGTGGGAGACTATCACAATACGGCATTATTCTTCGATCAGGTGGCCCGTTTACCTCGAATCGTCACGATAGAAAATATTCAGATGACTCCCGCCAAAAATAAAGAAGACAGCAGGGAACTCAGCACCAAATGCATGGCTGTCACTTATAAATTCATAGAACCATCTGAACAAAAAAGTTCTGCAAAGAACGGCAAGAGTAAAAAGAAGAAATAGTTTAACAAAGATCAACCAGCAAATGATGGGGAAGATATCTTGTGATCATGCGATACTTGATCAATATAATTTGTATAGCTCTGCTTTTGTGGGGGTGTGACAGCGCCAACGAGGTGCAGGCAAAGCCGACAGTGGTCCGCAAAAAAATTGTCGCACCAAAAGATAGCACTGCCCAGGTCCGCGCAAAAAAAACGGTTCGTACCGCCCAAAAGCTGCCGCCGGATAAACCGCAGGAAAAGACAGCCGTCGCAAAAGTCGACCGCAATCAACTCGTGGCGCAAAAGCAATCGGCTACCGAAACAAACACAAACACACAGCCCATGATCGCCGAAAAGCAAGAGGTAAAGCCGATTGCAAACAATGCCTCTAAACCGGCAGATCAGAAAAAGCCGGCGATCAGCCCCAAATCAGACATCACCGAGATAAAGCAGGCCGTCGAAAATCAGAAGCAACCGGACAACGTCCCGCCCGCGTCAGGCAACAAGTCGGTTGCCGACAACGCGTCAGGCAACAAGTCGGTTGCCGCCAACGCATCCGGCAACAAGTCGGTTGCCGCCAACAAGTTGGTCACCCAAA
>Ga0307426_1001312_pt1 | contig 16521 bp, 16 predicted proteins | sample SalMarWE160340MG_FD_202165 | JGI IMG/M metagenome (GOLD analysis project Ga0307426, IMG submission 202165) | Salt marsh sediment microbial communities from the Plum Island Ecosystem LTER, Massachusetts, United States - WE1603-40 | ecosystem: Environmental > Aquatic > Marine > Intertidal zone >... | reverse complement strand
TGCCATACCCCATTTCTTCCAGGCCCTCAAAAAGCAGCTTGTGAAATTTAGTCTCCTCAATAATCGGAAAAGTGACACCGAAGACCGTATATACACCTGAGGCCACAAAATAGTGCCCTATGGAAATGGCCTTTTCACTCATCCATTCGGGCGCTGCCCCTGCGGCAGGCAGATCCGCAATACAGTCACCAAGGCCTCCCACTTTTACCATTTCAGCGGCCGCGATAAGTATCCGGCTGTTATCAACACAGGATCCCACACCTAGTACGGGGGGCATACCCACAGCTTCGCATACTTCTTTCAGTCCGGATCCGGCGAGGTGTGCGGCTTCCGGTTTATAAAGGCCTGCTTTGGCGAGAGAGATCTGCGAACAACCGGTCTGAAGTACCAGGACATCGTTCTTTATCAGTTCCTTGACAAGTTCAACGTGCACATAATCATGCTTAACTCTCGGGTTTGTACAGCCTACCACCCCGGCTACACCCCTGATCCTGCCGTTGATAATATTGTCATTTAACGGAGTATAGGAGGCCCTGAAGGTCCCGCCTAACATGTAATTGATGTATTCGTGGGAAAAGCCATGGATACCCGTGGTCTTTTTCTTTGGAATCTCAACAGGCAGGCTACGGTTCTTGAAACGCACAATGGCCATTTCAACAATAGCATCCGTGCATTTCCGCGGATCGTGTTCCTCGAATTCAACATGCTCTGCACCCTCAATATGGCACCTCGGATTCGTTGTAAAGAGCCTCGTCCCATAACACTCGGCCACCTTGGCCAGACCCTGCTTGATGCACTGTACGTCCACGCCCATGGCATCCACAGCCCCTGTGATCAGGACCGCTTCTGTTGACATGAAGTTGCCCGCATGGGGTATCCCGTGTCTGGAGAGCATCTCAGCACCGGAGCAGCACATGCCAACCAGATTTATACCTTCCGCTCCAGCATCCTTGGCCGCCTTGATAAGAGTCGGATCGTTGACCGAATCCAGCATGGATTCGAAGAGATTAGGTTCATGCCCATGGATGATTACATTGACCTGGTCCTCTTTCAGACAGCCCATGTCTACATCAGCCCTTACCGGCGTGGGGGTTCCGAAAAGGATATCCGAAATTTCTGTGGCAACCATAGAACCTCCCCAGCCATCGGACAGGGCCGTCCTGGTGCATTGTTTGGTGATGTTTTCATAGTGCTGATCCACACCCATATGGGTTCTGTGCATCAATTCCATGATTTCACGCATCGCTCCCCTTGGAACAACTCCATGCTTTCGCCAGGTCTCTAGGGTCTTTTCGGGAACCCTTTTGGCAAATGGGATTTCACCCTCGACCTGGATATAGGTCCGTTCCAGCTCTCGGTAAAGGTCTCTTGCGATATCTTCTATCTCCCGGCCTTCGACTTCAATGCCTATCTCCCTTGCCAAATCTTCCAGTTTGATGGGATCCTTTATATTATAATCCTTGATATTTCCGTTCACCACCTCCCTGAACACATCCAACATACTCATCCCATGATCAGTATGTGCGGCGGCCCCGCTGGCCACCATGCGCGCAAAATTTCGAGCCTGAATAGTATCGATGGTGGCTCCGCATACGCCCACTTTCCCGTAAGGGTCCTTGGAGTTTAACCGGCAGGGTCCCATAGAGCAGTGCTTGCAGCAGGCAGAGTCGGCGCCGATCGGGCATGCCTTCATGGCATTTGCGCGGTGGAAAGCGGTTTCCACACCATCCCTTTCAGCCTTTTCAAGCATCTGTGCTGTTGATTCACATATAGTTGTATCTTTAATATTAAGGACTTTCGAATCCTTTTTCATTATAATTTCCTTTTCCATTATATATATCTCCTTCGTGGCCTGACTTTCCCTTCATGGGTTTAGTAAATATTGATGTTATCAAATCGCCCTTTTCCAAAAGGCGACGACTCCATCTTTGCCGAAAAATATCTGGACGAGTTCCCAGCTCTGGGCTCCCCTTTCGTTCAGAATTTTTTCCAGCACTTCTGTCTGGTTCAAGGGAAGTTGGTCAACATTGCATTCGCCTTCATTCGTGCAAAAATAAACGAGATGAGTGAACTCATCGGCAGGATGTTTAGTTATTTCGTATTCAAACTGTCCCATAGAAACTCCTTATAAGGAATCAAATCATTTTTTTAATGCCTTTTGGCAACATTTTGGGTTCTATCTTATACAGATTTACCCTGAGGATAGTACAGATATACCCTTGTCCTCTATTTCTATTCCAAAGGCCCATGATATATCTAAGCACAGGGCCATATTTTTCAAGGAGTAGTCAGAGAACTCTTCATTTCCTTTATTGCTAATCAAGAATGGATATAGCAATCCATTCGAGATTCATGCAGTATTAACTTCAGGCTTCAATAGTGCACTTCGTGAAATCAATCTCTTGGCCACAACCTGAGCACGTGTGCTTTTTGTCGAACTCGTCGGAAAAAATCTCTTTTTCCTTTCCACAATTGGGGCATTTACAGGTAAATGCCTTCAGATCTTTAAACTGCTCCCATCCGGGGCAATGCTGCGGTGTTGACATGACTGATCACCTTTCAATTCAAATTAAAAATTCATAACCTAAGATTGACAACCTCGTAAAAAGTCGCTTTGCGCCTTTTTACTCGGCGGAGGAGGGCTACCCCTCCCCCGCCATTTGAAGTGAATTCAAATGGTTCCACCCCCACCCCGGTCCGGGGCTTAACCGCCCTCGGACCGTTGATGGACTTTTTACGAGTCCATCAAGCTTCACTCAATTTTTTTCCAACTTCACGGCCATAATCCTGTGCCATCTGGATGCCGCCCCCAAGTGAAGCGGATTTCAGCCGCAGCGGCCCACTAACCATGTTCATTTTAAAAATATTTGCCATGGTATCAAAAATGCGGTCCGGCGCTTCACCACTCCACCCAAAGGCCCCGAAAGAACCTCCCACCTTGTCTTCAAGAGGTGCCTTTTCAGCCAGAAAAAGCATGGTTTTCATACCTTGCATCATTTCACCATGGTAGGTGGCAGATCCGAAAACATATCCATCATAACCCTCAAGGTCGGATTCCTTTTTTATGCCGGTGATGTTTTTGACTTCTGCCTCAAGACCTTCAAAACGGATCCCTTCCGCGATCAGTTCTGCGATGTCTTTGGTTTGTCCGCTTCTTGTTGAATAAACGACGAGCGCTTTTGAAGTTTTACCGTTCGTCATAGCCATTATCCTTTCCATAAACCGTGAACATTACAGTATTCGCGAGCCGTTATCTGATCAGCATCGATATTGAAGATCGCTTCAGGGGCCTTTCCGGGATTGAGAAACTGCCGGTAGGCCTTACCGTCCGCAATAATCTCAACCCATTCAATATAATGTTTTTCTTCCATAGGGTGGGCTACAGCTCCAACTTTCACTTTAAACCCGCCTGCGATTTTTTCAACGACTGGTACATGTTTTTCCTTTGCAGCATCCACTGTATTTTCTTTGAAAAGTTTCATGGGCTTGCCACAGCAAACCAGTTCTCCTTTACCGCCGTGCAATACTTCAACGATGTTGCCGCATACTTCGCATTTATAGATTTCCAGTTTTTCCGCCATTTTTATCCCTCCTCTTTTTATTTGATTTAGGGTCGAATCTATTGACCCGGGCATCATAATTGTTTTTTCAAGGACACACCTATTCGAACTTGAAAAATTCCTCTTTTTTAGCTCCGCAAACCGGACATTCATCCGGGAGTAACCCGTCTGATACATAACCGCAGACGCCGCAGATATAGTAAGTCGTCTCCCGTTCCTCCATGAGGTGGCTCATTGCCTCCTTGTAGAGTTTGGAATGTCCATCCTCCACATCCCTGGATTGGCTGAAGATCGAGTTCGCGGTCTCGTCTTCCTCTTCCGTAGCAAGTTTGATGAATTGCTCGTAGGCTACACCAGCCACCTGGACCTCGGATTCAAAGCTGGCCTTTAGGTTTTCCTCCGTGCTTTTGATCTCCCTGAGCATACGCAAACACCGTTCACCGTGTATTTCCTCCGAGCGCGCTATGACCCTGAAAAGCTTGGCGATTGGTAGATATCCTTCCTGTTCCGCTTTGTCGGCATAAATTTTAAGACGAAGTGCAGCCTTGGCTTCCCCAACATATGCCTCATAAAACGCGTCCCTGATTCTTTTATCCATTGCTCAGTCCTTTATACATATACACTTGAAGACAAATATTTAAATAGACATAAAGATTTTCAATTTCCGAAACAGAGAGCGGAAAAGGGCCATTTCTGGTCGGAAATTAATAGTTTTCACCCAGTAACTCAAAGTGATCCTGCGGGTGCGCGCAGGCTGGACATTCCCCTGGCGCCTCTTCCCCCGTGTGAAGATATCCACAGTTTCTACAGCGCCATATCACCTCTTTATCCCTCTTGAAGACACGGCCTGCTTCAATATTTGCCGCAAGGTCCAGATATCGCTTTTCGTGCTGCTTTTCGGCAACTGCGATTGCCTTAAAAACATCGGCAATGGTGTCAAATCCTTCTTCCTTGGCGGTCTTTGCGAAATCCGGGTACATCTCGGTATGCTCGTAGTTCTCTCCCGCCGCAGAGGCCTTGAGGTTTTCCAGGGTGGTCCCAATAACACCCGCTGGAAAACTCGCTGCAATCTCAACTTCTCCACCTTCCAGAAATTTGAAAAGCCTCTTTGCATGTTCCTTTTCCTGGTTGGCCGTTTCCTCAAAGATGGAGGAAATTTGGACTAAACCATCCTTCTTGGCCTGGCTGGCAAAATAGGTGTAGCGGTTTCTTGCCTGTGATTCGCCCGCAAATGCAGTTAAAAGGTTTTTCTCTGTTTGGCTACCTGTCAAATCGCCCATTTTATTGCCTCCTTGGTAGAATATTTATATAATCTTAACTTCCTTCAGCAGATACCGACCCAGGTCCTGCAAGGGGCCTGAATGATTTCTTGCTGGCCCCACAAATCGGGCATTTCCAATCCTCCGGGAGATCCTCAAAAAGTGTACCTTTTGGAATCTTTCCCTTTCTGTCTCCCTTGTCGGGATTGTAAATATACCCGCAATTAACGGTCTGACATTGCCACATCTCTTCTGGTGCCGCCATTTACCCCTCCTTAAAGTGAATTCATATTTATCAAAGGATTCCAAAATCCGTAAAAACGGATTTCATTTTGGTACCCTTAATTATTCCAGGGTCACAGTCCAATTTAATCAACCCTGTTAAAAGCCTTTGGTTTGGCACCGCAAACCGGACAGGTATCAGGGGCTTCGTTTTCGCAGGTGTATCCGCACACCGAGCATACATAATAGCAGTCCACATCGCCCGGATTATCCAGGTTTTCCAAGGCCTTTTTATAGAGTCCGGCATGCACCTTTTCGACCGCATTGGCGTATGTAAAGCTGTGCTCAGCCGCCTTGTTACCTTCTTGTTTGGCCGTATCTATCATGGCCGGATACATTTCCTTGAATTCATGTGTTTCACCGTTGATGGCTTCTTCCAGATTTTCACGCGTGCTCTTGGTCTGGCCCAGCGTCTTTAAGTGTGCAAGAGCGTGAACCGTTTCGGCCTCTGCGACTGCCCTGAAAAGTTTGGCGACCAGGCCGTAACCTTCTTTGTCTGCCTGCCTTGAAAAGGACAGGTATCTTCGGTTGGCCTGTGACTCCCCTGAAAAGGCCTCCAGAAGGTTTATATCCGTTTTGCTCATTTTATCGACTCTCCTTGTCAGTTTTCTTTTGCTTGACAGCCCTATTTTGCATCCTTTTTGACAAAAGTTTTCTTTGCTTCACACTTGGTGCACTTTTGAGGCTTACAGCGTGCCTCTTTTTCGTGCCCGCATTCAGTACATTTGAATAGTGCCATTGCACGGGCCTCCTTTCATTTCATTCTTTTTTCCACCATCCTTTTTTGATATGAACCCTTTTTTCAGTTTCTGCAAGTTGTCTGATCTTTAACGCTGAGTCCCTCAATACGCCATAGAGTATACCGCAACCAGTGTCTTCTCGCACGGCATCACCTCGATCTGCCATATCCAACATTGCTTTTGCCAGTTCTATCGTCTCCCTGATGCTTTCATCACATGGCCTCATCCTTTGATCCCTCCGGGGGAAATTTGAAATATTTCATTTTTATAAAAGATCAAGATCCGTGCCAAAATCCAATTTAGCAGGAAGAAAAGCCCAAAATACCTTTAAAATTGGGCAGTTAAATTAAATGGTTTCTTTACTGGAACCAGTTGGATGACCAATCAGGATGTTTTACTTGAGACACAAGTGTTTCAGGGCGAGGGTCAAGGGATTAACCTGTTGATATCGCAGGAAATATATTCATCATGTTAAAGGCCGTATATTGAGGATATGTGACACAAAACCCATCGGCACATGGAGGTGTTACGAGATTGCTTTGTCGCCTGGGGCTCCTCGCAATGACATTACGACACAGTCTCAAAGGATTGGGATGTCTCAGGTTAGATACTGAGACATATATGTATCATGAGACATTAAGGAAATCAGGTTCTACCATTCAGGTGTCAAAGACCGAACTGCTGATTCAAAATTTGTGCTGCCCGTTGCCGCAAATTTTTCGTCTTTCTCTAACACCGTATCATTGCATGAGCACAAGAGCTCACAATGGCTGATGACCTCATTTTCTGCCATTAATATGCCGAAACCCTTTAAAAGGTTTTCATCAAAATGAGCCACCGCGATCTCTCTGGCCGTCTTTGGCCCTTGCTCCAGGATCTTCAGGATATCCCCACATCGTTGGGTATGATGTGTGATTAATTCATCCGCTCTTGTTATCAGATTGATATTATTCCACTGTCCATTATAAAAAAGCCGATGTGCGGGAAGTACAACCGGTTCTGTTAATTCCTTCGCGATCGCTTTCATTTTTTTTAGTGAACTGATATAGGCCCTCAGACCGTAAACAGAATGTGCGTAAGGGTAACGGGGTTGAAGTATGTCGCGGACATTGTCAAAAATCTTCTCCTGTGACGGCCAGGGGGTAATATCAGGCAGCACTGTGTCGCCCACAAGGAGCGCTTCACCTCCTATAACTATGGCCAAAGAGTCCGGGCTGTGTCCCGGAACGTGATAAGCCAAGGCGTTTCCGTCCAGTTTGTGGCATCTGTCTTTGATTGTGTCGATTTTTAGGCTGCTGCGTGACCTTTGATATTCAATGCAATGTTCCTCTGAAAAAGATTCGGGCATGAAGCACCGCCAGCATGATGCAGGAAAATTTTTTCTGACATTGGAAGGGGCTCTTTCTGGATAGTAACGAATAAGCCGGTCGTATATGTCATGGGCTTTGACTCTCACTTTGGTGTAATCCACTATCTCAGCCAGTGAGCCGTCATGGTCTTCATGTCCGTGACTAACAATAACAAAGTCAAGATCCTTCCCCGAGACACCGCCGGAACTCATCATCTCAAGAAGCTTCCCGCCCATACCGAACTTTCCGGTGTCCACTAGAAAGGGCTTATCACTCATAACAACATAATTCCAGGTGGGACCTAGGGCCCATTCCCCTTCATAGGCGTTTTCGGTAGGACAACCAAGGATCTCATGGCCTGAAGGCAGCTTTATTCGAATGAGCATGCCATTTCCATTAGCATCTCCTTGCCGTATGACCTTAATCATGTCCTGTAACATCAGTTCGTTTCTCCACAGCTATTTTTATTTTTCCGTCTTATTTTTCTAACAGTGTTCTCGCACTAGTTTTATCTACTATTTTTTTAACGATCGATTTTCCGTTTATTTTTGAGATAGGGTTGTCTCATTCGATATGCGGAAAGTCGGAGAGGAACCTATAAAGAGTGGCACGACCTACACCGAGTATCCTTGCGGCCTTTGCCTTGTTTCCTCCGCTTTGGGTCAAGGCAGCCTTTATGCTTTCGGGGTCAAGTTTTCGGGAAGGGCCACGCGAGGATCGAGAGTTTTTCCATCCTTGCAGTTCCATCGGAAGGTTTTCAGGTTGAATAATTTTTCCTTTGGCCTTTACAAGGGCAAAGCGTATGGCACTCTGAAGCTCCCTGACATTACCTGGCCATGGGTAGTCGATCATGACCGCAAGAGCCTCTTTGGAAAGACCGAGCGTTTCCAGGCCTTCCTTAAGGCTTTGCTTAAGAAGGTGCTCGGCCAGCAGGGGAATATCTTTCTTGCGTTCCCTGAGCGGCGGAAGGTGGATAGGGACCACATTGATACGGTAGTATAAATCATCGCGGAAATTTCCCTTTTTCACCTCACTTTTCAGGTCCCGATTGGCGGCACTGATGAGGCGCACATCCACAGAGACAGTCTCTTCGCTCCCTACGCGCTCGAATGTGCCTTCCTGAAGGACCCTGAGCAGTTTTACCTGAACAGTTTTCGGCAGGTCTGCTACTTCGTCCAGGAAAAGGGTGCCGCCATGGGCCAGTTCAAACCGGCCTTTTTTATCCCGAACTGCTCCGGTAAAGGCTCCTTTTACATGGCCGAAAAGCTCGCTCTCCAGCACTCCTTCTGGAAGGGCGCCACAATTGATGGGTACAAAGGGATTGCCTCCTCGCCGGCTTTCATCGTGAATAGCAGCAGCCACCAATTCCTTTCCTGTACCGGTCTCACCGGTAATGTGGACAGGATAGTCGTTTGTGGCCATGTCTTTTATCTGTCTATATATCTGGAGCATCTTGGGGTCCCGGCCTATGATCCCGGCAAAGCCCTTGAGATCCCCGACCTGTATTTTCAGGCCAATCAGGTCTGTAACGTCGCGAAAGGAGGCAATAACGCCCACCAAAGGTCCCACGTCATCGCTCATCATGTTTATGGTCATTTCAAGCCGCCGGGTTTGCCCTTTCTTGGTAACGATATTAATGGGGTAGGAAATTTTTTCCATGTAATCTGGGGAACCTTCCTTAAAAAGGCATCGCGCACCGCAAAGAGGCCCTCCAAACGCCTCATGACAGTACTTTCCGAGCACATCGCTCTTCTTATAGCCCGTTATTTTTTCCGCAGCCCGGTTGAAAAAAAGGATTCGTCTGTCTCTATTGTGGGCTATTATCCCCTCAGTGAGGTTGTCAAGGATATCTCTCAGGTTTTTTATGACTGTCAGGTCTTGATACAATTGGTAAAGTTGGGATTCGGCAAGCTCTTTGAACCTTAAAATAAGATCTTCATAGCGTTTTTCGTATCTATTTTCCTTTGAATCGAGCACGCAGATGGTGCCAAAGACTTCACCATCAGGCCAGAGAATGGGAAACCCCAAATAGGAAATCATTCCCAATTTTATGTCGGGGTTTTTATCCCATTTTTTGTCTTTCAAGGCGTTTGGAACAATAAGTCTTTCTTTTCTTTTTATTACTTCCTCACAGTAAAGACCGGTCAAGAGCTCTCTGTCCCCAGCCTTGTAAGGGTTACTCTTCGATCCACTTGAACTGAAGACTTCTATATAAGGATGATTGACCTTCATAATTAAGGCACAAGGAACATTGATAATCTCCGCCATTGTATCCACAATCTTCTTCCAGCTGTGGACGATCTCATCAGATATCCCTATATTTTCTTTTCCGATCCACTGTTTGTTCCAAAATTTCAAGGGCGCGTATCGGGAATTTGAAATTTTGTCTTTATTAGTTGTCATCTATGAGTGACCTTATTCAGCACCACTTATTTGCGACCTGATTGCAAAAAAAATGAGCCTTTTTTGAGTCTGCTGAGAGGGGCTTTAATTAGCGGAACTATTTTATTACAATTATTACAGAAAATACTTGAATAGTCACCAATTTTTGTTGCTCCATATGACCACCGGACCATAGAGCGGGCTAGGAGGCTGTCGGAGAACCGGCTCTCCGACAGCCTCTTAGTAAAAAAAAGGGCATCGCTAAACAGGATATTCCTTTTTGAGCGATGCCCCATAAAACATCAGTCTAAATTTGCGAAATCAGTTTCAACTCAGTTGACAGTTATCTTTTTGGTTTCGCTTTTCTCATCTTTCTCAAGTATGAGTTTGAGGATACCATCTTTAAAATTGGCATCCACCTTTTCCGTTTTGACCTTCTCGGGAATATGAAAGCTCCGCTGGAATGATCCATAGGATCTTTCTATTCGGTGATAGTTCTCACCTTTGTCTTCTTTTTCCTGTTTCTTTTCACCTTTGACGGTCAGGATACCATCAGAAAGGGTTATATCAAGATCCTTGGCATCAATACCTGGCAGTTCCGCCGTTAATGTATATTCCTTGTCATTTTCTGAAATATCGAAGGCAGGAACCCAGGCTCTCTCTTTATCAAGAAGCTCGGGAGACCAGTCTTCAAATAATCGATCCAAAAAACCCCTTTCAGGTAAAAACGAAAATGTTCTCGGAATCAAATTTAGCATTCTTGTCATTTTTTTCACCTCCTTATGTTGAATAACGTCCGGAAGTACTTCCTTTTTTGCGCTACTCTAATTTAAACATTGCCTGTACGAAGTCAAGAGGGGCAGGAATCAGGCAGCAGCCTTTTCTTTTTTCAGGATTTCGCCGCGTGTACTGATGACTATCTCCTCTATGGGAATATCCTTTCCCGCAGCATCAAGGGCTCTTTTGACGATCATGGGCAGGCCCGAGCAGCAGGGAACTTCCATGATAAGGGTAGTGATACTCTTGATGTCGGCGGCCTTGAATATTTCCGTGAATTTCAGGATGTAGTCTTCAACGTCATCAAATTTAGGACATCCAACCATGACCACTTTGCCATTGAGAAAGTCCCTGTGAAAGTTGGGGTAGGCAAACGGGGTACAGTCTGCCGCAATAAGAAGATCAGCACCTTTGAGAAAAGAGGCATTCGGCGGCACCAGGTTTATCTGGACAGGCCAGTGGGAAAGGGTTGATTCGGACCTTGGCTGTGACTCCTTTTCCGGTGTCTTCATGTGTGAAAACATTGGACCGAGGGTCTGTACATGCGTAGACGGACAGCCGCAGGCAAGTGGGATCCCAATCTTTTCTTTGGGGTGCTCTTTCTCTTTCAGGTAAGTCTCTACAGCTTCTTCATCGAAGTCCTCCGCTTCCCGCTCCACTATGGTGATGGCCCCGTTGGGGCAATCGCCCAAACAGGCCCCAAGGCCGTCGCAGTAACTCTCCGACGCGAGACGGGCCTTGCCGTCCACTATATCTATAGCCCCTTCGGCGCAGCCTGGCACGCACTGCCCGCAGCCATCACAAAGTTCTTCATCAATTTCTATTATTTTTCGCATTACTTTCATTGTGTTTTCCTTTTAAGTTTTATTTGAACGCTGATTAACGCAGGTTTTCAGGATTAATTTGCCCCGGATTCACATAGGTCGTTTTCAAACAAATCCGTGTTTATCTGGTTTTATCTGCGTCCTGTTTTAAGAGCACTTTCTTAGCCAGATCACGCCCGCTCTCGGTGAGAAAGGATTTTTCAATAATATCCGTCAACTTTTCAGGATCTGCCGCGTCTTTCTTTTGCTTCTCTTCCAGGTTCGCAATCAGGTCGGCATCGTAGAGGCTCTTGAAATTAATGCTTTCTTCATCCCCGGGATGATGGTGGTGACCGATAATGTCGCATACCTCATTGATCAATTCTTCCTTTGCCCCGAGCCTGTATAGTATTTCTTTCGCAATAGCCGGGCCTTCCTCTTCATGGTACCTCGCTGCCGTGTTCTGGTGTTTTCGCTCGGCTTCTTTTATGCCGATATCATGAAGATATGCAGCGCACAGAATAATTGCCAGGCTCCCACCTTCTTCCCTGCCGATTTGCTCGGCATATCTGGCCACCCTGATTGCATGGCCGACCCTCTTGAAATCCTTTTTGAAATATCTTTTCATCTCAATCGCAACCCTGTCCTTTAAGAGGTCCTCTTTCTGGGCAACAAGTTCTGGCGGGAGGTTTCCTATGCATTGCTCGGCATATGGACAATAAGATGCACAGCCAAAATCGAGGCTTGGATTGAGAAAGCGATGGCCGCACTTAGGGCATTTGCGGGTTGGATCATCCTTGAAAAACTCTACTTCATTTCCGCATTTTGGGCACTTTGCCTCAAAAATTGCACCGGGTTTCCAGAATTGCATATCCTGTCCGGGACATTTCATTTTCTACCTCCATAAAACAGCTTATCTCTATGTGAAATTCGAAACGGAAGATTTGTTCCCTTCCCCAGTTTCAAGTTTCCATTATCAAATTTCAAGCCCTATTTTCCGGCCATCATACCCTCTATATCTTCCTCAACCGTCGCTATCTGCTTGATATCAAATTTATCTACCAGGACCTTGAGGACATTGGGGGATACAAACGCCGGCAGTGTCGGACCCAAACGAAGCCCTTTGATACCAAGGAAAAGAAGGGCTAAAAGAACCGCAACCGCTTTTTGTTCATACCATCCGATATCAAAAGAAATAGGAAGATCATTGATATCGTTAAGTTCAAAGACTTCTTTCAACTTTAATGCTATTACCGCGAGTGAATAACAATCATTGCACTGCCCCGCGTCAAGCACCCTTGGAATACCGCCGATATCGCCAAGTTCGAGCTTGTTATAACGGTATTTCGCGCATCCCGCGGTCAGGATAACTGTATCCTTTGGGAGTGCCTGAGCAACTTCGGTAAAATAGTTCCTTGCCTTCTGACGGCCATCGCAGCCTGCCATCACTATAAAGCGCTTGATTGCACCGGATTTCACGGCATCCGCTACCTTATCTGCCATTGCAAGGACCTGGTTATGCGCAAACCCACCGACGATTTTTCCGGTTTCAATCTCAACGGGCGGGTCGCATTTCTTTGCCCTTTCTATAACTTCAGAAAAGTCCTTTGCTCCACCTTCAGGCCTGTCCGGAATATGTTTTGCACCTGGATATCCGACCATTCCAGTGGTAAAAAGCCTGTCCAGATATGTATTGTCTTTCTTAAGAGGAACAAGGCAATTGGTAGTCAATATTATTGGCCCGTTGAATGATTCAAATTCCTTGTTCTGTTGCCACCAGGAGCTTCCGTAGTTCCCCGCAAAATGATCATACTTCTTAAATACGGGGTAGTAATTTGCAGGGAGCATTTCACCGTGGGTGTAGACATCAATGCCAGTCCCTTCTGTCTGCTTCAGTAGTTCCTCCATATCCTTCAGATCATGACCGCTGATCAGGATCCCGGGGTTGTTGCGAACCCCGATATTGACCTCCGTGATCTCGGGGTTGCCATAAGCAGATGTGTTTGCCTCATCAAGAAGCGCCATTGTATTAACAGCAACTTCTCCGCACCTCATCACCATTGCCACCATCTCATCCACAGATAAATCCTTGGTAGTGGATGCAAGGGCCTCCATAAGGAAGGCGTAAATATCATCCTTTTCAAATCCCAGGATAGCCGCATGATCTGCATAGGCAGCAACACCTTTGAGCCCAATGATCAAAAGGTATCTGAGGGAGCGAACATCTTCATCTTCCGTAGCGAGGACTCCCACTTCCTTTGCCTTATTTTGAAATTCCTCCTCATCGTCCGAATACCATGTGGCCGCGTCATGCAATTCCTCTGAAAATTCCCGGCCTTTTTTCTCTTTGTAAGAGGTCAGAAAACGCACCTTGAGTTCTTCCCGAATCTTCAAACCTTTTTTGATGAGGGAAGTGAATTTCTCGTTATCCCAGTTTGCATTTGTGATGGTTGTAAAAAGGGCCTGGGCAATAAACAGGCCGATTTTTTTGTCAACAATTCCCAGTTCTTTCGTCTTTTCTCCATAGATGGAAATTCCCTTCAAAACATGGATCAAAAGGTCCTGAAGATTGGCCGTGTCCTCTGGTTTTCCACAGACCCCTTTAATTGTGCAGCCTGTATTTTTGGCTGTCTCCTGACATTGAAAACAAAACATAATAACCCTCCTTTCTATTTTTAATGTTTCTTTCTATTACGACCTTGATTTTGATCCCATTATCGACACTCGAGAAAAAGAATCATTGACTTAAGTCAATATAATCATTTTTTTTGTTTTAGGACCGAAATGCTTGCAAAATGCAGAGAACTTTAGTAAACGAATCGGGCTTCAAGCCCTTGTTAAATAAAATTATGCTCCTTGTGTTTTTCCGAAATAGCGGCAGCCAGATTATCCAATGCCTTAAAATCATCCTCTAAAGGCACCCCTTTGCAAAGGACTGGGTTTATGACCTCTACCTTGAGATTGGGGATCATTCCCGCTAATGTTTCTACTGTCTTCCCTCCCCACCCATAGGAACCGATAATGGAAAGGAATTTTGTTTTGGGCCGAAGTGCGTTTGCGAGGAATGCACTATAGGCAGCGTAAGGATGAGGGCCTGCCAGGATTGTGGGGGTTCCGACGACGATTGTGGCGGCGTCAACCAGGGCCATGGCGAGTTTTCCTATGTCAGTTACGGCCAGGTTGAACTGTTCGACCCTCACGCCTTTTTCCACAAGGGCTGAAACAAAATAATCGACCATCTGCTTTGTGCTTTCGTGCATGGATACGTAGGGCAGGACTACTGTGTTTAGGGGAGGGCCGAGGATCCAATCACGATAGGCATTAATAATAAATGCCGGGTGGGGATATATTTGTCCATGACTGGGGGCTATCATTTCTATATCGTAAGACGCGAGTTTTTCAAGGCTTTTTGCGATTACGTTCCGGAATGGCATCATTATCTCGGCAAAGTAGCGCTTAGCGGCCTCGTAGACACGCCCTTCATCAGTTACATAGAGGTCGGTTGTTGCAATATGGGAACCGAAAAAATCACAGCTGAAGAGGATCCTGTCTTCTTCCAGATAGGTCACCATGGTTTCAGGCCAATGAACCCAGGGAGTGTGAATAAATTTCAAGGTTTTGTCCCCGAGTGATAAAGTTTCACCGTCCTTGACGGTTATGAAAGATTCTTCAGGTATTCGCAGAAGATCAATAAGCATTTCCTTTGCTTTGGGAGTTGATATCAATTTTGCGTCAGGGTATTTTTCAAGAACTTGTGGGATTGTTCCGGAGTGGTCCTGCTCAGCATGGTGCGAGATGATGTAATCGATCTTAGGGACCCCCTCAAGCTGTGATAGAAGTTCATTAGCCATGGGTGGATCAACTGAATCAAGTAAAACAGTCTTCTCACTCCCTTCAATGAGGTAGGCGTTATAGGTGGTTCCGTCCGGAAGGGGGACAAGAGAGTCGAATAGACGCCTATCCCAATCTACTGAACCCATCCAGTAAATACGGCCTTTTATTTTTCTTGCTTTCATAGAAGTTCCTCCTTTTGTTCTCAAGATTTATAGTATTTAGGTTGTCTTATGTAGGTATCACGCTCACTTCTGGGTTTTTTTCACCAAAATTTTTAATGAGCTCACTCATGACTTCTTCTCGTGTCTTTCCTTTGTCCTCAAGTGCCTTTATGAGCTGGTAGGCCCCAAATAATGATGAAGGGCCTATCTCGGAAGCAAAGGTCCCAACTCCCCCATCCCAGACAAACATGGAAAAAAGTTAATCTAATTCATCCACAGTAACACCCAGTGCAAACGCCTTTACCAGTTCACTTGTTGCCTGGCGATATCTTCCCGCTCCCACTCCATTTGCAAGTGAGAGGAGCAACTTTGTCTTTTGATCAATTGCGGGTGTTACTTTTCCCCTGTCATACCGTAATCTTGGGACCATTATGGAATACAGAGAAAAACATTTCCTTGACCTAAGTCAAGAAGGCGATTTTTTTGTTTCACAATGATAGTCCATCAGTCCATTTAAGCCTCTAAATTCTAATATCTCGCCAAACCGCTCTCCCTCGACGCAATATTTTTGATAGTGGTTCAAGCACTGCTCAATAATCCCAGGGACTTCCTCGACTTCATGAATCCCGGGCAATTCAGTTCCTAACGTGGGATGTCATCCTAATTTTCCACCAACCAGGATGCGGTAGCCCTTAGCGCCCTCCTGCAGGGTGCCTGTCGGGCGGACGCCCACGCACTGGCCGCAGTAAAGGCATTTTTTGTCATCTACAAAAGGCTTATTGTTATTTAGGGAAAGGGCGTTTTCTTTACAGACCTCCACGCAGATCCCGCACTGGATTTTTCCTCCACCCAGCTTTCTAAAGTAAGGAAAGAGTTTTGTCCGGATGAGGCCTTTTTTTGCGGTTTGGGCCCCTGATGTTCCAGGAAAAACAAAGAAGGGGGCAGCACAAAATAAACAGAAACCTGTGCCGCAAAATTTAAGGAATTCACGCTTTTTTAAACACTCCTCTCAGAAGGAATCGCTAACCCTGTTTTTTTCTGAGACGTGTGTCATGATTATTTGAAGGATATCCCTCATCTAAATCAGCAAATAATCAAATGAATCTTTTAAACTTTGGGTTTTAAGCCCGGCAATGAGTATGTAACCCGTTGGAGCCATTATCTAAATCCTTAAAATTTCTCCCTGAATATCCTTTTCTACGTTTAGAATACCGACTGTCTTCCGCCAAAGGGAAAAAATCCCGCCGGTGAAAGCACCGGGATTGAAAAACAGGATACCGTCTCTGCGATGGTTTACCGGCCAGTGGCTGTGACCGAAGACAAGACAGTCAATGTCGTCAAAAAGAGACGCGGCCCTTTTTTCTAGACCAAAGG
>Ga0307426_1001309_pt1 | contig 16540 bp, 15 predicted proteins | sample SalMarWE160340MG_FD_202165 | JGI IMG/M metagenome (GOLD analysis project Ga0307426, IMG submission 202165) | Salt marsh sediment microbial communities from the Plum Island Ecosystem LTER, Massachusetts, United States - WE1603-40 | ecosystem: Environmental > Aquatic > Marine > Intertidal zone >... | reverse complement strand
GTTTTACCCCTGCCGGTTGCCTACCAATACCTCGGGCGAACGCGGGAGGCCGGCCGGCGGTTGCTGGAGATCGTAAACACTCAGCCTCAGGTGGTTTTTCCGGAACACGCCATCACGCCAGCCCGACCGCCAGGTGTAAAATTTGAAAAGGTCAGTTTTCGTTATCATGAAAAAGCACCCTGGGCCCTGAGCGCTGTCGACTTCCAGATTCCAGCCGGCCGGCGCGTGGCTGTGATCGGAGAAACCGGCTCGGGGAAATCGACCCTGGTCCAGTTGCTGGTGCGTTTCTGGAATCCTGTTTCCGGTCATATTCGCCTGGGCGATACAGATGTTCGCAATTTTAGCGAATCAGACCTGCGACGGTTAATTTCTGTCGTATCACAGCAACCGCATATGTTTAACGCCACTTTAAAAGAGAACCTACTGGTGGCCTGCCCCGGGGCCAACGACGATGATTTATGGGCCGCCCTTGATACCGTGCAATTATCTGATTTTGTAAAAGACCTGCCAGACGGCCTTGAGACCTGGATTGGAGAGGCCGGTCAACTTTTATCCGGCGGCCAGGCACGGCGGGTAGCCGTCGCCCGTGCTATACTGCACAAGGCACCATTATGGGTGCTGGATGAACCGACCGAGGGACTGGACCCAATTATAGAGAGAAATATGATGCAGGCCTTAAAAGAACGAACTACCGAACGAACCCTGCTGCTGATAACCCATCGACTGGTTGATCTAAATTGGATGGATCAGATTATGATACTGGATCGGGGACGGATCATAGCCCGAGGGACCCACGAGGAATTGCTGAAAAACAGCCGGCACTACGCTGAGTTGCATACGCGAGTAACGTACTAATCAAGTAGAAACTAAAGGGGCGTATTTGTCTATAAAATAACAAATCACAAGCACCAAATCTCAAATAAATTCCAAATTCGAAATTTCAATCTTCAATAAAAAGGTCCGTACTGATATAGCGTTCCCCGGTGCTGGGTATAATGGTGACAATGGTTTTGCCGGCAGACTCCGGCCGCGAGGCGACTTCAATGGCCGCCCAGATGGCAGCTCCGGAGGAGATCCCGCAAAGAATTCCTTCCTGCTTGGCCGCACGCCGCGCAGTTTCAAAAGCATCATCATTGGTTACCGTAACAACATCATCGATGAGGGATTGTTCCAGCACTTCGGGGATGAAACCGGCGCCGATACCTTGAATTTTATGTGGCCCTTTCTCACCGCCGGACAATACCGCGGAATTGGCCGGTTCCACGGCAATGGCTTTAAAAGACGGTTTTCTGGGTTTAATGGTTTGGGCCACGCCGGTGATGGTTCCGCCGGTTCCTACACCGGCCACCAGGATGTCGACTTGTCCCTCGGTATCGCGCCATATTTCCTCAGCGGTTGTCTCCCGGTGAACTCTCGGATTTGCAGGGTTGGCAAATTGGTTGGGCATCCAGGAGTTTTTTTCAGACTCGAGGATTTCTTTGGCCTTATTGATAGCGCCCCCCATTCCTTCGGAACCCGGCGTCAATACCAGTTCTGCTCCCAGGTGTTTGAGCAAACTTCGCCTTTCCTGGCTCATGGTGTCCGGCATTGTCAGGCAAAGACGGTAATTTTTAGCGGCACAAATAAACGCCAACGCAATTCCCGTATTCCCACTGGTGGGTTCCACGATCAGCGTCTCAGAATCAAGCAATCCTTCAAGTTCTGCAGCTTCAATCATTGATGCCGCAATCCGGTCTTTAACACTGCCCAATGGATTGAAAAATTCGAGTTTGGCAAATATTTCAACATCAATATCTTCAACCATTCGGTTAAGCCGGACCAGCGGCGTCAATCCGATGGTGCTGCTGATGATGGAATGAAATTTCATAACTGGTCTCCTTTTATAATCTGACAGGTTAGAAAGGCACGAGGAAAAAATCGATAATCAAGAAGCCATCAAGTTTGCTGGACAGCCGGTTCAAATGATCGTTTTAGGGAAGATTCCTTTTTTGATTTGTAGATTAATCGCGGTGTTTCCATAACGACCGTGGTATCGGCAGGTACGGATTCTGTCAGCCAAACGTTGCCGCCGATTACCGAACGGGCGCCGATGATCGTATCGCCGCCTAAGATTGTGGCGCCGGAGTATATAATCACATCGTCTTCAATGGTTGGATGGCGTTTCTTGCCTCGAAATTGATCGGCCGAGTCCTTTGGTATGGAGAGTGCCCCCAGGGTCACGCCCTGATAGATGCGAACGCTGTTCCCGATAAAAGTGGTTTCACCGATAACGACACCGGTCCCGTGATCAATAACGAAGCTTTCATTAATTTCAGCTCCGGGATGAATATCGATGCCGGTTACATTGTGGGCATACTCGGTCATGATCCGGGGAAGCAGGGGTACGCCATATTCAAACAGTTTGTGGGCAACCCGATAGACGGTAATGGCAAAGATTCCCGGATAACTGAAAATGATCTCATCAAAACTTCTGGCCGCCTGGTCTCCCTCATATGCGGCCTGCACATCGGTGGCCAGCGTCTTGCGAATGGAAGGAATCTCTTTTAAAAGCCGCAACGATAGTATGTTTCCCTGCTCGTTACAATCAGTGCAATCCTGATCGTATCGGATGCAGTCATGTCTGATGCTTCTGCTGATTTGATCAGACAACAAGTCAAAAACGACGGCCGTGGATTCCCCCATGCTGTATCTCAAATTAACCGGATCGAGCTTTCCCCTGCTGAAATATCCGGGAAATAGTATTTCCCTTAGCCGGTTGATAATCTCGATGACGTTTTCTCTGGAGGGAATCGGTTCGTAGTCGACATGGGTATAGCATTCCGTGTCGTTACAGCTTTCGATGATTTCTTCTGCAATTGCGGGCAACTGGCTCCTGAATTGAGCCAGAGAGTTCAAGTCGATTTTACACGATTGCTCTTTTTCGACCTTATCGACCATATTGATGGGATCTCCTTCTATGCCGGGAGGTAAATATCAGACCAATTTTTGCAACCGGGTGCGGAACACCCGGTTGATGCGGCAGGATTCAAAATTGAAGAACGGCAGACATTGCTTCCTCGTATTGTTTCTTCATCCCTTCCGTTTTTTCATCGATTTGATTTTTCTCGGAGCCGAACTCAACCGGACATTCGGTTTGAAGTTGTTCAATAAGGCGCTCCATCTCTTCGATATGCCTGTGAAGCTGCTCAACCTGGGCGACAACTTTTTCTTTATCCGAGCTCCTTAGCTTTTCCACTTTTCGGACCATGTCGTACATTTTGGCCTTCCAGCCGTAAAGCTCAACCTCGATGGAGCGGCAGTAATTTTTGGCATCCATAAGTTTCTCCTTTCCCAGATCTGCTCATCTGTTCAGTGGCGCTCTGTCCATTAGCGTTCACGGATCTGTCTATAGAAGATTGTGTGGGATTTTCTTCCCACTTAATACCTGAATTTTTTCCAGCAAACTTCGCTTGGGAGAACTTACAGCTATACAAACTTTTGCACTGCTGGCAAGAATACGTGCAAAATTCAGGTAATAATCCAAAAATAAACTGAAAAAGCGCTATGTCAACAAAAGGGGTGATTCAGGTATGCATCCACTTTCGAAACCTGCTGCTGCGGCAGATGTATTTAACTTCGACGTTATTCTGAATATCACCGATAATGTCTGAAATTTTCGCTAACAATTTTTTTTCTTGACATCAGTTCAATTTGGTTATATTCCCTACCAAAATGATATAGAATATAAAAGTCTGAAACTAAAGAAACGGGGTTCCATGAAGTTATCAACTCGAAGCCGTTACGGCACAAGAATCCTGGTGGATTTAGCCCGCTATCATAATCAGGGGCCGGTCCAAATCGGTGAAATCTCCAAACGGCAGGCCATCTCTGTAAAATACCTCGAACAACTGATCCGCCCCCTCAAACAAGCCAATCTCGTCACCAGTGTGCGCGGCCCCAAAGGTGGTCACTTATTGGTTAAAAAGCCGGAAGAAATCACCCTGGGACAAGTAGTTCGGCTATTTGAAGGCCAAAGTGAACTGGTTGAGTGTATCAGCCATCCCGAAAAATGTTCCATGTCCGACGACTGCCAGGTGAGGCTGGCCTGGCAGGATGCCACAAGAGTTCTTTATGAAAAACTCGACAGCACGACGATCGCAGATCTTCTGAATTCCGATTACTCTGATGGTGCGTAAGCCGATTTCGCCTGCGCTCAAATCTGCTGATGGTGACAATTTCAGGATATTAAAATCCCTCTCCGATTATCAATTTGGGGTAGGAAAATGGCCAATCGTCAATTAATGACCAGCCAATTTTCCGGGATGTCAAGATATAGCCATTTAACAATAAGGAGGATGCCATGAAAAAAATTATCATTCTAGGTTCGGGTGCCGGCGGAACGATGGTGGCCAACAATTTGCGTAATAAGTTGAGCCCCAAGCAGTGGGAAATCACCATCATCGATAAGGAGGAAACGCATCATTATCAGCCCGGGTGGCTGTTCATACCCTTCGATGTTTACACACCCGAAGATTGTCAAAAGCCCAAACGGGAATTTATTCCTGCGGGTGTTAATTTCGTCCTGGATGAGGTTGTCGGTCTGGATAAGAACAGCCGCACGGTGGAAGGTAAAAAGGGCAAATATGATTATGATTGGCTGATCATCGCCAGCGGTTGTTCGATTGTGCCGGAAGAAGTCGAAGGCATGAAAGAGGACTACTACAATAATATTCACGATTTTTACACCCTCGAGGGGGCTGTAAAGCTGCGCAATAAAATGAAATATTTTAATAAAGGACGGGTGGTGGTCAACATCGCCGAATTGCCCTACAAGTGCCCGGTGGCGCCGCTGGAATTTATCTTTATGGCCGATTGGTTTTTCGATGTCAAAGGTGTGCGAAAAGACGTGGAAATCGAGTTGGTCACCCCTATGGCCGGTGCGTTCTCAAAACCGATTGCTTCCAGTATCCTGGGTGAAATCGCCATTCAAAAGAATATTAAGGTTTCCCCCAATTTTGATATCGCAAAGGTCAACAGCGAGGAAAAAACCATCGAATCCCATAAAGGAGACAAGGTCGATTATGATCTGCTGGTAGCCATTCCCCCCAACTTCGGTGCCAAGTTCCTTGAAGGTTCAGGTCTGGAAGATCCCCTGCGGTTCGTTGAAACAGACCATTTCACCCTGAAAGCAAAAAACGCGGACAATATCTATGTGATCGGAGATGCCACCAACGTTCCGGCATCCAAGGCCGGCGCGGTTGCCCACTACGAGTCGGAAACCGTTGTTGAGAACATCATTCGCGAGATTGACGGCCAACAACCCAAGGGCACCTTTGACGGACATGCTACCTGCTTTATCTGTTCAGGCTACGAAAAAGCATTTCTGATCGACTTTAACTATGAATACGAACCCCTGCCGGGAAAATTCCCCTTCCCGGGTATCGGTCCCTTCAGCCTGCTTGGCGATAGCTACTTAAATTACTGGGGCAAAATGATGTTTAAATGGGTTTATTGGAACATGATGCTCAAAGGCGTTGAACTTCCTCTGGAGGATCAACTGACAATGGCCGGAAAATTGCGGCACAGCCCGGTTACAGCATAAGGAGGCAGCCATGACAAACGAAGAATTAATTCTGGAACGACTCGATCGCATAGAAGCCCAGCTGGCTCCGATTACCCAAACTGCCAGCGGTATTAAAGAACTGCGCGAAGACTTAATTCCTTTGAGTGGACAAGCTACCCGTCTTTTAATCCAAGAATTGGAAGACGTGGAGTCCAGTTTCCAGTTGGAAGATTTGATGACCCTGCTCAAACGATCGCTGCGCAGCGTCAAAGACATCATATTCGCCCTGGATCAACTGGAAAACATCGTAGACTTTGCCATGACGATTGAGCCCCTGCTCAAGTCCGCCGTACCCCAGATAATCAACTATCTGGATGACCTGGAACAGCGCGGCGTGCTGCGGATCATCTCCTCGACGCTGGATGTCCGTGCTAAAATTGCTACGACATACAGCCCGGAGGATATTGATCAAATCGGCGATGGTGCGGTGGTTGCTCTCGGACTGACCAAAAAGCTGAGTGATCCGAAAGCGAAACAATTTTTGGAGAAACTTGCTGAACTCCCGTCCAAAGTTGATCTGGCCGATGCCAAACCTGTGGGGCTTTTCGGTATGTTGAGGGCCCTGTCCGATAAACAGGCCAGAGAAGGGCTCGGCGTATTAATGGAGCTAACCAAAGCCATGGGAGAACTTAAAAACGGCGGCAGCAAAAAAGTTTCTGAAGAATCAGAACCAATTACCTGATCGCCCCTGTAATTTCAGCTTGATTGATAACGCGCTGATATGGGTGTCAAGCCATATCGAAAACCGAACGCGCGATGTGGGACCCGCCTATTAAATCGAGGGGAGATTTCCAATGGAAAAACAGATGGTCCAATGTGAAGACGGGCGCCGCCGACAGGCCCGCATTCATGGCATTCCCAAGCAGGAAGGGGATTTCAAAATCTGGAAAGCCGGCGTCCGCTTAAAAGGCAAACACGTCTCCGGGGAAGCATGGTACAGTTATAAAACCAAGACCTGGTATTTCCTGGCAGACCCCGAAGGCAAACACGTTCACCTGATGGAGCGTCTGAATGCGCAACTCAAAGAGGAGTCCATCAGACAGTTTGAAGAGCAGTTGAAGGTGCTTGAATCTCGACATGTTGTTGAGCAGAAAAAGATAGCCCAACACCGCGCCGCCATGCAAGCCATTGAAACTGAAATGGAGGCGGTCGGAAACAAATTAAATCAACTGAAATCAGACGCACCACTGCAACCGGACAAACCGCTTGAATACTCGCGTCATGTAAAGAGGCAATAGGCCGTATTGATTAAATGATTAACTCGTACTAGACTCCGCCTGGCTTGAACAGCGAACCGCAGAACAGCATCCGGGATAGAAAATTCTTTGATCCGATTCCTCAAAAGACCGGCAGGCGAAACAGAAAATCATGTTTCGCCTGCGGACGGTTCCGTATCCATGACGCAATTTCTCAAAATGAGCCTGCCAGGGCTACGCGATATTTACGAAGAAATTGGGTTGGATGGTAAGAAAGTTTAGCCTTGCGAAGACCTTCGTCGTTTAAATCCTGTTCGCGGTTTACCAATGCAAAATTGGCAGCGCCATGCACCAGAAACATCTGATTGATGGCCTGGTAAACCCCTTTGTACTGCGTGTCGCCTTTTTCAAAATGAATGACGACCGTGTCCTGAGTCAGACCGTCGGCAACTGTGTAAGCCGCCATTCTGCCATCCACAATAAGGGCGCCCCCCATGGTGCCGTTTAAATACCGCCAGTCCGTGAGTATCCTGGAAATTGCCTTGTTTTCAGCTGAAAGAATCTCAGACGACTCGCAGTCCCGCCACGTGCACCAATCCTCCTGCATTCCCATCGCCTGGTCGATTAAATCAGGCCCGAACGCGACATAGGTATACTCGTAATTTTTTATAAATTGGTTGAACAGATTCTTTTTTTTGTGGTAACGATTGCCCTTTAATTCAATGAGGTCCTTTGCCGCATATATGTAATCCCAGTGTTCTCTTGCTTCTGCAACCTCTATCCGATCTCCCAGAGCTGCCCGCCAGCATTCGACCAGTTTTTCGGGCACCCGAATAAATTTCATCCGACTGTTTGTTTGCCCGGCAAATCTGCTTTGCCAGTCGATTAAATCCCAGGCACCCATCGGCGCCCATAAATAGGGCTCAGGACGCGTTTGCTTGATCCAAACTAGATTCTCTTCCCAGGCCCACTGCAGGCCGTAATCTTCAGCCCAGGCCCATAGATTGACAAAACTGTAATCGGAGGAAACCTGGAGACATAAACCCAACCGCTCCATGTAGTCTTTTTGTTTATCCAGGCGAATCGGTTCAAAATTCAAATTCATGGCTAAGCTCTTTGGCAAACTCCTTTCCTGCTTGATACGCTTCATCCAAATATTCGGGGAATTTTAACACATCGCCCTCAAAGTCAAGCCCCCGGTATAAAAGTGTTTTCCAGAGTTCCATATCGATAACGTCAAAAAAATACCTCAGGCTCAGCAGCATTCCATCAAACAGCTTTTTCCCCCGGGTGGCACCGGCTGCAATGAAAAGCCCTTTGCGGAGGGCATTTTTTTGATTTTGGCCGGTCTTTTCAACCCAGTATTTTTTAACCCACAGCGACTGGAACCGGTCCATAAGGATTTTGGTATGTGCACTGACCGTATAGAAAAAGACCGGTGAGGCCAGCATTAACCCCCGGCAAGCCAGGATTTGATCCCGTGCTTTCTGGAAATCGTCCTTCAGCCGGCACTCGCCGGCCTTGTTGCAGCCGTAGATTTCAAGGCAGGGGGACATCCTTAAATCCCGCAACACAATTTCTTCTACCTGCGCTCCGGCATCATTGGCCCCTTGGACCGCTTTTTTTAGCAGCGTCGCCGTATTGCCTTGCCGGCGGGGACTGCCATATACGGCAACTATCTTTGGTTCCATCACGCTTCTACCCATAAGCTTTTATCTTATATGGACCGGATTAGGTCCTTTAGAAGCCTATTTCTGATAATATGTTGTCAGAAAATGAAGGTTTCAGGATTTAGGGATTCGCCTTCCTGAAACCTGAAACCTCATATGAAACCCTTACTTTTGTTTCATATCTCAAGCATCAATCCGATCGGACAATGATCCGACCCATAAATATCATTATTGATGGATGTTTCTTTAATCCAACCCTTATCGATAATGTCCCGGGTTGCAAAAAAATAATCGATACGCCACCCGATGTTGCGATCGCGGGCTTTGAAGCGGTAAGTCCACCACGAGTATTTTATCGTATCCGGGTTAAAAAAACGAAAGGTATCAACATATTCGTTTTCAGTTATACGGTCGAGCCAATCCCTTTCAATTCTTAAAAAACCGGAAGTATTTTCATTTGCTTTCGGATTTTTCAGATCGATTTCGTTGTGGGCGGTATTGTAATCTCCGGTGATAATGAGACTTCGGCCCTGCTTTTTGTACTCATCCGTATAGTTGAAAAAAGCTTCGTAAAAATCAAGTTTGTACTGCAACCGTTCTTCACTCATCTGCCCGTTGGGAAAATATACGTTAAAAAAAACAAAATCATCGAAATCCATTTCCAGAATACGCCCCTCATCGTCATATTTAGGCTGTCCGATGCCGTGTTTCACGCTTTTGGGTTTGATCCGGGTATAAGTGCCAACACCGCTGTATCCTTTTTTTACCGTGGCATGGGACCAGTGGGATTCATATCCTTGGATGTCGGTCATTTCATGGGTAAGCTGGGGGGACTGGAGTTTGATTTCCTGCAGAGCAACAATATCGGCTTCCAATTGTTTGAAGGAACCGAAAAAGTCCTTTTTTATAGCTGCTCGCAGACCGTTTACATTCCAGGAAATCAACGATATTCTTTTTTTATTCTTCTTTTTTTTCGTGGTCATTTTCTCGACTCTATCAGATTTGCGCCTTCGTGTCTTATTGAGCTATCGGTTGACCTACTTGCCCAACAATCCATTGACTCGGCCATTCAGACTGCTGTTTGGTTTGGCCTTCAACACGCCGCAAATCGAAACGAAACACTGCCTGACAATTGCCGTTTTGGGCCGTGAAGATTCCAGCTGTGCATCAATGGTTTTCAAATCAGCCATCAATTCGGTCAGGGTATCAAAGTCCAGCCCCAGAGTGCCGACTTGATCTTTAATTTCTGTGACAATTTGCTCAACCGCCTGCTGGCCGGCCGCATCAAGGTGCGTTTCATCACCGAGTTTTTTGGACGCTTGGGCATCCGGCGCCAAAGGACCGATTAGGTCTTGAACCATTTCCGATCCGGCCGCACTGATTCCAATCCCACCGGAAAGAGTTCGGATTTCCACCAACTGCAAGCCGATCAACCCTTCGGCCACCCTGGAGGCGGCATCCCGCGCCAGACCCATCAACCCGCCGATATCATACATGGATACCTGCACGGAGGAATCACCGCGAGTCTGTTCAAACAATTGAATTAAAAACTGCCTGCCGGTTTCATCGACTTCAAAATCTGTCATATTATCAATTTGATCCTTCCTCCACAACTCCCCGTATTGCATCGAAGTTTAAACTATTTGTTAAAAACGGCGTCAATAGAGTTATATAATAACCTTTGTGGCTTAATTGCTGAACTATTGCGAAAATTGAAGCGCGGCAGGCGTGCTGTGTTTGCGGCAGGCACAGATTCACCGGGGTTGGGATGGGTATATACATTTCGAAGTACTTCCAGGATGACTTTACGCTGACGCGTCATCCGAAGATTTGATTGCTTCATCTTTTTTCCAATGGCATATATTCGCATACTTCGGGACCGCAATAATCGCCGACGTACTCGGATTCCGGTCGATAAAGCATCGGTTTGGCAGCGGCTCCTGCAAATTGTTCCTCGATGATGTGGGCACACCAGCCTGCTATCCTGGCAACGGCAAACACCGGTGTGAATAGATCCACGGGAAATCCCATGGAGTAATACAATGAACCGCTGTAAAAATCTACGTTGACGTATATATTACTTCCCTTGCGTTTGCGAAATTCTTCTTTACCTGTTTTTTCAAGCAGGGTGGAAATTTCGTGCCACCTGGTCTCGCCGGTTCTTTCTGCCATGACCTTAATCATGTTCTCCATAATGGGTGCGCGGGGATCGTCCGTATCGTATACGGCATGTCCCAGACCAAAAATCACCCGGCCGGCATCAAATTCCTGATTGACATAATCATGCACCTTGTCTGCTGAGCCGATTTTGAAAAGCATTTCCATAACCCGCGCATTGGCACCGCCGTGCAGATCACCGGACAGTGAGCCCACCGCAGATGCAACCGATGCATACATGTGGGCTCTGGTGGAAGCAACTTCCCGGGCGGCAAAGGTTGAGGCATTAAAGGAGTGCTCGGCATGACAGACAAGGGCGACGTCAAGAAAGCGGGCTACTTGTTCATCGGGGATCTCCCCGTTGAGCATGTACAGAAAATTGGCCGCATGATCCAGATCGGGTAACGGTGGGACCGGTTCTTTGTCATTGCGCATCCGGTGCCAGGCGGCGACGATCGCCGAAAATTTGGCAATCAGTTTGGTGGCCGTACGCAATGCCGCATCCATAGATTGATCTCTGTTTATAACATCCTCATCATGTTGAGCCAGCATGGGTACCACAGACTGCAAAACGTCCATGGGCAAAGCATTCTTGGGCATAGTCTGCATTGCAGCAAGCACCTTGTCCGGCAGCCCTTGCAGGGCACGGATCCGGCGCTTAAACTCTTTTAGTTCGGCTTTGTCGGGTAGTTTTTCGTAAAGCAGCAGATAGGCGGTTTCTTCAAATGATGCCCGTTTTGCCAGATCCTGGATCAAATACCCCCTATAGATCAACCGGCCGTTCGCACCATCAACATCACATATGCGCGATTGCGCAATGACAAAACCCCGCAGGCCGGTATTCATAATAGGTTTGCATACTTCCATATTCTCTCCTCTCATGAAATTGTCAATGATTAAAGGCCTATTTTGATAACTTTAAATTGTGAATTTCGGCAAAAAAGTCAAGCAGATTAAAATGTCATTTTCTCCGGTGACCGGCGTTCGGGAACATACTCGTGTGGTATTTGGCCGTCGTTCCATTCCTGCGAAACATAAAGGTTGCAATAGCAGCTGCCGTATTCCTCAATATCGGGCACGCTGTAAACGCAGGGGCATATGATGTCCCGGTCGGCATCGCGGTTGCCGGAAACCAGTCGGCACGGGCAGCCCATATATCCATAACGCTCTTTGTTGACCAGCAGTGCCCCTAACAGCTCAAAGGTTCGTTGCTTGTCCTTGTTAAAATAATAACCTTTGGGTTCCTGAACCTTTTTCATTCTTTCATAAAGCTCTTGTGCATCCATCACATTCCCAATGCCTCCTTGATTTCTTTTTCCTTGAACCCGACGATGACCTTATCACCGATAATGATGGTGGGAAAGGAGCAACGCGGATTAAATTTTTTGACATCCTCGATAATTGCCTTTCTTTCATCGCCTTTGAGCAGATCCACGTCGACAAATTCGTACTTGATGGTGCAGTCGCTCAGATATTTTTTTGTTGCTTTACAATGGCTGCACGTACTCAGAGAAAATACTTTTACCTCAGGATTAGACATTGAATATTCCTTTCAAATCAAAGTTAGAATGCCAACACAATTACAGAAGCCGGCTCTAAGCCTGCCGGCAATGATGACCGGCAACCATTTGATTTTAGATAATTAGTTAAGATAGCAGAAAATCCGTGTCAATAACACAGAAATTTTAAAATTAAATCTTCAAAAACCTGCATAGGTATGCAATCAAATTTTGTACCAAAGAAATGATTATTTGCACAACATATTAAATTATTATGATTTTAATGAGTTAATCAGATACCGTAAATAATCAGTCTCATTATTCAATACATTGAGATGGATGAGACACTTGAATTGCCAGTTCAGAAATAAAAAATTAATAACTTAGAAAATAACCACGGACCCCCTTCAAAATCAGTATCTCAGAACCAGATTATCTGACACCATAAAAAGAGTCCAATATAACCCTCTATTATCGTTATTATTTTTTTTTACAAAGCAAGACTATGGCCGCATTTGTTTTAAAGGGCTTCCCAATTTGACAAAGGCCATAATTTCTCAAGTTTTTACGATACATACATGCATCATGAGACAATTGTCGGCATCTTTACGAAACCTAAAAGATCTGTTATCATTAACAGACGCTTCCGCCGAGTCCTTGATTTATGTTAAATTTTAAATAGTTACGCAAAGAGCGACTTAAATGCCGATGGATTTAATTTTCATCTAAAACTGGCATGGAATTTGCCAGAATATCTTTGAAAATCTAATAACTTGCCGAAATGTTTCTATCATGACGGCCGGTCCAAGGTATTTTAAGTTTAATCGAGAGTCGTTTCCAGTAATCGGTGCTAATTTTCGCTGCCAAACTGAATTTTCATAATAATATCGTCTAGTATGGAAGTCCAGCCAGGTTAATTGATTATCAATAAATCCAGAAAGGGAGGCTTGTATGGAAGAGAAAAAAGTCATCTCCAAAACAAAGGAGATCGATGTTAGAGATTTGACAATCTGCGAAGCCACTGCTCAAATGCTGGCGAAGGCCAGACGAGATGGCGTCGAAACCGCTTTTGATCGGGCAATTAATATGAAGGCTTGCCCCATTGGCGCTGATTCGGCCTGCTGCAAGCACTGCGCTATGGGGCCCTGCCGGCTAAATGCCAAGGATCCCTATTCCAAGGTTGGTGTATGCGGTGCTACCATCGATACGATAATGGCGCGCAACTTTGCCCGCATGGTGGCCAGCGGCGCTGCCGCTCACACCGACCACGGCATGAGCATGCTGGATTTGTTCCGCGAAGTGGTAAACGGCAAGATCAAGGATTACCGGATCAAGGATACGATAAAGCTCGAGAAAGTTGCCGCAGAAATCGGCATTGAGACCGACGGCCGGGAAACCAAGGATATCGCCATGGACCTGTACCGGGAACTTGAGCGCACCTATACCCAGGTTGAAGGCGAAATACCGTTTACCAAGCGGGTTCCGGAAAAGACCCTTGAAGCATGGCGCAAACTTGGGATCGTGCCCCGGGGGGCCATGCGCGAAATCATGGAACTCATGCATCGAACCCATATGGGTGTCGACCAGCATTATGAAAACATAACCAAACAATGCAGCCGCACGGCCCTGGCCGACGGCTGGGGCGGTTCGATGGTGGCCACCGAAATTTCAGACATCCTCTTCGGAACACCGACACCGGTCGCAGCCGATGTAAATATGGGCGTCCTGAAAGAAGATGCGGTCAACATCATTGTCCACGGACATGAGCCCAACCTGTTCGAGTCTATTCTGGAATCTGTAAACGAGCCGACTCTGGTGCAAGCTGCCAAAGATGCCGGGGCTTCCGGCATAAACCTGGTGGGCATGTGTTGCTCCGGAGCCGAGATGCTTTCCCGTCACGGAATTCCCCACGCCGGGAATTTCATGTCCACCGAAGCCGTGCTGGTTACCGGTGCCGTTGATGCCATGGCGGTTGACGTTCAATGCATTAAACAGGGACTTGCCAAAGTCGCCGAATGTTACAATACGGTTCTATTGACCACAAACCCCAGATGCCATATTGAAGGTGCGGAGCACATCGAGCTGCATGAACATGATCCCAAAAGCTGCACCGACGAAATCGTTATCAAGGCTATCGGCCGGTTTAAAAACAGAACGCTGCCCATCGAAATCCCCAAAATCAAAAACACCGGCATCCACGGGTTTTCTCACGAATATATCAATTATATGCTCGGCGGTACATTCAGAGCTTCGTATACCCCGCTGAATGATAACATTATCAATGGACGCATCCGCGGCGTGGCCGGAGTTGTGGGTTGCACCAACCCGAGGGTAAAGCAGGACTACGTGCATGTTGAACTGGTCAAGGAACTGATCAAAAACGATGTTCTGGTCCTTCAAACAGGCTGCTCGCAAATATCGCTTGCCAAAGCAGGCCTGTTGACCCCGGAAGCCGCTCATTTGGCCGGTCAAGGTCTGAAGGAGGTCTGCGAAACCGTCGGCATGCCGCCAGTCTTGGGCGTGGGATCCTGCGTCGATAACAGCCGCATCCTGATTGCAGCTTCCGAAATGGTTCGCACTGGTGGGCTCGGAAACAGTATCGCAGATCTCCCTGCTGCCGGAGCTGCCCCGGAATGGATGAGCGAAAAAGCCATCAGCATCGGTCATTATTTCGTTGCATCCGGCGTATATACGGTATTCGGTGTAACCTTCCCGATCGTGGAAGAGACCAAATTCCACAAACTTCTATTTGGAGGGCTGGAAAAACAGGGTCTTGGAAAATGGGGATTTGCGCCGGATCCGATTGAAATGGCCCACCTGATGATCGCCCACATTGATAAGAAACGCAAAGAATTGGGCATCGACAAGGCCAGAGAACGCACCCTTGTTGATATGGCTGATCGCCGGGCAATGGAGGCAGCGTAATGTCAGCCCGCTGAATCGAAGGATGGCGTCTCAACCCGGACGCCATCCTTTGCTGGGCTGAAAAATTTAAAATCAGCCCACATTCATTTTTTTGATGTTACCCGAACCTGCCCTTTGCAGCACATCGGTAACCGGTTTTCAATTTTCCTCTTTTTTACGACATTTCCTGTCATTTGTCTCGTAATCGATTTAGCACAAACCTGTATCATAAGACAAACTGGATGGCTTTGCATCCTGAACGCTCGTTTCTTTCCCCTAAAATTTTTTTCATAAAATAAAATTTTATATGTTATTCTATGCGGTTAGCTTTTATATCAGATTATATTCATACTTATTTAGTATATATCAATAAACTGGCATGAAAATTGTTTTACAAATTTAAAAATTCAACAAAGGGAGGCCATGTATGGAAGAGAAAAAAGTCATCTCCAAGACAAAGGAGATCGATGTTAGAGATTTGACAATCTGCGATGCCACTGCTCAAATGCTGACCAAGGCCAGACGGGATGGCGTCGAAACCGCTTTTGACCGGGCGATCAATATGAAGGCTTGTCCCATCGGGGCGGATTCAGCCTGCTGCAAGCACTGCGCCATGGGACCCTGCCGGCTGAATGCCAAGGATCCCTATTCCAAGGTTGGTGTATGCGGCGCCACCATCGATACGATTATGTCTCGCAACTTTGCTCGGATGGTAGCCGCCGGCAGTGCCGCGCACACCGACCATGGCATGGGCATGCTCGATCTTTTCCGCGAGGTGCTGAACGGTCACATAAAAGATTACAGCATTAAAGACCCGCTTAAACTCATAGAGGTCGCCAAATCCATCGATATCGAGACGGACGGCCGGGAAATCAAAGACATCGCCATGGATCTGTACGAGGAGCTTGAGCGCACCTACACCCAGGTTGAAGGGGAAATTCCATTTGCGAAGCGGGTGCCGCAAAAAACACTGGAGACCTGGCGCAAACAGGGAATTGTTCCCCGAGGAGCCATGCGGGAAATCATGGAACTCATGCATCGAACCCATATGGGTGTCGACCAGCATTATGAAAACATAACCAAGCAGTGCAGCCGCACGGCCCTGGCCGACGGCTGGGGCGGTTCGATGGTGGCCACCGAGATTTCGGACATTTTGTTTGGCACCCCATCGCCGGTGGCGGTCGAGGTGAACATGGGAGTGTTAAAAGAGGACCAGGTCAATATTATCATTCACGGCCATGAGCCCAATTTATTTGAATCCATAGTTGAGTCGGTCAATGAACCCACTCTGGTTCAGGCCGCCAAAGATGCCGGTGCCAAGGGGATCAACCTGGTGGGCATGTGCTGTTCGGGTCTGGAAATGTTTGTCCGTCACGGAATACCCCACGCCGGCAACTTTATGTCCACCGAGGCAATACTGGTCACCGGTGCGGTAGATGCCATGGGTGTCGATGTGCAGTGCATTAAGCAGGGTCTGGTTAAAGTTGCGGACTGTTACGGCACACCGCTGAT
>Ga0307426_1001308_pt1 | contig 16543 bp, 15 predicted proteins | sample SalMarWE160340MG_FD_202165 | JGI IMG/M metagenome (GOLD analysis project Ga0307426, IMG submission 202165) | Salt marsh sediment microbial communities from the Plum Island Ecosystem LTER, Massachusetts, United States - WE1603-40 | ecosystem: Environmental > Aquatic > Marine > Intertidal zone >... | reverse complement strand
TGCATGCCAACGAGGTCAGGATGGCAATAGATCCGGCAGCGGCTCCAATAGCCCCTGTACCCAGCGATCGGGAAATTTTTCAACGCCATGGGCCGCTCCCAGCAACGCTCCCAGAACCGAGCCGCGAGCGGCATTGTCACCTCCCAGGTTGGTATTTACGATCAGTGCTTTTTCCGGATCATGGTGGTATTTCAATGCCAGATAAATGACTGCTGGAACGGAGTCTTCGACATAGCAGGCCGTACTGAAGCGCGGGCCAATGACCGAATCATCGGGATCCTTCAGCCATTTCAGGAAGGGGTGTCCCAGCAGCGGGTTGTTTTGGGCCTCAGTGTTTTCAAGGATGGCTGCTTCAAGGGGGGTGCCATTGAGCACCTTGAGCAAAATATCAATAATCAATGATCCGGCGGTCTCCATTTTAAGGCCGGGGTGCGTCAGCGCCAGGTGCGCCAGGGCGGCCTCGCGGGCTTTGTTGGGCCGGTTGAAATAAAAAACAACGATCGGAATAATCCCGATCAGGCCGCCGATGTGCTTCTCTTCGACACCGCACCTGCGGGGCGACAGGCCCCTGGCATAGTTTGCGAAGAAATTGCGATGGCATTCCTCGATGTAGGTATCCTGATGGTTCCCCGGCGTCGTCATGAAGGCGATATATCTTCTCAGAAAATCGTCCGCGTCATAGGCGCCGGTTTGGTTAATCGATTCAATGAGCAGCCGGCAAATCTTGACATTTAACGTGTTCTCGCCCGCTTTGAGAAACTGGTGATAATGAATGCCCTTTTGCCCCCAGTATTGGGCTTGATCATGAAGAATTTCGCCATTTGAGTTTGGCGTCGCATAGGAAGAACGCCAGAGGATGCTGTCCGGGTGGGGATTGCACGGCGCCAGATAGTCCGTCACCCGGGCATAATCGTCGTTTAGCGCCTGGCGGTTGTAGTACCAGTGAACCGGCATCGCCAGCGCATCGCCGATACACAGACCGTAGAGGGCACCGCGGGATTTAGAATAAATAGGGTCGGTCATGGTCAATCTTCCACTTTACTTTAGAATCAGTTGAAACGGATGAGGGGCAAACCGCTCTTGGGCCTGCCTCATCAAAAATGATTGTCACTACAGAATAAGTCCGGCTGGAGATCCGCGCAAGCCCAAATAGTTAGAGGATTTAAGAGAATTTTTTGAATTGCCGAATAACAGGTTTTTCCCATTATTTTGCTCTCAAAGTTTGTCTATTGCAAAATTAAAGATGTGTATGACTATATTATCATTAAGTTTGAAGCTGATATTACTGAAAAGAAATGAGGAGATAATCATGAAAGTTAACCTGAAATGTTTTTCGACTCTGGCAACTCCAGATACTTGCGATTACAAAGATAGTACCGCATACGATCTGTCCGAAGGCCAAAGCGTTGGGGATCTGGTTGAACGTGCGGGAATTGCCAAAGAAGACGTAAAAATCGCTTTTGTAAACAGTCGGATAGTGAATTTCGATACGGTCCTGTCCGACGGGGACCGGGTCGGGCTGTCCCCGGCTGTCGGGGGAATGTAAACCCTCTTCGTTAATGCATTAACCGTACTGCAACCCAAGAATGGGGAGTATATCGGCAAAGCCGCACCGGTTTCGATTCCAGGCTAAACTTTAAACTTTCAAGCAAGCTTCCAAAAACATGATGTTTTAGCGGAATCGCAAAACTGTTTATTTCGATGTGGTCAATCCCGGCGGTTCAAACTTTGTATAAATCATTGTAATAATCAATTAAAAGGCGCGGGCATGAAAGTGTCCGCGTTTTTTTAGGAAAGGCCTCATCACAGGATAACCGGTGGTCGATCAGATCCCGAAAGTAAAATCATGATTGTGTTGTTAATCAGCCTGTCAAGATTATCTTTGTTACCAAAATCAGAATTCCAGAAACATTATATTATATTGCGGGTTTATAACCGTTAAGCCATATTCTAATATTCAACATATTTTTTTAGATATTTTGCCAGTGTCACAGTATGTTCAGCCTCCTTTTTTGTTGGTGGGACACCTTTAAAACTTGTTTTTTTAATGTACTCCGCTGAAATTTTTCTTAGCTCTTCAGTATCACAGCCTGTAATTTTCTCTAAGGTATCTAAACCGGCTTCATAATAAAGTCTTGCCCTAACCTTTTTGACTCCAGGTATTCTAGCCAAGTCAGAAAGCTTTACGAGTTCTAAAATAGTGTCAATCGGTATATCAGTAATTTTTGATAACTTGTTTCTACCTTCTTTTGTACATCCAATTTTCAATATTTGTCTTGCTGTTTTTATTCCATTTCTATTTAGTTTCTCTATATTATCCTTATTAATACCTTGAAAATTTTTGAGTTTATATGTATCCAGTTTTATCAAACCCATCAATTCCTTAGCTTTTAAAACCATTTGTTCCTTATGTAAATATTCATAATAAGCAGCAATGCTCATAAAATGCATTCGTATATTTTTTAGCTTATTTCTCTCTCCCCATACTCTAAAATCTTCAAGGTCTTTTGGTATTGCCCCTTCTATTTTCTTTTTTTTGTCATCCAATAAATACTTCTCAAACTTCTTTGTAAATTCAATATTTCTTTTAATTGTAGATTGAGATTTTCTATCTATTCTCATTCTTTGGATAAATCCATTTTTATTCATCTTTAATTCCACTCAATGTAAGGGTTTAAAATAGATGTGCGCTATACTTCAACCTGCAAGAATTCTGGAATACATCTGGTAATTAAATTCTTCTGATTGGATATCCTGCCAGAAGACCAAATATCAGCCAAATGTATGTTTATTGAGAGTAACCTCGGTTCGGGCAACATTGTGATATCCACAGAATCGAAACGAAATCTAATGCAATCTGGGAGCTAAATTCAGCCATAAACCGAACTCTGTTAAAAATACATGCTTCAAATGGATATCTCAAGGGCTTTTATACGATGATATGTTATTTCCCTCTGCGGGTGATCTGGCCCCAAAATCCATCCTTAAATTAAAGTACCGGTGAGCTCAGAAAATTTTCCGAAAAATCAAATTTAGGATTTTCTTGACTTGGTGCACGGTTTTCGTGATATCTGTAATTTTGCCAGTGTGGTGGTACCATCTACGTATCTGTATTTTGGCGCTTTTGCACGTACTCTCAATGTATCTGCAATCGTCTAATATTTGCCCAAGGGGGAACCATGAATTTGATTCAAGATAAATGGTACATTTTATTTTACACCCTTCTTGCTTTTTTGATTACTATATTTTCCTATTCACTCTCGCCCGCAGCCGTTAACACTTACCCCGCAAATGGATGGCAGACCTCCACTCCTGAGGAACAGGGCATGCAATCTCAAGTGCTTGCCAATATGATTGAAGAGATAAAAATGAAAGGTTACAACATAGATAGCATATCAATAATCCGCAATGGTTACATGGTTCTTGATGCCTACTTTTACCCATTTCCAAAAGGCCAGAGACACAACATTCATTCTTGTACTAAGAGTATAATGTCGATCTTGATAGGTATAGCGATTGATAGAGGGTATATAAAAAGTGTCGATCAACCTATTGCTGAATTACTTCCATATAATACCATTGATAGTTTAGATGACGATAAAAGGTCAATTACACTTGAGCACTTGTTGATTATGGCCTCTGGTTTAGATTGCAGGGACTCTGAGCGTTATGATTGGAAAGGACTATACGAAATGAAGCGCAGCGGTGATTGGGGCCAACATGTCTTTGATCTACCGATGGTCGGTCCTCCAGGTATTAAATTCGAGTACTGCAACGGCCTATCATATCTTTTGTCGGTAATTATCAACACCACAACGAAGATGAAAACCAGAGAATTTGCGGAAAAGAATCTATTCACTCCCCTTGGTATTTCAGATATTGCTTGGGAAAGAAGCCCGCAGGGTATTGATGTTGGATATAATGGAATGTGGTTAAAACCCCACGACATGGCCAAAATTGGATGGCTTTACCTCAATAAGGGAAGGTGGGGCGAGAAGCAGCTTGTATCGAGTTTTTGAGTAGAAAAATCAACGCATGGACATATTGAAGCTAAACCAGCTACACAATACGGGTATCAATGGTGGGTGAATGATGACGGCAATTATTCTGCTATCGGCTATGGTGGTCAGTATATTATGGTGGCAACGGAGATGAATATGGTTGTGGTATTTACCGGTGGCTTACCCAGTGGGAAAATTATTTTTCCGTTTGAATTAACGATGAAATATATATTTCCTGCGGTTGTATCTTCTGAGTCGTTGCCAACAAATTCGAGAGAAGCCGAAAGACTTGATCATTTGGTAAAAAGCGTGTCCACTTCTTTTTCAGATGGTTTTGTCTGGTTATCCAGAGAAGAGGGTATAGCAAAGGACGGTATATTCAGGCGAGCTAAATCTCCAAAATTTAGGTTTGAGTATCCTGTTGGAAGTAAAAAACTTAGTACCACTTCACAATGGCAGATCATGAGAATGAAAACACCATACGGGGTAAATTTTGAAGCATCTGTAATTGCCATTCCGGATAAGCTCAAATTAGAGGATTTCGGACCAAAATTGTATATGGAATATCTTCAAATCATAGGTTCTGATGCTGAGGTTATAGCCAATAAGGAAATAACTTTGAATTGTGGCTCACGCGCATATAGGACAGATATCAAATGGACATATAACGATTATCTTCAATTGACATCGCTGGTCGTATCTTCATACAGAGATAAAAAATGTGTCTATCTTGTTATCCATACCGGACGAAACCCAGAAAAAATTGCATCAATTGTTGAGAGCCTGACATTTGAATAGCAGATTACTCCAACGTACATGCAAAATATTCGACCCTTCAAAAATGCATATACTGTAAACAAAGCAAAGATTTTGGAGCCTAAAAAAATGCTGTGATATCATATTGTCCGACCGAATCTTCACCCGATTATAATTCTGCAGATTAGCCAGGGCGAATATACACTTTTTTCAGAAAATATTTTTGATGGACTATCGTGCATAAGTAACACTTTGAAAAGTTTGCTTAAAATTTGTGTATTTCGAAGTCAAATATAAAATGTTTGATCATAGTGCGAGGCAGAACATAGAGGTTTGGTTTCTTTTAGAGCATCAATCGTGAGAAACAGAAGAGGTTTAATTCAGCGCCTACAGTATGCCGGCAAACCCTTGGAGCCGATTGCGGGGTAGTTCGGCGATTACCAGTACTCCGTTCCCGGTTCACCCTTAAAAGGGCCGACGATTTCACCTGTAATCCACCCGCCGTAAAATGGCCCGGGCTGGGGACGAACCCGCTCACCTGAAACATAGCATGCCATAACGGCCGGGTAGACGGCGATGTAACCACGTATTTGCTCAAACGCCGGTTTAGGCTCGGGATAGCTCCAGCCTACAACACCCACTTTTGAATCGGACGACAGAGTCCAGTATTCGGCCACGCCTTTCCACTCACACACTGAGCTTCCAGGTGCTGAGCTGAGCAGATTTAAGTCCACATCTTGCGGTGGTAAGTAAAAAGAGGGCGGGCTGGCGGTTTCAAGCACACGATAGGTTCTGCTGGACGACGCTATCAGCTGATCACCGTCATAGACTTCAACCAGGCGACCATCCGGCACCAGTTCAGGGGGCCTGGGGTAGTCCCATACCGATTCTTGACCGATTCCCGGCACTGCTGCAAAATCCGGTTTTTTTCCCCCTCTGTACTGCCACATTTAAGAATCTTCCTTTCCCTTAAGTCTTTGAAACTTGAAATAGTTAAGCAAATACAGTACATGAAAAAAATGCATAATTTATTTTTCCCCCAAATTTATTTTATCTTGTTGGAATAGCCAGTGAGAACCGCTATGCTATACCCTAAGAAAAATCCCTCTGGTACACAAATTCGCAAAAAAATAAGTCAAAAATGAATCTACGCTACGATCCCTATCAGATATTTCGCCTAAGCAAAACGCCGCCCGGCCTTTATGCCCGCCAAAAGTGGCTTGGAGAGGCCGAGACGCCGCAGTGGAAAAGTGACTTTCAGGAAACGGTAACCGCGCTGTGGGCGGATCAGCTTCCTGATGGCTCATGGCATCACGCGACCGCGGCAACCGTAAAACATCTGTTCGGGCTTCACCTGACCGTACGATCATCCACCTTGCAGATAGATGCCGCACTGGCCTGGCTTTTGGATAAGATCGACCTCCGGCAAGATGAAATTTACGTCAGCGGCGAGGAAGATATCACCGGCACCGACCTGACGGGACTTCCATTTATCCCGAGTCGTGCTGATATGTTTCTAACCGGCGCCACCCTGTTTCTGGCCAGCATATTCGGACACGAAAGGGACCCGGATGTCTTGGCGATTTTCCAGTGGTTGCGCACCAAAGGGATAAAAAACAGGGGCCGGTGGTTTGACGGGGCCTCTTCCCATAATTTTTTCCGTGCCATGGTGGTGCATCCCGTATTCGCCCGAGACCCAGCGACGGCATTGGCGGTGGAACAGCTGGCCGGTATGCAGACCGACAATGGTGGTTGGCGAAATGATTTAAGGTTTTATCAGACCCTGAATGCACTCGCGCATTTGGATTCACCGCCGGCCGAAAAACAACTTGTAAAGGCCTTTGAGCGGTTAATTGACAATCAAAACAGCGACGGCACGTGGAGCCGTTCTGAACCGGAGTGGAATACTTTTCTGGCAATTCATGCATTGAGGAATAAGGGAATTTTGTAAAATTTCAAAACGAGTTTATTTATGACAATTTTTTATTTAAAACTCTACGTGTTGACGGTGCCCATTTTCTTTATCATCGATATGCTCTGGCTGGGGGTTATCGCCAAAGGATTTTATCGCCGCCAACTGGGCTTCATTTTAAGCCCCCAAGTTAATTGGACAGCGGCTGTCGTTTTTTATTTGATGTATATTGCAGGCATCCTTTTCTTTGCTGTTCGACCGGCAGTGGATCATAATTCCTGGAGTCAAGCCGCTGTCCTGGGTGCCTTGTTTGGGTTTTTCACGTATGCAACCTATGACTTGACGAACCTGGCCACCATCAAAAATTGGCCAATGGTTATCGTCGTGGTTGATATCCTCTGGGGGGTGTGTTTGTGTACGCTCGTTGCCCTCTTGAGCTTCGCGATTTCAAAACGGCTCATCTGATTACTCCGCGCTGAAAAAAAACAAAAGAAGGTTTGTATAAAACATAATGGTTCAATTGAAACTGCTGAGAATGCACAATGTTGCCCAGCCGGATTAATTACCTTATTCAAACAATGATGGGTCACAAAGGCACCTGAAAACCGAATTGTTCTTTTAAGAATCGAAGATTAGTCAAATTATCAGGACTGAAGTCCCGCCAAATGACCTTCTTCTTCCATTTATCGGATTCTGAATGTAGTCATCTATCAAGGTGATTCGACGTCTTGCTTTCGGCCACACCCTGCAGTAAGAGAAGCGCGAAAAAACTTTTTTAAAACGCGGGAGAAAAGCCCCGATCAACAAGAAACTCAAACTGATTAAGACGACATATCTTTTCTTCATTTTTCAAAACGCCTTTCAAAAGGAGTGCTTACCAAAACAAGTAAAAAGTGGCTACCAAGCCGGCGGCATTAGTTTTCTTTCTTTTTTTGCTCAGATACTAACTTGCTCGCGCAGCTTTGCAGCCACTGCATATTATGTGGATCCCATTTGCAATTAATGTTCGGCGGCATCGGCATCAGCCTTCGTGGCGTGAACAGTACCGGCCGGATGCTCCGGTGGTGTGTAAATTGTGTAAAGTTTTAAGTCCTTGTCATTACCGATTTACAAATTTCTGTTTTGGTCACAAATCCAAAATCAATTCATTTATAAATTGACTCTTTTTACATGTGCGGAACTTTGCGCAACTTTTCGAGCTCGTAGCCCTGCCCTTGCAGAAAGTTTAGAATGAAGGCGTATTCCTCGTCGGAAATTGCAGGCTCTCGGGCCATGATCCATACGTAATCCCGTTTTGTTCTGCCGATAACAGTTGTTGAATAATCTTCACTGAGATAGATAATCCTGTATTCCGCTTTGAATGGCCAAATGAACTGCATCCCCCATACTGCGTTGGATTTATTATCGCGGATAAAACCGCGAGGGTGGTACTCCTTGAGTGGGCCATCCAGGCTGCCATTGTTGAATCTGAAGGTAGTGGCAATGGTTCCGTCCTCCTCGAGGCGGTAAGATTCCACGGCATTGAAGGCATTTTTCTCGATAAATGTCGGTATGCTTGCGATAACATACCAGTCGCCCATAAAACGCTTGAGGTCTACTGTCTCAACGGTATGAATCGGCTTCATTGTCTGACACCCCGTAATCAAAATCCATAATAAGATCGCTGAGGACCATTTTAACATTGGCGCAATGGTGTTTTGTTTGCGGTAAATCATCATATTCAGCAGCCTCAAGCCCGGGTCCGGAAGGAAAAATGGCGGCGGCGATCAGGACAAGGACTATTTTTTTGAAAGTGTGTTGATTCATTTGGCACCTCGTTTCTTAACGCTCGTGTAAGTATAGTCTGCATTCGATTTTGAAAATCAATATGAGAAAAAGGTAAGCAGAATGATGGGATAAAACTATTATGTGGATATCTGCTGAATATCCCGGCGATCGATATCTGCTTTATTTGCACGGAAGTGCGTTAAATATCGGAGCAAATATCACTCATGCCCGACGATTCCATCAGATGGGCTTTTCGGTTTTCCTTGTCTCGTATCGTGGGTACGGGAAAAGTGATGGAACCTTTCCAACCGAAGCGCATGTCTATGCGGATGCCCGGGCTGCCTGGACTTACCTGGTCGAGCAAAAGGGCATCGATCCCGGCGCCATTTTTATCTACGGGCACTCACTGGGTGGAGCGGTGGCAATTCAGCTGGCGGTAGATAATCCCGCCGCCGGCGGTTTAATCGTAGAAGCTGCATTTACATCGATTGCGGACTTGGCGCGGCGGATACCCAAATACCGATTTTTTCCGCTTGAACTCATCGTCCATCAACGCTTTGCCTCGATAAAAAAAGTGAGTCGTTTACAGGTTCCGGTTCTTTACATCCACGGCACGGACGACAAACTCGTCCCCTATGAGATGAGCCGTGAACTATACAAACGCACCGCCGCTTCCAAGCAGCTGAAATTAATCCTCGGTGGTGGGCATAACAACTCCGCAGCGGTGGGAGGCGAAGAATACTTGCAAGCTGTTAGAAATTTCATTAATTTTGCGAACGATGCAATATGAGGAACGATGAATCAATTTTGTCATGGTCTTCAGAGACGGTTCAGGTCTTTGAGGTAAGCGGCGGCCTGGTTTAAGACCAGCTTCTTTTCCTTGTAGATTCCCAGATACCATTCGTCCACCGTAGCGGGATGAACACCGGCCAACAGCGCGAAATTGCCGGTGACCATCAACCGCTATATGTGGTGGGCATAGGCATGCTTCAGCGACTGGCCGACGGCGGCCCGCAGACAATTCAGGCGGGTGTCGCCGGTCCAGTAAAAATCAGGCAGCGCGGCCTGGTGGTCAAAATAATTCATGGCTGCCAGATCGGGCATCATGGCCCAGTAAATCCCGCGCATGTATTCGCGCCAGCCCAATATCTGCCTCACAAAACCTTCGATCTGCTGGATTTTTATTTTGGATGGTTTCCTCTCCCAGGCCTTGATCGCCGCTTCGATCACCTCCAGCGGGTGCAGCATTTTGGTATTCATGGCAAACGACAGCCGGGAGTGAAACAAATACCAGTTGGCGCCGGCCATGGCATCCTGGTAAGTGCCGAATGCGGGCAGGAAATCGTCGACAAAGCTTTTAACCAGGGCGAGCGACTGAGCGCGGCTGGTCGGCCAGATCAATTTGGCGGGCTGAATCTCACCAATAGTTGCCACCTCGTTTTTCCGGATGATTTTTACAATATCAGAGACATCATTATCGAAAAAAAGCGGTTGGGGAACCGGCACCTTCTGATCGTAGGCCTGTCGGTTTTTCTGATCGTAATTCCATTTTCCGCCGACAGGCTTGTGGTTGTCCATCAGGATATCGCAGCGGTTGCGCATCCAGCGATAAAAGGACTCCATCAGATAGCGTTTTTTGCCGGCAAAGAATTCTTTTAATTCCCACCGTTCGGTCAAAAAGTGCTCGGTGTCTGCAACCCGTCCGGCTATCGGCAGCCGGCGGACAGTTTCCGCGAGTTTAAGGTCGAGACGGTATTCGTCGGGCAACAGATATTCGAATTGGTCGAATTTCTTAGCCTTTATAATTCGGCTGAGATTGCCCTCGATGGTCTGGGTGTTGGCCGAATCGTCAAGGCGGAGGTAAACCACCCGGTGCCCCAAAGCTTTTAGACTTACGGCAAAGTTTCGCATGGCGGCAAAAAAAGCCGCAACTTTTTGAATGTGATGCGTGACGTAGTCCGTTTCCTGGCGGATTTCCATCAGCACGTAGGTCACCCGGCGGTCGTGCTTTTTAAACCAGCTGTGATTTAAATTGAGCTGATCGCCGAGAATCACCCTTAAAATTTTTGGCTGCGGCATAGCGACGAGACTTTCTCGGTAGAAGGACGCCGGCTGTGATCAGTTTGCGACGGATAGCCTGACCAGTTATCGTTATAACCCGTTGGACAGCTATACGAATGCATTCATTTTTCCCGCAGCTGTGGTTCGGGCTTAGCGGCATCCAAAATCCTTCTTTAAAAAAGACCTATTTTTCAGGTTTCTTCTTGGCCTGCGCTTCCTGCTCAGCCTGAATGGCCGCTAACGCCGCCGCGGCGGCGGCCTGGCGCTGAATTTCGCTGTTTGCCTTCGTATCTTCTTGTTGGTCTTCACCCTGCGCCTGCGCGTTGGCCTCGCTGCCGGTCTCCGGCGGCATGTACACGGTCACATTGCGATGAGCGAACTCGATGCCCTCTTCCTTGAACGCTTCCTGCATGAGGTGGTAAACTTCCTTGCGGATGGCAAATTGATCGCCCGGCTTGGTTTTGTATTTAACCCGCATGACCATGGCCGAATCATCCATCTGCCGCACGCCCTGGGATTTGATCGGCTCTAGCAGTTTGGGCCCAAGCTCGGGGTCATCCATGATGGGCTGGTAGACTTTTTTCTTGATAATCTTGCGTATTTTTTCCACGTCGGCGTCGTAGCGCACCCGGAAGTCGAGCTTCATGATCACGTAGTCGCGGCTTAGGTTCGTCACCAGTTTGATGTCGCCGAAGGGGATGAAATAGACCTGTCCTCGCGGATTGCGTAGCCTAAGGGAGCGCAGCGAAATGTGCTCCACCGATCCCTTGGTGCCGGAACACTCCAGATAGTCGCCGACCCGGAAGGCATCGTCCATCAGAAAAAACACCCCCGAGATAATGTCCTTGACCAGGGTCTGGGCACCGAAGCCGATCGCCAAGCCGAAGACGCCGGCGCCGGCAATCAAAGGGCCGATGTTCACCCCCAGGGCCGATAAAACAATCAGAATGGCCATGACGATGATGACCACCAGCATGAACTTGCGCAGCAGCAGCAGTAGGGTGGCGATGCGCGAACCGCCGGCGCCGCCCTCCTCCTTTTCATCATCCGATTCGTCCTCCGGCATCTCCTGCCGCATCCGGCGCTGGATGGCAGCGTTGACAATGCCCCAGGCGACGTAGCAGACCAGCACGACCAATAGGATTTTGATGAGCGTCTTGACCACCGCCTCACCGATGGGCAGATCAATGTTCCAGATGTTCAGAATCCAGAAAAACAGCAGCACCGCCAGGGCCAGACGCAGGGCGGCGCGCAGCGGACCTTTCATGCGGTCAAGGTCCAGGCGCCTGCCGGAGACCGATTTATCCTTTGAGGCTTCGCCGGGCGTAGGCAAAGTGGCTTCAGCCTCAAGATCATCTTCCGGGCCGTCGGATGTCGCTGCGGCAGGCACCGGCTGCTCCCGGGGCTGCGCCACCATGCCGAAAGCCGCCTCCAGCATCAGGCGCAGGATCCAGTCCAGCATAAAGTAAAGCAGTACCATCAACAGGGTCAGGGTCGCCTGTCCCGAGTTCGTTCCCAGAATCGAGCTGCCGATCGCAGAAGCCAGCAACAGCAAAACAGCAAAGATGGCAAAGGTATGCCATTTTTGGGCCAGCCGGTAGCGCAGGCTGGATTCCGGCAGAGCTTGACTGAACGCGGCGGCAGCTGTTTTGCGCTTCAGCAGAATCATCCAGATGATCATCCCGGCTGTGATCAAACCCATTATCGCACCGACCTTGATACGGGTCAGCTCGGTGGCGCCGGCCAGGCCCATCACACCGGTAGTCAGATTGCCGAAGCAGAGGACAAACGTCAGCGCCATGATCCAGTGGTGCAGATACAGCGCTGTTTGGTCGCTGAACGGCAGAAACCGCAGCGCCGGTGTACGCGGGGCCAGAAAAAATCGCAATACCAGGTAGGCGCCTTGGATGATGGCGAAGCCTGCCAGGTAAGCGGCCAAAAGCACGCGCTGTCCGGCGGTGCGGTCCAGAAAAAGGAAAAAAAGGGTCAGCGCCGCGACGATAAAAATGACGATGGCCGTAAAATCCAGCACGGCCCGTATGGACAGAGCCCCGATTTTAGCGCTCCACCGCGACGGCACCGTTGATGTGATGCGGCGCCGCGCTGCGGCGGTGTAAAGCACAAAAAACCATTCGATCAGCAGGGCACCGGCCAATACGGCCGCGACACTCAGGATGACACCGGCCACGGTCTTGGTCCCGCGCTCGCCCGTGCCCAGAAAGGCGAACACGCCGGAAACCTCTTGCGGGGCGCCGCTGCCGCCGGAGCGCAGAAATTCGAGGCGCGTTTGCAGCAAAGCCGTCAGGTTTTTGATCTTATCGATGAAACCGGCGATACCCGACGGTTTGGGCCCGCCGGCCGTCGCCTGGGCCTCTTGCTGGGCCCGCGCTTTGAGTTCATCGAGCAACAGGCGCCGTACCTGCTCGTCGCTGAGGCCGGCGATGATATGGTCGATGCTTGCTGCACCCAGGGGCTTCGGCAACGAAATGTTTTCTTCAGCTTTTACATCTGTGTGTTTTTTGCCGGATTTGAGCTTAATAGGACTTTGCGACCAGGCCGTTGCGCTCAGAAGCAAAAAAACAAGCCCTATTCCGATACAGACCTTTAAGGAGTGCGTACGCATGGTGTGGTTTCCTTTCTGTGTTCTCAAATCTACCTTATTCAAACGCAGAAGCTAGCGACCAAGCCACCGGATCAGCTTTCATGTTCACGGGCTTGACGTCGCGGTGTGGAAAAGAAATGCTGAATTTTTGCACATCAAAATGTTCTTTAACTTTTCGGTGGTTACATAACTCAGGTTGCCGGCAAAATCAACCAGAGTTTCATCGGCTTTACTTCTTACCACCTTTTCCTCCGCTCAAACGGCTGCAGCAGATCAATAGTTGACAACCAGCGAGGTAGCCAGAATCGTGTCAGTCTTGTCCAGATCACTGGGACGAGGGTCGTTGTTGTAAAACACCGAATATGAAACTTTCAGGGCCAGAATGTCCGTAAGATCCGTAGTAAGGGCCGTCTCGGAATTTAGCTTCCATGCATCGCCGGTTTTGAAGCTTTGCAGGTACTCCACCCCCTGCGAAAATTTGGTTTTTTCGGTAAACGCCCATTCGTATTTGCCGAACAGGCGACCTTCCATAAACTGTTCGGCGTCTTCGTCCGGGTCCGAGTAGTCTTCATAGGCATAGTTCAGACCGGTCTCACCTTTCAGGAAATGCTTGGGTCCGATCAGAAATTTATAGCCGACACCCGGACCGATCGCGAACCGATTATCAAATCCGGCAAATTTATCCCGCAACCAGGTGCCCAGCCCATAGGCATACCAGCGATCGGTAATGGCATAGTCGGTCCGCAGGTCGGTAAAATATCTTTCGGCGGTTTTGTCGCCGTCGCTTTTGTTGTACAGGCCGCCGGCCACCCAGGAACCGGTCCACTTTTCGGTGAACTTGTACTTCATTTCATTTTTACCGGCCACCGCCAGGGTATCCGAATTGCCGGTGGTGTTTACCAATGCAAAACTGGTTTCATTGCTGAAGCGTTTCTCCTCTTTCGGTGTTGTCTCCTCGGCGGCCTCACTGATTTGAACGACGGTGATCATAAGCAAAAAAAGCACGGTCAGTTTCGCGATCTTCATCAATTATCTCCTTTCCTATTAATTTTGATCGCTCTAATATCATTGTTTAACGACATATCTTCCTGGGGGTTGAGCGTTTCAGCCACACAATGTTTCTGCTTTGAAGCGGAAGATATGATTTGGGGGATGAATGAATAGAAATTCAGATAAATGTCAAACTTTAGCCGACTTTAAACCAGAGATTACCAGGATTCTTTACTTCTTTTTCTTGCTTTTGGCGTCTTTTTTTGCCTTTTTCTTGGGTGCGTCTTTTTTCTTTTCCTTTTTCTTTTCCTTCTTTTTTGCCATGCTGCTCACCTCCTTTCCAATTAGTATCGATCAGGCTTTAGACATCTATATTCCTAATCCTGTTTTGTGTTCCGGTTAATGATTTCAGTTCGCGAGGCTTTATATTTTTCATATAATATGTGAACGATACCATCGGCTAATCCAACCTGGGGAACGTAGATTTTACGGATACCGGCCCATTTCATAATCTTAATATAGATATCCAATGCCGGAATGATGACGTCGGCTCGATCCGGCCGTAAAGCTAATTCCCTGATCCGTTGCTCAATTGTAAAATGCTTTAAAAACCGGCGTACTTTGATCAATTTGTTGTCCGAAAGGGGTTTGCCGTTTTTGCGGTTAGCCAGACGGAATACCTTGTTTATATTACCGCCGCTTCCAATCGCCGCCATGGAATTAAAGGGGGCGGCGCAATTTTTCAGCCAAAGTCTCATTTCTTTCCAATACGCCTTTGATACCAGACCCTCCAGCAATCTTATGGTTCCGATGTTAAACGACCCGGATGTAATAATTCGGCCTTGCGAAAATAGCGTGATTTCCGTACTACCCCCGCCGATATCCGCGTACAGGTAAGCATCGCTTCCACCGAACATATCCGCACTTTTATTCTCAAAAATAAACTGCGCCTCGCTTTTGCCGTCAATGATATCTACTTTTATGTCAGTTTCTTCGAGAATTCGTTTGCATATCTCCGGCCCGTTTTCAGCTACACGCATAGCCGATGTGGCACAGGCCATAAAATCCAGCGGCTGAAAGGCTTCAATCAGGTGTTTGAATCCGAGCATGGTCTTGACAAGTTGTGAGACCTTGCTGTCTGAAATGCATTTTTTAGTAAAGGCATCATCGCCCAGGCGAATGGGCATTCTGATAAGCGACATTTTTCTGAAAGTCGGTGAATACTCTTTTTCGAATACACCGGACAACAAAAGTCTGACGGCATTTGAGCCGATATCAATGGCGGCAAATTTTAATTGTGGATCCATGAAAAAAATTAGCTCTCAAAAGAAATTTTTAAGCCCAACATAAATGGCCGGCCCGCTCCCGACGAGTTAAGTCATAGACGGCAACAACCCCCAGTGAAACGCAAACATAATTTTGTATCAACGATATTGTGAAACAGGTTTGCTAAAAAGTCAAATACTGCATGGTCTCCTCTTTTAAATAAAATGTTAACTGTATTTTTATAAATTTCGCGTTATGTGTCTGAAGGCATAAACTTTCATACTAAAAATTGATTGAATATTAATGGGTTATAGGTGTTTGCCTCTAATAATTAGGGTTGACATCATATGCCGCTCTCATCTATAGAACAAGATGTCGGGAAATATCTGATTCCAAATCCTGCGGCAATTCTAAATTCGATTTGTATAACACATTTTCCGCTCGGCCCATTCATCAAAGACGCGTTCTTATCAATTCGATATTTACTGTAGCGCCAGTTTATTAATTACACATCGCGCCCATTGGAGTGGACGGAGGAGAAAAAGAATTTATGGACCCTCTGGAGCAACGACGCAAAGAACTGATTCTTAGCAAGGGAAGCCCTTCAAAAGGCGCTTCTGCTGTGAAGGATGTTTTAATGAAAAGGGCAGCGACGGCAGAGAAACAGGAAAAAATAGATATTCATTCGCCAAGTACACTCATCAATCGTGAGTTAAGCTGGCTCAGCTTTGCACGTCGCGTCCTCGCACTGGCGGAGGATCCTGATTTACCCTTGCTTGAGCGAGTTAAATTTGCCGGTATCATGGGCATGCTGTATGATGAGTTTGCGATGAAACGCATGGGTGGGCTCAAACGCAAGATTGAGAAACGAAAACGGAAAAAGAAACTATCCCCTGACGGGCTCAGCGCAGATGAAGAATTGCAAGCCTGCCGGGACGAATTGCACAAACAAGCCCGACGCGTTTCCCGGCTGCTGAGTCATAAACTTCGCCCCGCTTTGGCAAAGGCCGGAATCCCAATCCTGGAGCACAAGGAGTTGAACGATAAACAACAGGCGCAATTGCAGCGCTATTTCCTTGAATCGGTGCAACCCATTCTGACACCGCTTGCCGTAGATGTTTCGCATCCGTTTCCCTTCATCAGCAATCTGGGGCTAAACCTCGCGGTGGAAGTCAAGGAGACCAAGAA
>Ga0307426_1001301_pt1 | contig 16592 bp, 17 predicted proteins | sample SalMarWE160340MG_FD_202165 | JGI IMG/M metagenome (GOLD analysis project Ga0307426, IMG submission 202165) | Salt marsh sediment microbial communities from the Plum Island Ecosystem LTER, Massachusetts, United States - WE1603-40 | ecosystem: Environmental > Aquatic > Marine > Intertidal zone >... | reverse complement strand
CTGTCGATCGCCATTACACTCTCGTTCTTCGGATTGCTTCTGTATATCGCGGACAGGTTTTCAGGCAGGCGTAAATCAGTCGAGGAGATGAATCTCACGGACTGCCTTATCATCGGATTTGCCCAGGCGCTGGCGATCGTTCCGGGGGTTTCACGCTCGGGAATAACCATAACGGGGGCTATGTTCAGGAATTTCAGACGCGACGAAGCGGCGAGGTTCTCCTTCCTCATGGCGGCTCCGCTCATAGCGGGAGCGGGTATATTTGAAGCAAGGCACCTGGAGTATTCCGCAGTCGTAAGCATACCTTTCATCGGAGGTTTTATCGCGTCGGCGGTGTTTGCCTTCCTCGCAATCAAGTACTTGCTCACATTCGTGAGAAAGCAGAGTTACACGGTGTTTGTGGTCTACCGGCTGCTGCTCGCAATCCTGATAGTATTTATGTACTTCAGCAGAAATTAAATCTGAATATCCCTCGGCGTGACAATAATAAATGCAAGGGCATCGACAAAATTGATAGCGATACTCTCGGCTGTTCCGGATGAGTTAAGAAAACTCAAAGCCGACTTCCGTTCATCAGGCGTAGAGCATGCGAAAAACATACGGCTAAGCGCGGGCGAGTTGTACGGGAAAGAAGTTTTGTTGGGACACACTGGCGTCGGGATTGGAAGAGCGAGGGCTGGAACGAGTCGAGTCATACAAATGCACAAACCGGCTATGATTATATACGCCGGTCTTGGCGGGGCGTTGAGCCCTGACCTTCAGATCGGTGACATCGTATTAGGAAGTAATGTCGTAAGCCTGAAGGAGCGGGAGAGGAGAGAATTGTTCACGGAAATTACCGAGATCGGACATCCTCACAGACAGGCCGATCTGCTCACCGAGAACAGATTCATTCATGAGCCGGGATCCAAGCGAAGATTGTTCGCAGATTCAGGCGCTTTCGTAGTCGACATGGAGACGTGGGGTGTGACTGAGGCTGCGGCCCAAAGCCGGACGCCGCTTATTGCCGTCAGGTCCGTATCGGATAAAGAGGGGGAATCGCTTCCCGATATAGGCGAAATTTATAACTCCGAGGGGAGGCTCGACTTCGGTAAATCGGTTTCCTACTTTTCCTCGAGTCCGAACCTCATCTATCCTTATCTCAGGTTTAGGCTGAGTAGTTATCCGAAAGCGGTTCGCGCGCTAAATGCTTTCCTGGACGCTTTGCTTCAGGCTCTTAGCGAAGATGACAAGATCGGGCAATCTTAACTAAGTCTCAATTGTAGGCCTTCGTGCAATATTTATTTACTCATTTGCAAAATATGCTTTACACGGCGGCCTATCATAGATAATCTTTTTATATATGCCTAACGAATATAGATCATTACGGATTATCCCTCTGTTTCTCAGTATCTTCCTGTTAATTACATCATTCTCACATGCTGCGCCTTTAGACCGGAACGAGACCAATAGAGATGATTCAGTCGTGCTGGGTGCGATGAAAGATGAGCTCAACCGCTCAATGAAGAAACTGAAGCTCGAGGGTTATGAAGATCCGTACTTCATGAGCTACCAGATAAAAGACAACACTTATTACAGCATCGACGGTAAATACGGCGCAGTCGCGGCTTCGGATAAAAACAGAATCAGGCGTCTCTTCGTGGACGTCCGCGTTGGCGACTATAAGTTCGACAACTCGGTAAAGGGAAGGTCCGGAGGAATGATATCCTATCACAACTCGTCTTTAATACCGCTCGACGACGACCCCGACGCGATAAGGACCGTGCTGTGGCAGGCGACCGACTCCGCGTACAAGGATGCGCTTACGCAATATCTGAACAAGAAGGCCGACCATGTACAGGAGGTAAAGTCGGAGCAAACAGAAAGCTTTACCAGAGAAAAGGCCCACGTTTATTACGGTCCCGTGGTCGATTTGACCTTCAACCCTAAGAAATGGGAAGGCGTCGTACGGGAGGTCTCTTCCATTTACAAAGATTATAAGGAGCTTCTGGATGCGGATTTCAACGTAACTGCCCAAAAAGAAACGGTTTATTTCGTCAATACCGAAGGAACGCAATATGTGAGAGACGAGATACTTTACTCCATGGACGCAAGCGTGACGACAAGGGCCGAAGACGGCAAGATCATCGAAAATTACAGAAACCTCTACTACGTAACACCGGGTGAGCTGCCTTCCGTTGAGGAAATCAAAGCAGAGGTCAAAAAGATGGTCGATGAGTCTATCACGATGAGGAAAGCCGAGGCTCTTCCCCCATTGAGTGTACCCGCACTTCTCGAGCCCGAAGCCGCCGGAGTCATGTTTCATGAAGCCGTCGGACACAGGCTCGAGGGCGAAAGACAGATCGACGATGACGAAGGGCAGACGTTTAAGGATAAAATAGGCAAGAAAATCATTCCCGAATTCATAACCATCATAGACGATCCCACTCTAAAGAGCTTCGATGGGACTCATCTGATGGGATACTATCCTTTCGACGATCAGGGTATCCCCGGACAGAGGGTAGTGCTCGTCGAGAACGGAGTGCTGAAAAACTTCCTCCTGTCGAGAACGCCGGTTAAGGGGTTTCATAATTCCAACGGTCACGGAAGGGCGTCGTACGGACAGGCACCCATTGCACGAATGAGTAATACGATTATAGAATCTTCGAAGGAATACTCGCAGGACGAGCTGAAGGAGCTTCTTATTGAAGAAGTAAAGCGGCAGAAGAAGCCCTTCGGACTTATTATAAAGAGCATGAGAGGCGGCGAGACAAATACCTCGTCCTACAATTTCCAGGCTTTCAGGGGCACCCCGCTCGTGCTGTATAAGGTAGATCCTGAAACGGGTGAGGAGACTCCGGTAAGGGATATAGAGATAGTCGGCACGCCGCTTCTTTCCATAAACAAGATCGTTGCCACCGGTGACGATTACGCCGTCTTCAACGGATTCTGCGGAGCCGAGTCGGGATACGTACCTGTTTCAACCGTAGCCCCGAGCATTCTGGTTTCGGAAATGGAATTCCAGCGCGAATCTTCAAAAAAAGAGAAATTACCGCTTCTACCGCCCCCGGTTTTCGACAGGGAAAAGTAGACAAGACCTTCCGGTCTTTGCAGAAACAGAATATCTAGATTATTCATGTGAACTATTGTGAACTAGGAGTGGATATCGCTACCAGGCGGCTTCAAGTATCTCCATAAGCTCGCCGACATTGTTCACAGGGCGTGGGTTAGTAGCCGCTATGTAGTCATTAACGGATTTCTCCGCAATATCTTCCAGCGCCTCCCTCGGCAGGCCTACTTCGCCCAGATGTTTCGGTAGTCCAAGCTCTTCGATTAATTCCCCGACGGCTGCGATTAATCTCTCTGCCGAGTCCTGTGGATCATCTCGATCGTCCGATGATCCCAGCTCACGGGATGCCATCGAAAGAGCTTCCTTAGCAAACGAGAGATTCCATTTCAGGCAGTGGGGCAATACGATTATGCTGGCTATCGCGTGGGAAAGCCCGTAAGCGCCCAACTGATGGCGTAGTGCGGAAACTATCCCGAGTTTCGCGTTCATAATATTCGTCGCCGACATGAAAGCGGCGAACTGTATTTTGCCTTTGATGCTGAGGTCATCAGGGTTTTTGACGGAAGGAATCAGATTGGTATAAATAATTCCAAGCGCCCTGAGCGCCAGAGCCTCGGTAAAGGGAGTGCTGTGAGTCGAGCAGAGTTCTTCGAGGCAGTCGGAAAAGCTCTTCATTACGGTCGAGGTCCATAGCTTCTCGGGTGTGAATTTCGTTAGAGCCGGGTCGAGAATAACCCACGCGGGCGTAAGCTTCTCGTCAACGATAAACTCTTTTGTATTACTCTCCTCGTCCGTAACCGCGAGTATACTCGTGAATTCCGAGCCTGATGGTGTAGTAGGCAGGGCGATGTGGGGTAGTTTTTCGTTCGGAAGTTCGGGTATGAGGGGCGCGCCTTCGGAGTCGAATTGAATACGGTGAGCGTCGAAATCCTCTCCTTCCGCAAGTACGAGAGCCACGGATTTTGTCAGGTCTATGACAGAACTGCCCCCTAGGCTTATTAGCAAGTCGACCTTATTCTCTTTTGCTTTGCCTGCCGCCTTTAGCACTACGCTTCCGGGGTTATTGGAGCACGATTCGGCAAATGATCCGGCAAGCACGCTTCCGACGGCGTCCTGCGCTATTTGAAACAGCTCCGTACGAGCGACGCTTGGCGTGGAGATAAGGAAGACCCTCTTAGCTCCCGCGTGTTTGATCAATTCGGGAAGTTTTTCAGTGAGAGTGCCGTGACCGAAAATCACGCCCTTCGAATGCGGATTCAGGAATTCGCCTTTCAGAATCTGTGTCATAAGAGATGTTATTTCTTGCCTTGCTCTTTCAGTATGTGGACCATCGCGTCGAGAGCCAGGATGTAGCCGTGCATGCCGAAGCCGGTCATCATGCCTACAGACGCGTCACTCAGGACGCAGTGGATGTTCCTCTTCACGATATTGCTGATGTGTATCTCCACATACGGAAGCCCGGAGCCCTTGACGCAGTCCTTGAGTGCGTATCCGGCGTAAGTAAACCCTGCGGGGTTCATCACGAGCCCGTCCACTCCGCCGTCGGCGGCTTCGTATATGCGGTTGATCGCTTCGCCTTCGACGTTCGTATAGAATATCTCAAGCTCGAAGCCCTTTTCCTTCGCGTGATCCATTAATATTGCATCGAGTTCCTCAGGGGTTGTCGTACCGTATATCTCGGGCTCCCTTTTTCCCAGATAGGTTAAGTTCGCTCCCTGAACAAGCAGAATTTTCATATCGGCTTCACGCTCTCTTTTTTAATTTGCAAGATTTATAATATTAACCCCATAGATAAATAACACCAACTACCACGGCGGAATCAAAATGTTGAAGTGGTCTTCTTTTGTGTACCTTAAGAAGAAAACTTTGCCTGTCTTTCAGTTTCCGGTGCTTTGTGATAATAATTAGATTAAACAGCGCATGGGAGAGATCGAATGCAGCCGATTATAGACACTCATCTTCACATGTGGGACTTGAAACAGTTCAAGCTTCCCGAGATCGATTCATACGAGAAGCTCAGGAGAAACTTTACGTTAGACGATGTGTATCAAGCCACGGAGAATCTCGGCATTGAGAGAATCGTTTATATAGAGGTGAACCTTATAGAGCAGCAAAAGTATTCGGAAGCGCAGTACATTACCGAGATATGTGAGCGGGACGATAATCCCTTTTGCGCCGCTTTCATCGGCGGCAGTCCTCTCTCGTGGAGCTTTCGGGAATACGCAGGCCTGTTTAAAGATAACAAGCGCATAAAGGGGGTCAGGCAAGTGCTGCATCCTCCCGAGACCAAGAGGGGGACATGTCTCGAAAGCGGATTCGTAGATAACGTCATGTTTTTGGGTGAGGTGGGTTTGAGGTTCTGCCTATGCCTGCGCCCGTCCGAACTGAGTGACGCCGTGAAACTTGCAGACCTCTGCCCTGAAACAACTTTTATACTCGACCACTGCGGTAACGCCGTCCCGGCGATCGTCAACGGTCAGGAGGCGGGCGAGTACGGCTCCGGTATATTCAAACACGACCGGGATCAGTGGCTGAGAGACCTAGAGCAGCTGGCGAATAGGAAGAACGTCGTCTGCAAAATATCGGGCCTACTTTTTAAAACCTCTGCAGATTCCGTTACGCCGGAATTCCTCTCGCCGAGTATCAATCACTGTCTAGATTCATTCGGTCCGGACAGGGTTATGTTCGGGAGCAACTGGCCAGTATGCACCCTGAGCGGAACGTATGAAAAATGGATCGGAGTGTTAAAAGAAGTAGTTCAAGACCGCAGCGAGGAAGATAAGCAAAAACTCTTTTACGAGAATGTGGAGAGAATATATGAGCTTTGAAGCCGGGGGGTACGAGGTAAGCTTACACAAAGCTCTAAGTAAAATTATCAATATCGCTCGACGTGAAGGGTATGAAGTGGGGGATAATGGTCTGAGATAAACGCGTGTAAGCTAATATGCGGTGTAAGATTTGATTTGTGAACAAAGGAGATGGCGGTGTGAGTGAAAATGTCCCTCGGACGCCGGAACCTGTCGAGAACGGAATGATGATTCCCACACTCGACAGTCAGGGCTGGATATGGCTTTACAAAGACGAGGTAACCGAGTCCTACATTAACTTCGCGTCTGAAACCGGAGGACTAATGCTGGAAATAGGGGCCGGGTATGGACATATAGTTTTGGAAGTCTTGAAAAAGGACGCGCGTGTGATTGCGGTCGATATGTCTCAGGAGCAGCTTGAAATTATAAAAAGCCGGGCCGCTGTGAGCGGGCTTACGGGGTTAGAGGTCATCAAGGCGGAATTCCCTGAAGAGCTGGACTTACCTCCGGAATCGATCGACGGGGGTACTGATCTCACGGGTTTTTCATTTTTTCAGTGGGGAGAGGATAAGAGAAAGTCTTCGGAAGGTGCACTTTTGGTTACGATCGGGCGGAAAGGTTTTTATTGTTGCGGATACAGTTTACAGAACAATATTTAAAAGGATTATCCCGCGGTATGAAAATAACGTAGCCGACGGTGCAGAATGGCCGGGCTGGGTGGATAACGTCCGCAAATTTATTCCACAGGACAGGCTCGACCGGGATACACAGCCCCTGGCAATGAACTTCACCGATCCCGGGATATGGCGGCGGGAGATAGAGTTAGCCGGCTTCGAAATCGAGATATCTTCCTTTTTCAGATATCCTGCAGAACCTTATTATGCTAGACTGGACGGAAGAGAAATCGTGGGTGCGGTCGGGGTAAAGAAATAACCAAACCGGAGAATTTTCGAATTATGCTTCTTCTTACTCAAAGGCTGATCCGTACGGAATCCTCTCGTATAAATCCGCTTCAAATATCAAATGATATTTGTTAGTATTGAGTATCTCACTGCCGCTTACATATCCAAAGGGGGGAACCAGATGTCACAGGCTAAAAAGACCACGCAAAAAACTATCGAGGCTCTGCTGAAGGAAGGCCGCACCTTTTCACCAAGCAAGAATTTCAGAGAGCAGGCTAACGTAAAGGACGAATCAGTATACAGAAAGGCAAAACGCAACAGAGAGAAGTTCTGGGAGGATTTTGCAAAGGAGCTAGACTGGTTCAAAAAGTGGAGGAAGGTGCTTAGCTGGAAGCTGCCTCATTCCAAATGGTTTATGGGCGGCAAGCTGAACGCATCATATAACTGTCTCGACAGACATATTCATACGCACAGAAAGAACAAAGCCGCCATAATCTGGGAAGGCGAATTCGGAAAGAGTGTAGTCCTGACCTACTGGGAACTGTACAGGGAAGTCAATAAGTTCGCCAATGTGTTGAAAAGTCTCGGCGTCAAAAAGGGCGACAGAGTGACGATCTATCTGCCCATGGTTCCCGAATTGGCGATAGCCATGCTGGCGTGCGCGAGGATAGGTGCGCCGCACAGCATAGTGTTCGGAGGCTTCAGCGCGGACAGCCTGAGTGACAGAATAAACGATTCAAAGGCTAAGGTGCTTATCACGTCTGACGGCGGTTACAGGAGAGGGGCCATAGTTCCGCTTAAGAGAAACGCGGACGCAGCACTCAAAAAGACAAAGAGTGTTAAGAAGGTCGTTGTGGTAAAGAGGGTGGGCACCAGAGCAAGGGTAAGCATGAAAGCAAACAGGGACTACTGGTGGCATGATCTGATGGAAGGCGCTTCCGCTTACTGCGAGCCCGAAAGGATGGACAGCGAGGACATACTCTTCATGCTTTACACGAGCGGCACAACCGGAAAGCCCAAGGGCATCGTTCACACGACTGGAGGTTATATGGTTGGCGTGTACGCAACGACAAAATGGGTTTTCGACCTGAAGGAGGAAGATACTTACTGGTGCACGGCGGATATAGGCTGGGTAACGGGCCACAGCTACATTATTTACGGTCCTCTTGCCAACGGAGCCACGACTCTTATGTACGAAGGAGCGCCCGACTACCCTGATATAGGAAGGTTCTGGGCAATTGTCGAAAAGTACGCGGTAACAATCTTCTATACCGCGCCGACGGCGATCAGAGCGTTTATGAGGTGGGGAGAGGAGTACCCTAACAGATACGACCTCAGCTCCTTACGCCTTCTGGGCTCCGTAGGAGAGCCGATAAATCCCGAGGCATGGATATGGTATCACACTGTTATCGGCAAAAAGAAATGTCCAATCGTGGATACATGGTGGCAGACAGAGACGGGATCTATTCTGATCACACCCCTACCGGGGATAACCAAATGCAAGCCGGGCTCGGCCACTTTGCCGTTTCCGGGGATCGAAGCCGATATCGTGGATGAAAAAGGCAAGAGCATCAAAGTAGGAGCCGGCTATCTCGTAATCAAGAGTCCCTGGCCGTCCATGTTAAGGACAATTTACCGCGACCCCAAGCGGTACGTAGATACATACTGGAAAAGGTTTCCCGGTATGTACTTTACAGGCGACGGGGCTAAAAGAGACGAGGACGGCTATTTCTGGGTATTGGGAAGAGTGGACGACGTTATGAACGTATCGGGACACAGGCTCAGCACCATGGAAATAGAAAGCGCGCTTGTCGATCACCATTCTGTTGCCGAAGCCGCTGTGATAGGCAGGGCGGATGAGTTAAAAGGTCAGGCTGTGGTGGCTTTTACGACGCCGAAAAAAAACGTGAAGGCGGACAAGAATCTTGTGGAAGAATTGATTGATCACGTCGCCAAAAAGATAGGCGCCATAGCGAGACCGGAAGAAATTATATTCACGGCAGAGCTTCCGAAGACGAGAAGCGGAAAGATAATGAGAAGACTGCTCAGGAATATAGCGGAGGGTACCATTCTTGGAGACACTACGACCCTTGCGGACCCCGCCGTCGTGAAGGAGCTCAAGGAAGAATACGAGCATTTGGAAGTGTAAATTAATCTCAGGCGGAAATCGGGGCTTTAAATGGTGAAATGTCGTTTCTGTCGGTGCGCCAGCGTCTGAACCTTTCGACGTCTTCTTTAATTGAGGCCAGCACAAACCCGATCACGGTAACATCATCAAGGAGACCCGTTGCGGGAAGTATGTCCGGTATGGCGTCGAACGGGTTCACGAAATAAATCAATGCCGCGACACACAGCAGCAATGTTGTTCTGGGAACTTCCCTGTACTCACCGCTCACCCATGCTTTAATCATGTCCAAAAGAGTAAAGACATCGTTTTTGCCCGATTTGATTTTACTGTCGTAGGATTTGAGTTTTAAAGAGGCACTTCCGACGAGATTCGTCAACTCCTCTTCATTCCCGAGAATTGTCCGGGCACGGTGCAACGCTTTCGAAATTAAATGTTTTATCTTGGTTTTTGCCGGCCCGATCATATGAAATAAAATATAATCGGTACCGGCTTCGGATACAAAGGTTTTTTCGTGAGAGTTATGTTAAATCCTTTAGCTTAAGGCCGTTGTCCTTAAGGAACGAAAGGAATCCCTTTTTGTTGATGGTTCTCAAAGCGCGTGTCGTAAGCCTTACCCTTACGTAACGGTCCATTTCGGGAATATAGATCTTTTTCCACTGCAGATTGGGATTCTGGCGGCGCTTTACTTTATTGTTAGCATGAGAAACATGATTGCCCACAAGCGGCTTTTTTCCCGTAATCATACATTTCTGAGACATTACGACCTCCTCAATTCCTAAATCGAACCATTTATTATTCCACAATAAAAAATTTTGTAAACCCATTCATACAAATCACGGTCTTACATGATTTACTCGGTCTCTACGGTAATAACCCTTTCCGTATTATTGAACGGTCCTTCGACCACGTTTCCGTTCTCGTCGAGAAGCTGAAGAGTTACAACGTAATCCCCGCTCGGAAGTCCGGTAACGAAAGAAGGCGTCCATTCTGTCAGTGTAATGGTGCCGAGCTCGTTCCCTGATTCTTTTTCTTTTATTGTGTATTTAGCCTTATATCCGTCTTCGCTAAGCTCCACATTATTCAGATAAAAATCGAGCATGATTTTTTCCGCGCCTTTTCCCGTATATTCTCCCTTCGGCCTACTGTAGATTATAGTCGGTTTGCTCTTGTCCAGCATGAATTCTCCTTCTTTTTTCCCGACGTAAAAGTTTACTATATCCGCCGCTTCAGGTGATTTGACGCTTTCGTGATACGAGCGGCTCGGAAATACGACGAGCGTATGCGGTCCCTCATCGAGCGTGCCGATTTCAAACGGTTTTCCGGCCTCGTAGTCGGCCATGTAGGGATCGTTGTCCAGGATAATGTGGACATGCTGTCCTTTATCCGAATTGGCAAGCTCTTTTGCCCTTTCGTTCTCGGTCTGAACGCCTAGCTCGTAATTCTCGACGTCGACTACGACCGAGACGTCGGGGTTCTCAAGCACGTCGCCGTCTTTGAGGGAAGCGAACCTCGCCTTAGCACCCGGAAATGCAGGCGATCTTTCGCCGGCCTCGATAGTCACTCCTGATTTATTCACATCCTCTGTGGGTTCTTCCATAGGCGCTGCGGCTTGCGGTGTCTCATCGCCGACCGCGGCTTCTTCCGTAACTACGGTTTCATCCGCCTCGTTGTCTTTTTTCTCGCAGCTCGAAACTAACGTGGAAACGGTTATCAAAACCAAGAAAACTGTCAGTATAGTTAAGCTCTTTTTCATGAAATACACTCCTTTTACATTTTATTCCTACATAGTATTCTAAAGGATGGTATGTCCTAATCCAATAAATATTTCATGTACAAGTTTTGCTCGAAACGGAGAAATATATGATTGACGAGGAGTTACTGAACATTATTGTATGTCCGGAAACCAAGCAGGACCTCGCGCTCGCGGAGCCCGGGCTTGTGGAAAAAATTAATCTCCTGATCGAAAAAGGAGAGCTTCTGAACAGGTCAAAACAGAAGGTATCCGATAAGATCGACTGCGGGCTCGTCAGGGCCGACCGCAAATATCTATACCCGGTGAGAGACGATATACCTATCCTTCTCATGGACGAGTCCATTAATATTGAGAACATTTGATCGGCTCATTCCACTTTATTCTTATCATACTGCCCTGCATCCAGGAACAAGGCATTGTATTTCTCGTTTATTTCTTCCGCCGCTATTTCCGCATATCCCTGCTCGACGAGAAGAACGTTCAGCATCTTGCCTCCCGGTATGAATACGTAGGCCGGCACACCTCCGCTTCCGTTCCTCAACTGAGGGTCCGGCTCTATTTTCACGAGAGTGCTCCGTCTAAGTATAGATTCTGAGAATTTTTTGGCTTCGCGCTTCTTATCTTCTGGAATTCTTAATCCGATGAGCCTAATCTTCTCAACATCTCCGTCGGGCGGGGTGCACAGAAACGTATTTCCCGCGTCTACACGGACGACGCTGCAGGTGTAATTTTCGAACTTAAGGAAGTCGAGTTGCTCCGCTGTTTTTTCATACTTGGAGCACGACGTAATCAGCACGGTGGCGATCAATAATACGAAGTAACGGACTACCGGGTATGTTCGTCCCGCAAACGTGGATAGTATTCGATTTTGTTTTTTCATACGGTAACTCTCCATTTTTCAACTAATCTTTATTTCCCTCCACGCGAGGCCAATCACAAAAAAGAGTGCGGCGCAAACAGTCATCGTCGCTCCCGTTGGTGTTGAGAGGATAAACGAGAAAAAGTATCCGAGCGCCGCGGATAAGACGCCGAGCATTATGGACAGGGCGAAGACGAGTTTGAGCCTCTCTGTTACGAAAAGGGCCGTAAGGGGCGGAAGGGCCAGAAACGCGAATACGGGAAGAGCACCAAGGGCCCTCGTACATACGGCCACCATAACTGCAATAGAGACAAGCAGCACTGTATTTAACAGCCTGACCGGGTATTTGAACAGCCTTGCGGAGTCCTCGTCGAAAGAGACGAATATGAAATCCTTATAGAAGATAGTGTGAATAAAGAATACTCCCAGCGCGGCGGCGGGAATTATGAACACGTCTTTCGGATCGACTACTACAGCGCTGCCGAAGAGTATATTTGCTATGTCGTGCGCGCCCTGCGTTATCCTGTCACCGATTATTACAACTGATCCCGATGCGGCGAGGAAACCGAAGCCTATCACGCCTTCTCTGCTGATGCGGGAGAAATCTCTTTTGAGCGCGAAGAAAAGTGCCGCAAGCGCAGTGAGTGCTATCGAGAGAACGAATGGGTGTATTAACTCGGATAATGCCCCTGTTGCATAAGCCCCGAGGTAAAACGTCAGAGCTACACCTAAGCTCGATATTTGCGTAAGCGCGGCGCTGACGAAGATTATTCTCCTTAAAACCACGTAAACCCCGAGGAATCCGCAGACAGCCCCTGCTACGACTCCGACTATCATAGGGTCACGCCAGAGAAAGTAGCTGTTCAGAAACAGTTCGAAGCTTTCCATTTTTTATCAAACTCTCCTATTCGACAGGTGCCTTGCTCGTATTCATTCCGAAGAAGCCTGTCACGCTTTCGCTCTTCAGCATTTCTTCCTTGGTCCCGGATTGAAAGAGACTCCGATCTTTATCTATGAGCATCATCATGTCCGCGTGCTGCGTCAGGGTGTTGAGATAATGGCTTACCATAAGCACAGTGAGTCCCTGCTCAGCTTTTATCTTTCTAACAAGCTCCATTATTCGTGCCTCACCTTTTACATCGACCGATGCCGTGGGCTCGTCGAGAACGAGGATATCCGGCTCACCAGCTATTGCGCGCGCCAGGAGGGCACGCTGCTTTTCACCTTCGGAGAGAGAGCGGAACGTCCGCTGCTTGAGATGGATAATTCCTGCCATAGTCAGAGCGTGCTGGATTCTCTCTCTATCTGCTCTAGATGGTCTCCTGCCGGGAGGAATCCTGCTGTAGCGGCCCATAGTCACAAGCTCGTCCACGGATGCAGGGAATATCGGATCGAATTTATCCTTCTGCGGGACATATCCGAAAGTCAGACTATTATGTGTTCGAACTACGCCTGATACAGGTGGGATGAGGCCCAGAACAGTTTTAAGCAGCGTCGATTTGCCGCCTCCGTTGGGTCCTATTATCCCCCAGAACCTGCCTCTACCTATAGTCAGATCAACAGGACCAAGTATCCCGTCTTTTTCGTATCCGATCGTCACTTCGTCGAGCTTTATCAGATATGACATTTGTTCACCGTCCATTCGTTATGATTCACCCCCCCCGGCTCATTGACGGGGGGCGATTTTGATATACTCGGTTCGACTAACCTCCATTGTGAGATAAATGATCGCTCGCCGCACCAGTCTGTTCCTTAAGCGCGGACGCAATTTCGCTCACTATCACGTCGAACAGGTCGGAATAGGTCTTGATTCCGTTCCGTCCCTCGACTGACGCGGGGAGTGACAGGAACGTAGTGCCTGCTTTCTCCGCAATGAGCTTCGCGGTTTTTTCCGGATAGTAGTTGGCAGCGATTATGAGCCGCACATGCTCGGCTTCCATATCTTTTATGAGATCCGCCACGTGGGACGGCGAAGGGGGAATCCCCGGTTTCGGCTCTATCGTGCCCATTACCTTCAATCCCGCCCATTCCGTAAAGTAACTCCACAGCTTGTGATATGTAACTATCTCCGTCCCTCTGTATCGGGCAAGCTCAGCTTCCCATTTTTCTATTTTGGATTTAAGCGTTTCCGCGAACTTCTTATAATTTTCCTCGTAGTAAGAGGCGTTTTCGGGATCAATCTCCGAGAGCCTTGCCGCTATGCCCCCGGCTACGGAAATTCCGTTTCTCGGATCGAGAAGGTAGTGAGGATTCCCTCTCGGATGTATGTCTCCCATAGACCTGTCGATGCGGGTGGTCGGCAGCTCAAGCAAGGTCTTGATATAGCTTGATGCGTCTACGTTGCCGGATGCATTCAGCGTAGCGATTTTGGAGTTCCTCGCTCCCGTGACCAGTGGTGGGAGCCAGCCGATCTCGAGGTCGAGTCCGTTGTATATGAGCACGTCGGCTCTGTTGAGTTTCGTTACATATATGGGTTTGGCGTCCACGAAATGAGGGTCCTGATAGCCCTTTGCGAGAGCCTCGACGTCGACCTTGTTACCTCCGATCTCTTTCGCGATCGCCGCGAAATCGGGAAGCGACGTTACTATCCTGATCTTCGCCAGCGCGTCCGCGCCCGTGAAAAGCATGACGAAGACCGCCAATATAATGCATAGCGTCAAATATTGAATCGATTTATACAGTTTCATTGTTATGACCTCCTGTTAGATATTGATCAATACGGGTGCGCACCGTGCGCTCCGATCGCGTATTGGAACTGAAGAAATATCGCGTGCTGGTTTCCCGCATAGTCCTGGTTGAGATAGTCGTACTCGAGCCTGAACTGTGAAAATTCACTGGGCCTGAACGTCAGCATCGGCGACAGTCTGTATGCCCGACCCGGAAGGCCCAGCGTCTCTCCCGGATTTATGGCTCTATTGCTCACGAGGTTAGAGGAGCTTGCGGATATCTGCTCTCCTCCTCCGTCCTCACTTGCGACCGGCGTGTTCGTATCGGTGAGGCCGAACCTGATGCCCGTGTTCCATCTCTTGGCGAATCTGTAGATTCCTTCGGTATAGAATCCGTAATCCTCGAGTTTTTCCTCCGGTGTATCCGCCTGCCTCCACATGAACTCCGATTGTAGCCCGATCTCCGTATACTGGCTGTTTCTGAGAGGCCTGTACTTGGCGTACATGTCGGCACCGTAGAGGTTCGAGCGTTCTTTTGAACCGGTTCCGTTACTGCCTGTCGCGAATGAAGCCCCCAGGCTCAGGCCCAGGGAGTCGCTCACCTCGAAGAAATTAGCGAGGTGAAAGACGTAGAGGAGATAAGCCAGGTTATTTGCGTTCTCCTCGTCCGTTGCGAACGTCGGCGTCTCGACGTCGGGGCTCCCGCCCAGCGCGCTCAGCTCCATATACCAGGGCACTGGGATTAGAAAATCAACCTCTATACTCGTCGGATTCAGGTGCTCCCCCAGGAACTCCGCCGCGACGAGAGGAAGTGTCACAAAATTCTGTGCGTGAGTATGTATCTGGTTTATCCTGCCGAATTTTGCTCTCATACGCCCCATCCTGAGCTGGGTATTGAGAGGCATGCTGAATAGCGAGGTTCCGTACGCTTCCTCAACCTCCACGCCGTCCTGTTTGAACGAGAGGAACGTGTCGAATCTGAAGTATGGATCTACAACGCTTTGAAAAGCCAATTCCAGCTCCTGCAGGTCGACACCCGTCTGTTGGGGATCGTCTTCTGCAAAGACGTAAGGATCGTTCCGGGAGTACCACGCACCGGCAAAAATGCCTATGACGCTTATATCGGGGTTAAGCGATTGAGCCACCCTGCCGAGGAAACCCGGCTGCTGCGGGGGTGCTACCTCAGTAACGACCTCGGTCTCCTCCTCCGCTCCTTCCGTTTCTTCAACAGTAGCCGATTTCTTTTCTTCAGTTCTACCCGTCTGCTCTACGGTAATCGTTTCTTTTTCGTTTTTCAGTTCTTTGACCTGCTGCTTGAGGACTTTGTTGTCTTCCTCAAGGTCTTCAATCTTGTCCTGCATTTTCTCCATCATCTGTTTCAGCTCTTCAATTTGCTCATCTCTTCCCTGCGCGAATGCTTCATAAGCGAACAGAGGGGAAGTGATGATAGATAAAACCATTAAAATGATGATATTTCCCTTCCAATTCATAATTCACCTCCAGAGTAGTGCTTATGTGTATAAACGCGAATATGTATCGGAATCCGCAGGGTGCCGAGACGCTGTCCGGGGCATGTTCGAACCCGGAAATATGAGTGGATATGCCGTTATTCGTCCGATGATAAATCGGACTAACCGACATGTAAGTTAGTTACGTGTTATGAAATTGCGCGTCTCAGGCCCGCTATTCCGAAAAGCGGTTATACGGCCGGAGGCGCTCTGGAGGGTTTATCGAATGATGAAAACGATAAGGGAATTAAATCTTCGAATTCAACAAAAGTGATATAAAGCCCCGCGTCGATAACATTCACAACCGTATCTGCGGACGAGAGCTTGATATTTCCGTGGAGCAGACACGCGGAGCAGCCTTCTACGGAATGTCCGGCTGCGGGCGCGGTGTGGGAAACCTTGGCTGACGCGTCAGGGCTTACATTTATCTTGTGGTTATGGACGCTTACCGAAAAGATAAACAGTAAGGAAATGATAGAAAAGAATAATTTCGATATCGGTTTTCCGTGTATATTTCTTACAGTTTTCATCCTACACCCGATTTGTTTTTAGATAATAACACCGCGTCTGCGATTGTGCCAGCGGCTTCTTCAATGCTCAACGAAACGTCGAGATCTACCCCCAGCTTCTTGAGCTCGGAGAAAAGCTCGCCCAGTACCGGAGGCTCTACGTGGCAATGTGAAAGCATTTCCGGCTTCGAAAAAATTTCCTTTGGCGTGCCCTTCCCGACGATATGTCCTCCCTCGGAAAGCAGGTATACCGTATCGGCTATAAGGGGGACCGTATTCATATTGTGTGTCGATAATATAATCGCAGTCTCGTTTTCCTGATTAACCTCGTTCAGGAGCCTGATGAGCTCGGTCCGGCAGGTCGGGTCTATGTGCTCGAACGGCTCGTCGAGTATCAGAAGCTCGGGCTTC
>Ga0307426_1001300_pt1 | contig 16595 bp, 15 predicted proteins | sample SalMarWE160340MG_FD_202165 | JGI IMG/M metagenome (GOLD analysis project Ga0307426, IMG submission 202165) | Salt marsh sediment microbial communities from the Plum Island Ecosystem LTER, Massachusetts, United States - WE1603-40 | ecosystem: Environmental > Aquatic > Marine > Intertidal zone >... | reverse complement strand
CTCTGAATCGATCCATATTTTGGAAGCCAGCACGCCACCCAGCATCTGGTAGGATTCAATGCTGCGGGTGTCGGGTTCGTAAATCATCTCCAGCCAGGTCGGCCCCGGCAGGGTGCAGCAAAAATGCAGGGCGGCCGCCAGACCGATGCCGCTCATACCATGATGCGGCACCACTTCAAGTTGAAACATTTCCGCCATGGCCGCCACTTTTCTGAGCTGGGAAATGCCTTCGGACATGGCCGGATCCGGTTGAATGATATCGTAAACCCGGCGTTCAATCAGCCATCTGAATTCATGCAGTCTCTGGTTTTTCTCACCGCCGGCAATATTGATTTGCGTGGTTTGCCGCAGTCGAATCAAATTGTCGAAATCATAACGCGGCAGGGGCTCTTCCAGCCACAAGACCTTGCGCGATTCCAGTTCGCGCGCCATGGTCAGCGCCCTTTGGTAATCCCATCGCACCCCTGGTTGCGGTGAGGGCAGATTGGTGGCCTGGTTGGCATCGACCATAAATTCCATTGGGTCGCCGGTAGCTGCCAAGCACGCATCCAGGATGGCCAGGTCCTCATCGATCTGATCCTTGTGAAGTCTCAACTTCATGGCCCTGAATCCAAGCTCCTGATAATGGGAAGCCAGCTCGGCCCGACTTTCAGCCGTGCCGACTTCCACCGCGCTTGCATAGGCCGGAATCCGGTCGTGGAAATGCCCCCAGAGTCTGTAAAGGGGAAGGCCCGCCGCCTTGCCGATGATGTCCCACAGCGCCATGTCGATGCACCAGACACCGTTGCCGGCATTGCGGTAAATTCGCGCCAGGCGCTCACTGGCAAAGGGAGCTTCGCCCTGCAGGTAAGGCGCTATCTGTTTGGCGATAAGTCCTGCCAGATGCCCGCCGGTGCCGCCGACCCCGGTGATGCCTTCATCGGTCAAAATTCGAACCAGTGTAAAATCATGGGATTTGACCACCAGACCCGGCTGCCAGGCCGGCCGGAACTCGCCGGGATACGGAATCGTGAGGTTGTCTGCCTTGACGGCGGTAATTTTCATAATGAGGCCTTTATTATACGATTGAGGTGTCAGGAGTCAGCAGTTAGGCGCTTAGCTGTGCTATATCGTTTGTCATTCCTGCGAAGGCAGGAATCCAGATAATTCGGTACCGAGTGGACTGGGTGCCCGCCTGCGCGGGCATGACGAGAAAAACACCCCGACCCCTCAGGTAATTAACCCTATTTTTATTAATCTCCTATTCTGCAATATACATGCCTTTATGCTTTAACCTAAACTTCCAGGATAAAAATCAGATAGTTGAATCGCCAACCGGTCGTCGGCCGGAAAAGTTTCATTAAAAAAGTATTGCAAAAATGAAATAAATATTGCAGAAATGAAAAAAAACCGGAGGCAGCCATGAAACCCAAACTGTGCATCGTCGGTTACCAGCCCGTCATCAACATTGCCCAAAAAGCCGCCCGGGAATTTAGCAAAGCGGCGGATTTCATTTTTATCTGTGCCTTGATGGAAGAGGCGCTGCCACAGCTGCAGGAAGTTGAAGGGGTGGCCCAAATCGTTTTAGCCGGACCTTCAACCAGACGCATGTATGCCGATAAGCTTAAAATCCCAGTTATCTCTTTCCGCCCGACCTTTCCCGATTTAATCACTGCCATCCAGGAAGCGCAGAAAATGGAAAATCGCATCGCCATCACCCTTTCGCGCGACGACAAGGATTTCGATCTGCCGCTGCTATCAGAGGTCATGGGTGTTTCTTTGTTTCCGCTGTACTGCGATAATTCAAAAGAATATGCAAACGGATGCAAGCGCGCCCTGCAGAAAGGATTTAAAGTCATCATCGGAGGCAGTTTCACGGTTGAGGCCGCCCAAAAAATAGGGCTCAGCGCAATTTTGCTATACAAGGGGATGGATATGATCCGAACCGCGATTTTAAAAGCGCTCGAAATATGTCAGGTCGAGGAGGAGACGACCCGCCGCATATCCCAGCTCAATGCCGTGGTAAACAATTTTTCCGAAGGCCTGTTGCTGACGGACGAAAAAGGCCGGGTCATCCTTGACAATCCCCCGGCCCAAATCCGATTAGGGGTTAAAAATCTGGTCGGCAAAAATGTATCACATTTGTTTGGCAGCGGGACGGCCGACACGGCGCTGCGCAAAGGACAGAGTTCATTCAATGTACTGGAAGCCGAAAAGCATGTGGTCAATTACATTCCGGTCCGTTCTTCTGAAACGATCCACGGACTGGTTTGCACCGTAAAGCGCGTGGACGAAGTCCAGGACGCCGAGTTCAGCGTGCGCCGGAGATTGCACAACAGAGGCTTTGCGGCCAAGTACTGTCTGGATGATATCGCCGGCCACAGCAAGTCCCTGGTCCAGTGCAAGGAAAGAGCGATTTTATTTTCCAGGGCGCCGGACCCGATTCTGATCACGGGTGAAAGCGGCACCGGCAAAGAGCTCTTTGCCCATGGGATTCATTCAGCCGGTGATAGAAAAAACGGACCTTTCGTTGCGATCAATTGCGCAACCCTTCCCAACGACCTGCTCGAAAGTGAGCTTTTTGGTTATGAAAAAGGTGCCTTTACCGGCGCCCAGGCTACCGGAAAAAAAGGTCTTATCGAGCTGGCCCACAAAGGCACCCTGTTTCTGGATGAAATCACCACTTTGAGCTATCCACTGCAGGCCAAACTGCTGCGCCTGATTTCCGAACATGAAATCCTGAAGCTGGGCAGCGACCGTATCATTCCGATCGATGTGCGTATCCTGGCCGGAACAAATGAAAATATTGAGAATTGCGTCAGCGAACGCCGCTTCCGGCAGGATTTATATTACCGCCTGAATGTCTTTCGTCTTCACATCCCCCCGCTCGACGATCGTCCGGACGATATTGTCCCGCTTTTTCTAAATTTTGTCGCCAAAATTGATCCCGCAATTTTAAGAAAATTAAATTCCCGCAAAACCGAAATTTATAAGGCGTTGAGCGGCCATTCATTTAAAGGCAATGCCCGCGAGCTGGAAAATATTGCCAGACGATTTTGTCTTCTCCAGCGATCAGAAACGGGCAAAAAACCGATTGGTGAGATTATTCAAAGCTGCTTGGGTATTGAAAAATCGCCGCGCACGCCTGAGGACATTTTCTCGGATCTTAAAACCGCCAAACAAAATGTAGAGAAGCAAGTAATTCAGGATCTAATGCAAAAATATCGCCGTAAATCCGATGTGGCCCAAGCCCTGGGGGTGGCTCCGAGCACCCTGTGGCGCAAGTTGAAAAAACATGGATTATATATCAATTGAAGTTGCCCAAAAAGGATTTACATTAAAATAATTAACAGTCTCATCTGCCAATCAAACCTTTTATAGGAGGAACAAACAATGATCTGGCCCATGAAATCGGCCATTACTTCTGCCTGGTGCACACGTTTCACGACAACCCGCAGGATTCAGGCATCGTTCCCAAGACCCAGAATGAAGTCCAGCAGATGCTGAAAGCCGCCGGCTACGACCCCGTCGTCGCCTTCGATCACGATTATCTGGAAAACGAGATCAGCGACACACCGCCGGACCCCTACTGGAAAACCCAGGGGGGCCCGACCAGCAAGTCTCTGACAACGCCGATCGACCTGGTCGGAAAAAGCGGGCAGACCGTCTCCTTCAACCCGCCGCGCACCAACGTCATGAGCTATTACGAGCCGACTGCCGACAGCATTCAAAAGCTGAGCACCGGTCAAATTCGGGTGATTTACCGCAGGCTCTATGAGCGGGGATTTCACTATCAAATTTTTTTCTGGGAATCGCAATTCGGGCGAGCGGATTTTGGACCGTGGCTGGATCTTGAAAATCATTTTGCATGTCATTGGGCATCAGACCGCTAATTCTTCCAACGCCGGCAGCGGTCCCCGGCCGTCCGGCTCTGAACTTGCCGTTTCATCTAAGTGCAGCTCGTGATAGAGCAGCCTGTGCCATATACGGGCTTCATTCATTGCCATTCCCAACTGCTCCAGCAGCACGGGCCAGTTTCCTTCGCGTGACATCGGGCAGGTCGGGTCGACACCTGAAATGTCTGCTTCCGAAAATGCATACGGGTGCAGCCGGCATATCAGCGGCCGCACGGTTATCGGCAAAAGACAACCGTTTTCCGCCAGCATGGTGCAGCTTTTGTCCGCCGTTCTCTTCAAAACGCGTCGCCGACCATCCGGACGAATCGTCAGCATTAACCAGGCAGGATCGTCCCCGGGATCCCTATAAATGAGATCCGGCACTTCGAAGGTGAAAAAATTGAAGGCGTCTAAAAATCGCGCAATCCGCCGGACATCTCCGGTGGTCAGCAAAATTTGGGTGCCCTTGCAGCAGGAGGTGCCGTTTTGGGAACATTGATAGCATTGGGTTGTCATAACGAAACGCTCCCATAAAAAAAAGTTTTCCGCACATCCGGAAAACTTAATCGCCATTTTCAAATATTTAAAATTTCAAGATGCTGGCCGTTATCGGCAAACATCAACATGGTAAAACCGGGAACGCATCACTAGCAAAAGCAAAAGTGGAAGTCAAGGGACATTTTTTGAGCAAGCTGTCTGGTATTTATTCCGGCAGTCTACTCATTTTTTCATCCCGAACCGAAATGGATAAACCGGCTGAAAAATGCCCTTTGAACCGGCCCTCCTCAAATTGTGTGAGATGCTTTATATTGGCCTTGAATGGGCCGAAGGCCTTTGATCGATCTCCAAGATAATACTTCACCGATATTGTTTTCCCGATTCCCAAATGATTCAGCAGCAAAGAGTCTTTCTTAACCAGGATAGATGCGCCGTTGGATGACAGGTCCTTTATTTTGACCTCATATACCGGTACACCGATCAGGCGAATCTCGGCATGATAGCAGTATTTCGCCGCTTCCCGCTTTTGTGATCTTCTTTCGTCAGTCATTTCCATCGTCAACTACCATCCCGTACATCGCACGGAGGAGCGGCTCGAATTTTAGGCCGTCTGCCGAAGCATGTGACTACTTTAATCGTTGACCGTAAAGCCGGGCAAACCGCATCCGGTTTGCTGGCCAGGCGTCAATACTCAATTTCAGTATCGAATCATGGCATATAATTCAAAAAATATAAAGTATATTGAATAGATAGATTACCGCTCGCGCGCAGGCGCAAGTCCGGTTTAAAGACGCCTGGATTTCCGTTTTGGCGGAAATGACGGATGGGCAGCACGCCGCAGAATTTGAAAATATTTCGGGCAATATTTCTGGGACACAACCCTGGCGGGCAAAACCAGAGGATCGATCTTCGTCTTGTTCTCAAAGGTGGTCAAGTTCCATTAGGCACTCCACCTGCAAAAGGCGGTAAGTAACCACCTCGCATTTGAGTTAATGGGTTTTTAGTATGCGACCACATAACACAGTCTAAAACATCAGCCCAAAAACTGCCCGGATAATTCTTGGAATAGAGTCTCAAGGCTTTCTTTGTCTCCCTTGAGGGTCTGTACAGACAGGGTTCCAGGGATTCGAATAAAATGTGTTCCGTCGCGCGCCGGCGCCACAAATCCAGCCATACACTGCAGGGCGCAATGATTTTCACCCTTCTTATCAGCCCTAAAGCAAAGTCATATTTCACGGAAACGGTTTTCTTTTTGGGGTTGTAAACAACTTTAGGCGGATTATTGATCTGCTTAAAATTGGATTTGCTCTGGGAAAGAATTAAATTAAAATAATCCTCGGGCATGCAATTCTCGAATCGGATTAAAGTGAGTTATACCGGTTTTGGCTAATTTAATCACCGAAATCGTGAAAAATTTTAACTTGCCTAAAATACGGAGTCCGGAAGATCAGGGCGGCGGAAAATCGCGGGCAGAATTTTCTGAGACTTTTCGAAACGGGATGATCAGGATGCTGTACCTTTTGTTGACAGGCATAGCCGCACTTTTTGATCAAGAATTGCGATTGATTTTGAGAAATTATCGTCGGCTATGGCATGCGGTATCGCTTCCACTCGAACCAATCCCCTTTTTTCCGCCTCACTGACGGTTAATTTCCTTCGCTTCTTAAGGTTGCCGTATATAACTAAAATCTGCTTTAATTCAATCTCATCGTCATTAATATACACATACGGAATTGTTGCATCCATGGGCACCTCTTTTGATTCGGGTAAACATAAACGCAGGGTCATATATGTTGTGACCGGAATAAGATTCACGTACGGTTATCAGGCGTAATCAGTGATGTCAAGAGTTTCAGACGTCTGCAGCCGGCCGGCTACCGAACCGGTTCGTCTATCATTTTGAATTTATTGAATGAAGATGATTGGAGCAAGCGGGAAAAAAATTAACCGAATTCAACCTCATCATAGCCCCTGATACGGAAAACAGCCTGCGGCGTTAATACCTCTTGGCCCTCTATCATTTTCTGAATGGCCGGGGTGACCCGATCATAGGCTTCCTGCAGCTTTCCCAAAACTTTGATTTCAGATATCGCTTCCCACTCGCTCTTGTCGTTATATTTAACTTCATAACTCGGCATCGCAAACAGCATGTTCTTTGCAGCTCCATCTAAATAAATAGAGTTTAATTACTGTTTTAAAAATTACAAGTGCTAACTAGGGCCGTATGATATTTTAGATGGCTGGAAAAATTAAGAAATCAATCGATCTAATCGATGGGTTGTGTTAAGAAAAGAATGCGGGCCCTGAGAACCCGCCTTTGATTGCACCCCAGCAGCGTGTGGTTTTACCCAAATGGAATAATGAAATGGCGGAATAGCGGGGTCTCAAACGGAAAAGGTTTCAATTTTTAATAATTGTCTGACAACATGTATCCCAATAGTTACTTTTTATAAGCGAATTCCAACCGTTAATGCCAGGGCTGAAAGTGAATTCCTACCGGTGGTACAATCTTGACATCACCCTTGATAAGAAAGGGGCCGCCCGCTACACAAAAGCGAGTTATCCGATCCGCCACGGAAGATTCTGCGAAATTAAATCACCGGAACACCTTTTTCAGTTTAATTTAAACGGTGAAATCAAGTATATTCGCGGACTGACCCCGAATTGGCCCCATCCGGCCGAATGGTTGAAGCGAACCGATGCGAATGATTGGGTTTTTTACTCCATCGCCGGCTACCGCATGATTTTTGATTCAATGGGCGAATATTATCTGCCGTGTCTGCCCTATGCCAGCAATTCGATCTGGGCATATAATCCTTTTGTCGATTCCAATATTCAAAATGCCCTGGCAGGTTGGTCTCAATTGCAGGCGCAACTTCGCACACGAAATACCGAGGGCCTTTCTCCAAAAGTTAAAAATTTCCTGGCTCTGGCTGCCCGCCACGACGCAGGCACGCTAGTGGCGAAATCGGAAAAACTGCATAAAATTATCGGCGGACACGTGTCGGTCCTGCCCCCGGATACACGTCATGTTGATTATGAGGTGATTCCGCTCATGATTGCCGACGGATGCTTATATCACTGCAGTTTCTGCCGCATCAAATCCGGACAGAGGTTTTGTCCGCGGTCTGCACATAATGTTAGGCAACAAATTCGAGAGTTGTCGACGTTCTATGGTGCCAATCTGAAAAATTACAATGCGGTGTTTTTGGGTAATCACGATGCCCTTGCTGCCGGAGATGAGCATATCTGCCGGACTGCCGCCGAAGTCTATGAAAGGTTTAATTTTGAAAAGGCACATATCAAGGGCCCCAGGCTTTTTTTATTTGGCAGTGTGGATTCATTGCTAAATGCAAAAAATAGTCTTTTCGAGGCGATCAACCGGACGCCTTTTTATACCTACATCAACATTGGGCTAGAATCTGCAGATAGCGCCACTTTGTCGCGCATCAACAAGCCGCTGGAAACCCGGAAAATAGAGGCGGCCTTCATGAAGATGATCGAAGTAAACCGCAATTATCTTAACATCGAAATCACCGCTAATTTTCTGATTGGCGACCAGCTCTCGCCGGATCACTATGGATCGGTTATCGAACTGATTCGCGGCCGGCTGGACCACTTTTACAGCAAAGGCGGCATCTACTTATCACCGTTGGACACCAGCCGGAACAATCGCGATATGTTGCGCACGTTTTTTGAACTTAAAAACTTGAGTCGGCTGCCCACTTTTATCTATCTGATTCAACGGTTATAGGGAAGGTAACTGGCTAGACATCTTACAAAATAATGAAAAAAGTTTAATATTTGCTGAGCAAATCGTGCAGGGAGGAAGGCAGCAGAAAGGTAAATTCATAACTGCCCAGTGCGATAACATCCTTGTCGTGGAGCAAAACCGGCTTATCTCCGACGTGCCTGCCATTGAGTTTTGTGCCGTTGGTCGATCCACTATCCTCAATGAAAAAAGACCCTTTTAAGATACGGATAACGGCATGCGATTTTGAAATTGCCATGTCCTTCATACTCATATCGTTATTGCGCGTCCGACCAATCGTAAAAATACTTGCAGGGGATTCGGAGTCAGTTCGCTTCATCAATGGATAAATGGCATATGGCAAACTTGCACCGGGTCCTGATCTTTTTGATGGCTGGTCGTCTAAATTAACGATATGCGTCTTGTAGACGTTTATCATCTGGGTCTTGTCCACCAATTCTTCACCCGAATTCTCCGCAGCCGCTATGCTTTCCTCATTTAAGGCCGAGCCTGCTAAAACGGGATTCTGAACGAACTCAATGAAATCATCCCTGCCGGACTCATTGAAAAACCATTTTAGTGATGCCAGAGTTATTCTTCCCGAAGGAGCCAGCATACTTGACAGCGGACCAATGGTCGAACCAGCCGACGACGCAGAATTGCCGGAATTATTATCCTCGCCTTTTATGCGCCTTTTAACTCGATTTAATAGGCCTTTGACCATAAACAGTTCCTGCAACAAGATTTAGGCATTTCAATATTTAAAACCCGCACGGCGGCAGGCCACGAATTTGTCTGCGACATATACTATATCGCCAACACAACCACAGAACTTTAATTTTTATTAATACAAATTGTTATGAAATTTTAATAATCCTTACTTGGGTCGCATTTAGTTCAAATCCGGATGCTCTATTGCATTTTGGGCAGGATATGTTTATAGTTTGAATGTTATGAAAGAGCACAACGAAAAAATACCCAATCCCAAGGAACTTGAAAAGGAAATCAGTGATTTTCTGGCCAAGAGGTTCGGCGAAAATGTGAAAATTGTATCACCGGTTGTCATGCCCCAGGAGGCTATGGTGGATAAAACCATCGAATCCGCCAAGCCCAAACCTAAAATTAATTTTGACCTGAAGCCGGAGGACCTGATTGCCTACCTGGATCAGTACGTCGTCAAGCAGGACAGCGCCAAAGCCGTTCTGGCCACCAAGATCTGTACTCACTTCAACCGGATCAAGCGCTCCCTGGAATCCGATGATCCGCTCGGCTCAATGGTCGGCGGCATCAAAAACAATGTGCTGATGATCGGTCCGACAGGTGTCGGAAAAACGTATATTATCAAATTGATTGCAAAAAAAATCGGGGTACCGTTTGTCAAAGGCGATGCCACCAAATTCAGCGAAACCGGATACGTCGGCGGAGACGTGGAAGATCTGGTCAGGGATCTGGTCAGAGAGGCCAATGACGACATCGAGCTGGCCCAATACGGTATAATTTACATCGACGAAATCGATAAAATTGCCTCTAGCCGCAATCTGATCGGTGCCGACGTCTCGCGCACCGGTGTGCAGCGTGCGCTGCTAAAGCCGATGGAAGAAACCGAGGTCGATTTAAAAGTTCCCCACGATCCCATATCAATGATTCAGGAAATCGAACAATTTCGCAAGACCGGCAAGCGGGAAAAACGTTCGGTCAACACCGGCAGCATACTGTTCATTATGAGTGGCGCCTTTGCCGATTTAGTGCCCATCATCCAGAAACGGCTTTCCAAACAGGACATCGGTTTCGGCGCACGGATTCGTAAAGCCAATGAGGAACTCGATATTTTAAAAAATGTCAGATCTGAAGACCTGACCGAATTTGGCTTTGAGTCGGAATTTGTCGGACGTCTGCCGGTCAGAGCCGTTTTTGAGCATCTATCCGAAGATGATCTTTATAATATTCTAAAAAATCCCAACAATCCCATCATCCTCGGCAAAAAACTCGATTTCGCCGCCTACGGTATCGACGTAAAATTTGAAGACCGGTTATTGCGTGAATTTGCCAAGGATGCGTTTGCTGAAAATACCGGTGCCAGGGGATTGGTCAGCGCGGTTGAAAAGGACCTGATTGAATTTGAAAAAAAGCTGCCTTCAACCCGTCTGAAAAAATTTCCGGCGACTGCCGCTTTCATCGCCGCACCGGCAGCGTCCATTGAATCGCTGGCAGATGTATCTCATGAGCAAAAAACAGATGAGATCTTTGATCAACTGATGCAGGAAGAAAAGCAGATTATTAAGCAGTATTTGAAGGAGAACAAAAACAATCTAACAGAGAAATACAGTCTGACCATGACACCATCCCGCATCGATCTCGTGGCCACATGCTATGCCAAAAACACCCTGGAAATCGGCAACATCATCACTAAGATTAAATCATTTTATGATGAAATTAAGAAGATTGAGCTGTACTTTTTCAAAAACCATGATATTAACATTGTCCTCGAAGAAGATGCCATTGATTACATCATTGAACAGCTGATAGAGGCGTCCATTGAGCTAAAACTTATCTACCAAAAAATAGACGAGGATTTCAGGTACGGCCTGAAGCTGGCACACGAAAAAACCAATCGAAACCGGTTTTTCATAACCCGGCAAGCCATGTTGAATCCTGAAAAATATATCGCCAATTTGATTAGGGCGGATATAAAAGCACCATCTCAACCCGGAGTTTAATTGAAAAATCAGAACCAGAAGGACCCGGCCTTGATCTGGCCCCACGAGGCAGCGGCTTCGAACAGCCAATTGATCTGACGATACGGCGCAATGATGGAATGGAAAGAAAATTATGATCGGAATATCAAAATTATACTGCGGGACCGTAGAGCCTTCAGATGCGCTGCGTTATGGACGCGACTCATCACAGCTGCCCTCCCACCTGCTCCAATTTTCAGAGGACAAGCGTCCGGTTGTCGTCTGGAATGTGACGCGGCAATGTAATTTAAAATGTGTCCACTGCTACGCCCACGCGAAAAATATAGCCTTCGAAAATGAGCTGACCACCGAACAGGGCAAAGAGTTAATTAACGATCTGGCCGACTTCGGCGCGCCGGTTATGCTGTTTTCGGGCGGGGAACCCCTTGTCCGCAAGGATTTACCGGAACTGGCGGCCTACGCCGTGGAAAAAAAAATGCGCGCTGTAATTTCCACCAACGGCACCTTGATCACACGGAAAATGGCCCGCACACTGAAAGAAATCGGGTTGTCATATGTCGGCATCAGCCTGGACGGGATGCAGGAAATCAACGACCGCTTCAGAGGTGTCAAAGGCGCCTTTCAATCTGCACTCGAAGGTATCAAGAACAGCCAGGATGCGGGAATAAAAGTCGGCCTCCGTTTCACAGTCAATAAATTCAATGTCAAGGAAATTCCGAAAATCTTCCAACTTCTCGAAGAAATGGATATCCCCCGCGTATGCTTTTATCACCTGGTTTATGCCGGACGCGGATCAAAGCTGGTAAAAGATGATCTCTCCCATGCAGAAACCCGCAAGGCAGTTGATCTCATCATCGACGAAACCCGGCGCTTATTTGCCAAGGGTAAACCCAAGGAGGTACTGACGGTAGATAACCATGCCGACGGCCCCTACGTCTATTTGAGACTCCTGAAGGAAGACCCTCAACGGGCGCAAGAGGTACTGGAACTGTTAAAATGGAATGAGGGCAACAATTCCGGTCGGGGTATTGGATGCGTCAGCTGGGATGGCGAAGTTCACGCCGATCAATTCTGGCGTCATTACAGTTTCGGCAACGTCAAAGAGCGACCATTTTCGGAAATCTGGACCGATACCTCCGAGCAGCTGATGGGAAAGCTCAAGGAAAAGAAAGAACACGTCAAGGGACGCTGCGCCACGTGCCGTTGGCTGGATGTTTGCGGCGGCAATTTCAGAGTGCGGGCCGAAGCGGTCAGCGGTGACGCATGGGCACCGGACCCGGCCTGCTATTTATCCGACGAAGAGATTGCCCTGGCACATGATTCCATTCATTGTGAATAGTGCACTAATTTATGATTGCCCAACAAATTTTAATTGTAAAAGGACGGTCAAATGCTATTTCCCGATTATAGACCGAGACGATTGCGGCAAAGTGAAGGCTTGCGACGCATGATTCGCGAAACCAAACTGACGGTTGACGATCTGATTCTGCCGCTTTTTGTCATCGACGGCAAAGATGTCAAAAACCCGATAGCCTCCATGCCGGGCCATTTTCAACTGTCCATAAACAATTTTCTTGAAACAGCGCAGGAGGCCTTTGATCTGGGGATTCCGGCGATAATCCTTTTCGGCATCCCTGAAAAAAAGGATGCGCTGGGCACCATGGCCTATGCCGATAACGGCATTGTTCAAAAAGCGGTTAAAGCGGCGAAAGACAAATTGCCCGACCTGGTGGTCATCACCGATGTTTGCCTTTGTCAGTATACGGATCACGGACATTGCGGTGTGGTGGAAGGTCACGGTATCGATAATGATGCCAGCCTGGATCTGCTTGCCCGCACGGCCCTGTCCCATGCCAAAGCCGGGGCCGACATGGTCGCACCTTCGGACATGATGGACGGCCGGGTGGCAGAAATCCGTGAAATCCTGGATGAAAACAACTTCAGCCAGGTGGCGATCATGTCCTACGCCGCCAAGTATTGCTCTGCATATTACGGACCGTTTCGCAGTGCCGCCGATTCGGCACCCAAGTTCGGCGATCGCCGAACCTACCAGATGGATCCGGCCAATGCTCTGGAGGCGATTCGGGAAGTCACCATGGACCTCGAGGAAGGTGCGGATATTATCATGGTCAAACCGGCCCTGGCCTATCTGGACATTATCTTGCGAGTGCGTGAAGAAATTGACCTTCCGGTGGCTGCCTACAATGTCAGCGGGGAATTCTCCATGATTAAAGCCGCCGAAAAAATGGGCTGGATAGACGGCACCCGCGTAATGATGGAGACGCTTACGGCCATCAAACGCGCCGGAGCGGATCTCATCCTAACCTATTTCGCCATTGAAGCGGCCAAAGTGTTATCATGAAACAACAACATCCAAAATCAGAAAATCCCTCCCCCCATTCCCACCCCAAAGACGAGCGTTCCGCTCTGCGTCTTGTGGCCTGGGAAACCACACGCAACTGCAATCTGGCCTGTATTCATTGCCGCGCTTCGGCCACCACAGGCCCCCACAGCGGAGAACTTGACACCGCCCAAGCGTTTCAGCTTCTGGATCAAATCTCAGAGGTCGGCCAACCCATAGTTATATTGACCGGCGGAGAACCATTGCTGAGGCATGATATCTTCGATATTGCCGCCTACGGAACCGCAAAAGGCTTGAGAATGGTGATGGCACCCAACGGTACGCTGATCACGGAACCTGTTGCCAAAAAGTTGATCGATTCCGGCATCAAGCGGATCAGCATCAGCCTGGATGGTGCAACACCGCAAAGTCATGACAGTTTCAGGAAGGTGGAAGGTGCCTTTGAAGGTGCTGTCAGCGCCATGAAAATTGCCAAAAAGGTCGGCTTGGATTTCCAGGTAAACACCACGATTACCAAAACAAATCTGGAACAAATTCCCCGAATCCAGCAGCTGGCCGTCGAGCTTGGTGCGGTAGCCCATCATATTTTTCTGCTGGTTCCCACCGGTCGCGGTAAATATATCGTCGATAAAGAAATAAGCGCCGCCGAGTATGAAGAAACCTTAAACTGGTTTTACGACCAGCGGGACAAAACCCCTCTGGAACTCAAAGCCACCTGTGCGCCGCACTACTATCGCATTCTCAGGCAAAGGGCCACAGAAGAGGGAAAATCGGTGTCGTTTAATACCCATGGACTGGATGCTGTCACACGGGGATGTTTAGGCGGCATTGGTTTTTGCTTTGTCTCCCATCGCGGAGACGTCCAGCCGTGTGGATTTCTGACCGCAAACTGCGGCAATGTCCGGCAACAATCCTTTGCTGATATCTGGAATCACGCCGAAGTGTTAACGAATTTGCGAAATTATGATAAGCTAAAGGGCAAATGCAATCCCTGTGAATTCAAACGGGTGTGTGGCGGCTGCCGGGCCAGAGCCTACGAGGCAACCGGCGATTATCTTGCGGAAGAACCCCTTTGCAGCTACCTGCCCCGCAAAGCCTAGGAACTGTCATGAAAATCCATGCATTGATGATTCCCGATCCCATTACCATTACGGCGAATGCATCGATTAGTGAGGCCATCGAGCTGATGAAAATCAATTCCATTCGTCATCTGCCGGTGGTTGCAGAAGATAATACCCTGCAAGGCTTCTTAACGCTGACCGATTTGAAACAGGGCCTTATCCCTTCAATGCTGGGAGATCTGACGCTGCAGGACTTAATGATAAAAGCGCCGATTACAGTGGATCCGGATGACGATATTGAAATCGCCGCTCAGCTCATCTACAAAAATAAAATCGGTGGTATGCCGGTGGTAAAGGGCGATCAGCTGGTGGGTATTATCACGGCAACGGATATTCTGAGAACCTTTATTGATATGATGGGAATTCTTTCGTCTACCTCCCGCATCGATGTGGTCATCGGCGATAAATCGGGCAGTTTAAAAAATGCACTGCAGATTATTAATGATAAGGGCGGGGACATTGTCAATGTCGGAATGACCACGCAGCAGGCCGGCAAACGAATATATTATTTCAGGCTGGCGGCCTGCAAGACAGGTGTTATCAAAAAGGCCCTTGAAAAGCAGGGCTTTGAAGTTTTGGCGGCCATGGACTAGACCGTAGGAAATAAATTTTTGGGTGTTTTGCAACCAGATAAATTTTGATGTAAATTTGAAACTGTTCGAAGAAATGCCTAAAATTCCAAAATGCCTAAAGTTGAGGTATTCTGTCGATTTTAATTAAATTGAAACGCATGGGAGGGATTTTTTTTCTGATTTTTTATTCCCCATCAGCAAAACATTAAGCATCTATAAAAAGGGCGGAGCGCAGCGACACCATAATTTTAGGCACTTTAGGCATTTTAGCGCATTTTAGGCATTCTCGGTTATCACCTCAAAAACACCCTACCTTCCCGCCATTTGCGTCCGATCTCTTTAACAACAACGGGTTTGGTGTCCACACATTCAATAATACTCAAAGTGACCTGATCCACATCAGCCAGCGAACAGCTGGCCATCCAACACCGGCCGTTAAAAATAAGAAATCGATCATTAAGCTTCAGATGCCACCGGATTTCAATCTCATGGCCCTGGGCCCGAAACCCATTCAGGCTGTCGCCGATATTGTCGATGATATCCTTCTCACGCTGACCGATCAGCAAACGAATGGGTGTGCCAACCCCCTGAAGACAATCAAACGTTGTTTTATCCACCCGCGTGTCCACGATCGAAAGCGCTGTTTTGGTGCTCCTGAGAAATTCGGCCAGCCGCGCCGTGCCGGTAAAAAAGCGATTCACGGACTGCTCTTCCGGATCGGGCTTATTTGAACCGTCGAAAAAATTCTGAAGCCTTTCAAGCTGCGGCAGCATGTGTTCATCAAAGACGTTAACTTCCCAGGTAGTGTTAAGAATCCGTTCTTCACAGCGCTTTAATAGCTTGGGTAGGATTGTCTCAAGAAACCGATGGTGGCTGTCGCGATATTTCTGGGTGACCAATTGATTGACGAGTTTTCTGTGGTTGGGATGAATTCCCTCATATTCGATTTTCAGACCGAACCGCGCGCAAAGCTCCTCGAGCTCATAATCGCCATAATATTCCTTCATTGCGTCCGATAAAATTTCAACGGTTTCCTTCTCCATTTTTATTCTTCTTTTTTATTTTTTTGACCAGCAAAAATAATAAATAAATTCCCGTCGCCCAAAGAAAACTGTTAATTAAAATGGGCACGTAAATCAAGTTTCCCGGAAACCACAGTCTGGAATACAGCGCAAGAGAAATAATCGGAAAGTGCAAAACCCGGGTCGCCGCAACAAGTATTCGAAACACCGGCGATGGTTCCGGCTGCACCGGATTGATAGCGGTCGCAACGGACATAGAGGTTGCGACAACCAGAATACTCACTCCGAAATGAACCAGCGCCATTAAAACAATAATAGCAAATTTCTTCGTCATTTTAAACGATTAATTACCTTTCAAACGGTCTTACTTCGAGATGCTGACCATCGGTAGACATACGAATTGCTCCGTTGATGTCGGTGCGCCAGATCTTGCAGCCGTGATTTTGATACCTCGTTAAAACCGTGCGGTGGGGAAATTTGAATCGATTGCTCCGCCCGGAAGATATAACGACGACTGCGGGATTTACTTCATCAATAAATATTTGGCTGCTCGAAGTTCGGCTGCCGTGATGGGGAGCGATCAAAACCGTGCTGGATAATCTGTTACCGGCCATGCGCACGATTTCGGCTTCCGCCTCGGCCATGATATCACCGGGAAAAAGAAATGAAGTTGCGCCCAGGGATACTTTCACCACAAG
>Ga0307426_1001299_pt1 | contig 16606 bp, 13 predicted proteins | sample SalMarWE160340MG_FD_202165 | JGI IMG/M metagenome (GOLD analysis project Ga0307426, IMG submission 202165) | Salt marsh sediment microbial communities from the Plum Island Ecosystem LTER, Massachusetts, United States - WE1603-40 | ecosystem: Environmental > Aquatic > Marine > Intertidal zone >... | reverse complement strand
CCCAGAATCGACAGCTTACGGCCCTGGGTGAGAGAAAGGCTCACGCCTCTGAGTACTTCAAGATCCCCGAATTTTTTATGCAGGTCTTCAACGTGCAAAAGCGGTTGCGCCATTGTGAACCTCCGCTGAAAAACAAGAGGAAGGGTCGGCTCCAGGCTCAATGCCGATCCCTTCCTGCTGGTAATTCCACTATGGTTTACTATTTGCAGCTAGCAGGAGATACCGGCTGTTGCCAATCCATGGGGCGATCAAAATCCACCCCTTCGCCGGATCTCAGGTTTTTACCCGGCACAAACCAGGAATCATCCCCCAGCCCGTATTTGGCCGCGATTTGGCGGTTCAGGCAGGTCTGCCACATTTCTCCGATTTTCTCATTGACGGCTTTCAGCAGGTTGGGAGCGTCTTTATTCAAGGCAAAGACGATATTGTATTTGCTGGTGAGCACGGGGTATTCGGGAACATCCTGCTCTTTGACGGCCAGCGCATGCAGGTTCCACTGCGGATTTTTACTGATGGCATATTGGACCAGCGGTGGGTCGGCAAACAAGGCGTCGATACGGCCGGCCAGCAGATCGCGAATAGCGGCATCGCTGGTGTCGTAAAGGCTCAGCTTGAGTCCCGGGATCGACTTGATTTCGTCGATCCAGCCGAAACCGGTGATCGTGGCCACGCGCTTGCCTTCAAGATCCTTGAGGGAGTTCCAGTTTTGTCCTTGTTTCTGGGCAATATTGGCTCCCCCGTAATAAATCGGGTCACTGATATTGATGACTTTGATGCGCTGTTTATTCCAACCCATCATCCCGTGCATGATGTCCACCCGACGGGATGTGAGAGAGGCGATCTCGGCCGACCACTCCATCAGGGCCGGTTCAACTTTCAGGCCGAGTTGATCCGCCACCCATTGCATCAGTTCGCCGTCCAGACCGACAAGGTGGCCGTCCTGCCATCCGGTGCCGGGCATGTCGCCGTTGAAGGCCACAATCAGGGTCCCGGGTTTGACCAATTCCAGCCCGTCCGCACCGACATTGCCCACGCCGAACATCAACACCAGCAGGCTAACTGAAAGTGAAAAAATAGCAAAGTGTCCGGATTTAGTTCGTAATCTCATATTTTACCCTCCTTTTTTTAATTGCACGAATGTGCGGTTTAATAACTCGGGAACAACGGCGGCGGCGCAATGCGCACCTCGTCGTCGGTCATGCTCGACAGCCCGTAGGTCCCGATCACTTTATACTTTTCATGATAGGTATGCATCTTATCCCGGTCCAGCTCCACCCCGAGACCCGGGCCTTCCGGCACGGCCAGATAGGGTCCGTCGAAGGCGAGGACGCCGCCCTTGATATAGTCGTCGTCATACCAGTCATACATGCACTGATTGGCCAGAATAAAGTTGGGCGTGGATGCGATGACGTGCAGGCAGGCGGCTTGTGCGATCCCCAGCTCCGCTGCCGAATGCATCAGCACTGGTATTCCGGCTGCTTCGGCCACTGCCGCTGCTTTTTTACAGGCCATCAGGCCCCAGGTCATGCGGGGATCTATACTGATGATGTCCGCCGCCCCCCTGGCGATCACGTTGAGTGTTTCATGCAGGGTCCAGCTGCTTTCATGGGCCAGAATTTGCGTCGATACGGCGTTTCGCACATAGGCCATGCCATCCAGGTTTGAGGGTAAAATCGGCTGCTCGGCAATGTCGATCCGAAATTTCTCCATCTTCTTGAGGAATGCCACGGCAAATCCCGGAGAAAGAGTCGCGTTGAAATCAACCCACAATTTCGGTTCATCGCCGATCGCTTCGCGCATTGCCTGGATGGCCTTTTCCAAATGGGCCACGTCGGTGTATTTGCAGTAAATGGTCCGGTAACCCCGGGCAACGGCCGCTTTCGCGTCGGCCGCCATGACTTCCGGCTTGTCATGGTGTATGTACTTGAAACCTTCCGCTTTGCCGCGCATCTTGCCGCCCAGCAGCTTGTAAACCGGTTGCTTGCAGGCCTTTCCGACAATGTCCCAGAGCGCCATATCGATTCCGCCGAGCGCAAAACCGGCAAAGTGGCGGCCGAATGTCCAGCCGGCCAGCCCCTCTATTCTTTTTGCGATCCGTTCGGTATCGAATGGATCCTGACCGATCAGAAGGGGTTTGGCACTTTCGATCACGGCGTTAACGGCCTCGGCCGAGTTTTGCAGGCAAACACTTTCCCCGAGACCGGTGATTCCCTCGTCGGTTTCCAGCTCGATAACTACGACAGTCATGCCCTCCCAGCGACCAAAGGGCCAGAATGTCGGCTTGGCAAAAGGTACCGAAAGAATGGTAGTTTTAAGGTCCGTTATTTTCATGGTAGGTTTCTCCGTCCATCTTCGCTTTTTGGTAAAAACCGCGGCGCTGTTTTACATAAAACCATGGTACGGCTGCTGCACGACCGCCGAATGAATCCACTTGATCAGGGTGATAAAGTCAAAAACCGGCAGTCCGGTGGCGTTTTGAACCGCCCACGAAAAAGGCGGCATGTCGCTGCACTCAAGCAGGATGGCGCCGACTTCAGGGTGATCGGAGGTCAGTTTGACCGCCAGGCCCGCCAGTTCGCGTTCCAGCTGGGCCGGATTATAGTGGCGCGTGCAATTGAGGATATTCTTAAACTCGGGCAGGTCCTGTGCGCCGACGATGACCAGTTCGGAAGGATCGTCGACACCGCAGGCGCCAAGGGTCTCTTTTGATAAAGATTCATTATGGGCGCAGATGACGCCCACCTTTTGGTCCGCTTTCAGGGTTTGTTTGATGATCGATATCTGCAGTAAGCTGGAGAGAAAGACCGGAACGTCCAGGGCGGCAGCGGCCTCTTTCTGGTAGTAGCCGAAGTACCCGCAGGCCCCCACAATTGCGCGCACACCGTCTTTTATCAAATCCTTGCCGCCTTCAACGATCAAATCCAGCAGGGAGCGGTCATGACTTAAAATCTGTGGGATGGTGCTGCCCTTTATGATATTGAAACGAACCGGAAAATTATAAGTGCTGGCGTTGGCCACATTTCCCGGCAAATACGGATATCCGAGATCCAACACCAGGATTCCAACGGATGTACCTGAAATTGCCCTGCCTTCGGGAATCTTGACATCGGCATCGAGCTGGCTGGGAAAGTACATAAAACCCTGTCGTCGCTCGTCTATAATCATGGTATGCCTCCTTTTAGGTTATACGTCGGCGTTAAATGCTAAATAACATGAAATCGTGTCATAAAGAGCATGACACACGAATCTCATATGGGAATATTTTGGTACCACCGGGATTTTAAAATGTCAAAAAAAAAATGAGGCTTCCTTTTTTTTTGAACTGACTTAAAAAAATGTAGCCGCAGCAAAAAGCTGACAAGTGGTTTAAATTGCACGGCATCGATTTTATATACCGCTGATCGACTGATTATTCAGCTTTCCACGTTACTTGCGTTAAATTCTTTACCAATGATCTCTTATCTGCTATTTTTTTTGGCCGTTTAACCATCGGGCGGCTCCATTATTGGAACTTAATTGTTCCGGAGCCCAATTGCTGCCGGCGTCCCAGATGTCTTTGCAACAGCTACTTTACGAAAGTCTGAATTCTGGTGCCAAACTGCAGTATAAACTCAACTGAAAATCAATTCAGGGATAGTGCGGAATCGAATTATGTTTCATCAAACCCAAACACTTGTGATCGGCGGTGGCGCCGTCGGCATTTGCTGCAGCCATTACATTAATGAACTGGGCAAACAGGTCGCGGTGGTTGAGAAAGGTGGTATCTGCTCCGGCAGTTCCTATGGCAATGCCGGCCTTATCGTTCCCAGCCACAGCATACCGCTGGCGGCACCCGGGGTCATATTCCAGGGACTTAAATGGATGTTCAACCCTGCCGGTCCGTTTTACATCAAGCCTCGTTTTCAGCGCGATTTGCTCTCCTGGTTGTGGAAGTTTCGCAGCGCCTGCAATCGGCATCACGTGCAGCGGAGTATTCCTGTTTTGCGTGAGCTCAGTTTCGCCAGTCTTAAATTGTTTGACGAGTTGGCAAAAATCGAAGGTGATGATTGGGGATATGAAAAAAATGGCGCGATAGCGCTTTTCAACACCCATAAAGGATTTGAGCACAGTGTTAAAGAAGCCCGGTTGCTCCGGCATCACGGTGTTGAAAACAGGATCATACCAAAATCCGAATTAAAAGAATTCATCGGCGAGATGCGCACCACCGCCATTGGTGGTGTTTTTTTCCCCCAGGATGCCCAGCTCGACCCGGAGAAGTTCGTTCGCCAGTTAGCCCGATTCGTTGCAAAGAAAGGTGTGAACCTGCTGACTTCGGTTGAAGTAATCGAATTTGAAACCGCCGGCCGCATGGTAAAAGCTGTAAAGACCACCCGGGGCGATATTGCTGTGGAAGAAGTCGTACTGGCCGGTGGTGCCTGGTCTCCTGAAATCGCGCGTGACTTGCAGTTAAAACTTTGGATCGAACCTGCCAAAGGTTACAGTCTAACCTTCAAACGGCCGGCGCGCTGCCCGGCAACACCGTTTAACTTAGCGGAGGCGATGGTCTTTTACACTCCCATGGCGGAGACGGTGCGCTTGTCCGGCACTTTGGCGCTTTGCGGGTTCGACCTGTCCATTGATCGGCGGCGCACACAGGCGATTCTCAATGCGGTACCCGCATACCTGCCGGATTTCGACCCCCGCACCCTTGAGCTGGTTGAAATCTGGCGCGGACTGCGCCCGTGCAGCCCGGACGGACTTCCCTATATCGGACGGCCGGCGCGCTACGACAATGTCATCATCGCAGCCGGCCACGGCATGCTGGGAATCTCCCTGGCCCCCATCAGCGGCAAGATGGTTGCCCAGCTGACTGTCAATGAAACGCCGCCCATCGACATGGCGGCTGTGAGTATCGAGCGCTTCAATTAATACTTTTAGTTGAGCATCTGTGCGGCTGCTCGGGTCAGTTCAATCAGGTGACGCGGGAAAATGCCCACCACGACGATCACCAGAATCATTGCCCCGGTAAGCACTTTGATGGGGATGGACAGTTGAATGCCGGGTAGTATTTCATCGGGCTCCAACAGATAGGCGGCTTTTAAAATAAGCAAATAGTAGTAAAGCGAAATCACCACATTGATCATGCCAATCAGGATAAGAGTGAAATAGCCCTTTTCCATGGCGGCGGTAAATACTAAAAATTTTCCCGTAAATCCGATGGTCGGCGGAATACCGGCCAGACTGAAAATCGACACCATCAGCGCCATGGCCAGCAGCGGTGCGCGGCGGTACAAGCCCGTCAGCTGAGAAACTTCAAGATTCCCGCCGTCGTCCGCCACTTTGACAACCACCAGAAAGACCGTAAATTTCATGATCAGCAAGGCCGCCGCATAAAAAATCGCAGCAGCGAAACCGGCGGCATTCATGCTCAAAATACCGATCAGAACATATCCGGCATGCGCCACGGTAGAATAGGCCATCAGTCTTTTGAGATCCTGCTGAACGATGGCGGCCAGATTGCCCACCGTCATGGAGACAATGGAAAGCGTGACCAGCACATGCACCAGATAAATGCTGCCGTCGCCGCTTACGGCGACCATGCGGGTTAAAATAGCAACCGCAGCCACTTTAGAGGCGGTTGCAATATAAGCGGTCACCTGGTTGGCCGCGCCCTGGTAGACATCCGGCGCCCAGAAGTGGAAAGGAAAGACGGCCAGTTTGAAAAAAAATCCGCATAAGGTCAGCAGCAGCCCAATGACCCCGGCCGGAGCGTCAAGGATGCCGGGCAGCGCTTTTATCAGTTCCGTCAGATAAGTTGCCTGGGTGGTGCTGTAAAGTAAAGCGACCCCGAAAAGCATCACCGCGGAAGCAAAAATGCCCACCAGAAAAAATTTTAGGCCGGCCTCGAGGCCGATCTGCTCATCGTTTCTTAAAGCAACCAGAATATACAGCGAATAGCTGCTGAGCTCCAACGCCAGATAAATGCTCAGGATGTGAACACTGCTGACCAGCAGCATCATGGCCAGGGTAGACACAAACAGCAGTAAATAAAATTCCGGGTGGTATCGTCCGGCAACACCGTTGAGATTTGAGCAAATAGAAACAATCAAAAAGAGCCCGATTGACAGCAATACCTTAAAAACCTGCGAGAAAAGATCCACCCGGTAAGCCTGGAAGAAGAGTACCCCTTCCTGCCGGATAGATGCCAGACAGATCAACACCCCGAGTACCGCCAGAAACAAAGCCGTGAAATAATCCCGCCGCGGATTGTTTTGTTTCGCCATCGACATAAATAGGAATACCAGTCCGCCGGCAAAGTAATAAAGTTCAGGATAAAAGAGAAACCATTTCATCACGGCAATCCATTCATAAACGGTATTGATGCGGTTTCAATCATGTCAAACATCAACGATGGAAAAAGTCCAAATATAACCAGCACGGCCAACAAAACCATGCGGGGAATACCCAATCCGAAGGGCACATCCGGTATTTGCGCAAATTTTTCATTTTGCGGGCCGTAAAACGTACGCTGCACTACCCGCAGCATGAACAGCGCGCTGACCACCAGGGCACATACGGCCAGAGTTCCCCAGACCGGATAGGTTTTAAAGGCCGCAATGAAAACCATCAGTTCCCCCCAGAAACTGGCCAGGCAGGGAACGCCGATGCCGGCCATGGCCGCAACGATAAAATAGCTTGAAGCCACCGGCATGATCCGGCTCAACCCGCCGAGTTCGGCAATCATTTTGGTGTGGGTTCGATCGTAAATATATCCGATCGCAGAAAAGAATAAAGCGGTCATAATCCCGTGCGCAAACATCTGAAACACCGCACCGTTTAAACCGTCCACCGATACGGTAGCCAGCCCGAGGCCGACAATTCCCATGTGGGAAACGCTCGAGTAGCCGACGCAGTATTTGAGGTCTGTCTGGCTCAACCCCACAAAAGCACCGTAAACAATGCCGATGATTGCCAGCACGGCCATGAGCGGCGACCAAAACTGCCATCCTTGCGGGCATAGAAAAATCCCCACCCGCAATACGCCGAAAGCGCCGATTTTCATGAGCACACCGGCGTGAACCATGCTCACCGAAGTGGGGGCGGCCACGTGACCATCCGGAGACCAGGTGTGAAAAGGCCACACCGCCGCCAGGATGCCAAAACCGATAAACAGAAAAATAAAAGCAAATTTCTGTTCAAAAGGTGTGAAGGTTCCGGGATGCATGAGAACCGTCACATCAAATGTGTTCAGGCCTGCTTTCACGTATAGATATATCATCGCCGGTAAAATCAAAGCACTGCCCGCCAGCAGGTAAAGCGTCAGCTTCATGGCGCCATATTCTTTGCGGGTTGACCCCCAGACGGCGATGAGCAGGTACATGGGAAAAAGCGAGACGTCATACCAGACGAAAATAAAAAACAGATCCATGCTCATAAAAAGCCCGAAAACACCGGTCACCAGCAGAAAATAAAGGGCGAAGAATTCCTTGACCCGATACTCCAGTTCCCACATGGTCAAAACGCCGGTGAAAAACACGATGCCGGTCAGAAGCAGCATGGGCAGGTTAAAACCGTCGGCGGCATTGAGGTAGGTGATGCCGATCGACGCCACCCAGCGGTATTTCTCGACGAACTGGAGCCCTGCCTGGCTCTTGTCGTAGGCCACAAACAGATAAACCGACAGGATTAAAGTAATGCCGGAAAAAAACGCACTGACCCATTTGATCTGGCCCTTGCGCTCCTCGGGTATAATAAGGATCACAAAAAAACCAATCACGCAGCTTAACAAAATGGCTGTAAGAAAGGGAAATCCGGCAAATTCCATAATGATGAATGCCTAAAATGCAACTTAGAAGAAGAAGTAAATTCCTAGCAAAACCATGACCACAAAAATAGTCAGCAGCCTGTATTGCACCATCCCATTGTTTAAAAAGGAGACAAACCTACCGGTTTCGACGGTTGCCTTGCTCAATCCATCGATGCCCCCATCGATTATTTTTTTATCGTTTTGGGTAAGCATATTGGATACCATGCCGTAAATAAAGATATCCAGAAAGCGCCGGTAAAAATGATCAATATACCAGCGCTCGGCAAAAAGATTGTTCAATGGTGCAATTTTTTCGACAAACCCCACCCGGTCGGCACTGCGGCGTCCGAATTCCACCCACGCCAGGAGCACTCCGCAGGCCGCGCAGCTAAACGCCACAAAAGGCAACCAGGCAGGATGACCGCCGTGGGCAGCTTGAGCAGACAGGCTTTCTTTAAAAAAGTCCTCCAGCGCCCCTTGAAAAAATCCCAGCAGCACTGTTACGGTTGCCAGTACCATTAACGGCCAGGCCATCTGCCAATAACCACCGTGTACGTGATCCTGAGCGTGATTGGCGTCCGGCTCGGATGAGGATTCTCTTGGGAAAAGGATGATAAAAATCAGCCGAAACGCATAATAGGCGGTTAAAAATGCACCGAGCAGTCCGGCGGCCAGCCAAACAGGATTTTTTAATTCGGCGAGCGCACCAAGAATCAGCTCTTTGCTGAAAAATCCGGATAAGGGCGGCAGCCCGGCCAACGCCGCTGCCGCAATGACAACACAGACGGTCGGAATTTTCAAACGACGGCCACCCTGCCGGCTGATTTCAAACACATCATTGCTTTCATAGGCGTGAATGAACACCCCGGAGCAAAGAAACAGCAGCGCCTTGAATCCGGCATGGGTGGTCAGATGAAACACCCCGGCAAAGTAACTGCCGGCAGCCAGCCCCATGATCATGAAACCCAACTGACTGATGGTGGAATACGCCCAGACCTGTTTAATATCCCGGCTGACCATGGCCATGGTCGAAGCCAGCAGCATACTGATGGTGCCGATGGCAAGAAAAATGGTCATGGCCGTCGCCGAAAGACTGAAAAATGGAAACAAGCGGGCAAAAAGGAACACACCGGCCGCCACCATCGTTGCCGAGTGCAGCAGGGCGCTGACCGGCGTCGGCCCTTCCATGGCATCCGGCAACCAGGTCAGCAACGGAAATTGGGCACTCTTGCCGATAATGCCCCCGAAAATCAGGAGCGCCGCCGCTGTAATCCGCGCCGCTGACATCTGAGAGCTCACCCGGGGGCTGTTCAGTTCTAGAATATTTAAATTGCCCAGATGGACCAGTACCAGCAGGATTCCCAAAAAAAGCGCGATATCCCCGAAACGGGTCATCACAAATGCTTTTTTACCGGCTTCGGAGGCACTGAATTTTTCATACCAAAACCCTATCAGGAGATAAGAAGAAAGTCCCACCAATTCCCAAAAGACATAAAGCTGAAGCATGGTCGGTGAAAGCGTCAGGTTCATCATCGCCCAGGCAAATAGCGACATAAACGCATAATAGCGGGAAAATCCCGTATCGCCGGACATATATCCGAGGGAATAAACCTGGACCAGGAAACTGATCCCTGCCACCACGGTGAGCATCAGCAAACTGACCTGATCAAGAAGATAGCCGTAGGGAATGTTTATATCACCGGAAATCAGCCATTGCCCGGTATATTCGAGCGGGGTTTGCGGGTGCCAGTGGCGGGCAAGCAAAAAGATGGCGCTGATAAGAGATATACTAACCGCCCCAATCGACAACCCTGCAGACAGCCGTGGATACCTTCTGGTAAAAACCATGATTAAAAGAAAAGCCACAAACGGCAGGAAAGTTGCCAGGATCGCGGCAGATAATGATGGTTCCGGTAACCAGTTAGTAATCATCTGAAACCTACTTCAATATATTGAAATCTCCCGGATCCACTGATCCGGTTCGCCGATAGGCCCACACGATCAGCGCCAATCCCACCGAGACTTCCGTCGCAGCGATGGCAAAGATAAACATCACAATTGCCTGGCCGTCCAGATTTTGCCAGAGCAGAGAAGCGCCGACCAGTATAATGGATGCAGCGTTGAGCATGATCTCCACCCCTAGCAGGATCATAATCAGACTGCGGCGCACCACCATGCAGCTAATCCCCATCAGAAAAAGCAGGCCGGCCAAAATAAGAACATGATAAAACGGGACTATCATAATTCACCTTCGATGGTTTGTCCGGCTGGGTGTCTTGGCGACCGTCTTGCCAGCAACAGCACACCAATAACCGCTACCAGCAGCAGCACAGATACAATCTCTATTGAAAGCCAGTGTTTCTCAAAAATGTACCGGCCAAACACGGCGGGATCGGCCCGGGCTGTTTTCAATACAATATGACTGTTCGGATCGGCCGCAATGAGGCCGATGCCGATGGCGATGTAAATCAGTCCGCCGACAGCTGCCGGAAGCCACTGGCTCAATGGAAATAGCCGCACAGCGCTTTTTCCAATTCTGAGCATCATGACGATAAACAAAAATAAAACCATGATCGCCCCGGCATAGATGATGACTTCCAAAACGGCCAGCAACGGGGCACCAAACAGATAAAAGAGCATGGCACTGCCGAAAAATGAAAAAATCAGGTAAATCACAGCATGCACCAGATCACGCCGGGTGACGGCCAGAGCGGTGGTAACCAGGATCAATACTGCCAGAAGATAGAAAATGATTGAATAGATAGTCATGATCGCAAACTAAGGCATATTACTTTTAATATTAACCGGTTTGTCCTCTTTAATGTGATCGCCTTTGTCCCCGATGTCTGTAATGATACCGGCATACTTATAAAAGCAATATTGTTTATCTTTGCCCCCGTGGTCAACCAACAGATCTTCTTTTTCATAAACCAGCTTTAAGATGTCTTTTTCACAGGTCTCAAAGTTAGGTGTCAGCTGAATGGCAGAGGTCGGGCACGCTTCTTCGCACAGACCACAGTAAATGCAGCGGGCAAAGTTGATGCGAAACCAGGTCGCATACCGGCGCCCGTCTCCTTTTTGCGCTGACTGCATGGATATGCAGCTTACCGGGCAAACTGCCGAACACAGATAACAGGCCACGCAACGCTCGTGGCCGTCCGGATCGCGGGTCAGGATAATCCGGGCTCGGGTGCGCACCGGCAATGGCCGCTTGTACTCCGGATACTCTTCAGTAATGGGTTTGCGAAAGAGATGCTTAAATGTCGTCGCTAAACCGATTGCTAATGCTTTTAGCGCTTCAATTGCTTCTGTCATGTTAGTCAGAATCCTGTTCAGATCTACACAGAATTGTAAATCGCAATGTCCTAGATCAAAAGTATTGCTCCCGTAAGGATAATGTTGAGCAATGACAGTGGAATGAGTACTTTCCACCCCAATGCCATCAATTGATCATAGCGCAGTCGCGGCAGCGTGCCGCGGATCCATATCATGACCAGCGCCACCAGAATAATTTTTACAAACAGCCACACCGGCGGCGGCAGAAACGGTCCTCGCCAGCCCCCCAGGAAAAAAACGGCAGTCAACGCTCCCAGCACCTGCATATGCACGTACTCGCCCAGGAAGAAAAGCCCGAAGCGCATACCGCTGTATTCGGTATGGTAGCCGGCACCCAGTTCGTTTTCAGCCTCCGGCAGATCAAAGGGAATGCGCTTGCTTTCGGCCATGGCACTGAGGATAAAAATCACAAAGGATAGCGGCTGCACCAGGATGAATGGATAATCGGCCTGCGCATTGACGATATCCACCAGGCTGAAGGAGCGCGCCAGCATCACGACCGGCACCAGCGAAAGACCCAGTGAAAGCTCATAGCTGATCATCTGGGCCGCACCGCGGATACCGCCCAAAAGGCTGTATTTTGAATTGGAGGCCCATCCGCCCAGCGCAACGCCGTAAACCCCCAGCGAAGACATCGCAAAAACAAAAAGCAGTCCGATGTTGAGGTCGGAAATTACCAGCGGGATTTTTTTGCCCCCGATCATCCAATTGTTGCCGAACGGCACAACCGCAAACATCAGAAGGGCGGTCATGGCCACCACCGCCGGTGCCAATAAAAATATCATACGGTCGGCAGCCGCAGGTACAATATCTTCCTTGAGCATCATTTTAATGCTGTCGGCAATTGGCTGCAGCAATCCGAATTTGCCGGCCCGGTTGGGACCGTAACGAATCTGCAACCGCGCCAGAAATTTGCGCTCAACGAGCACCAGGTAGGCCGCCACCAGGAGCAAAGCGACCAGAACCACGCCCAGTTTAATAACTAAAATTATAAAGCCGATCAGCCAATCCATAATCTGATGTCAGTTGTCAATAGTCCGTTGTTAGTTGCCCGGTGGGCGATGCCCACCCTACCTTCTTAATCGTACCAATTAGATCATATCTCAACGTATCGTGGGCATCGCCCACCTCTTCGCTAATTAGGCCTTTTCCTTATTTATTTTTCCTCGGCTGATGTTTGACACGCCGGTTTCAAAAATCTGCCAGGCTAATTTCCGATGCCGCGGAATAACCAGCACACCGGGAGCCATGTTTTCAAGCACCCTGAGATTAACTTCAAGGCGGCCGCTTTCCGTTTCAATTGCGACCCGGTTGCCGTCACTCAGGTTCAAGCGCGCTGCCTCGCTGACGTGCATAAATACAGCAGGTTCGGGCTCCAGCTCCTGGAGGCAGGCCGAAAGCGACGACAACTCCTCGGTGCCGAAAGTCCAGTCGACCAGGATTAATTCCAGGCCGTCGGCCTTGTCTTGCCGGGGCTGAAAAAGGGTGCCGTCCCGCCCGGTAAATCGAAGACCGGCCTGGGCGCCTGCCGTAATGTGAATACCTTCTTCGCAAAGGTCATCCAATGATTGAATCCCGCCAAACTCGGGAATCAGGTCTGTTAACCGCTGCAGGATGGATGCCGGCAGGTCGCTTTCATCCGGCGCGACTTTTGCACCCGTCAGCTTCGCCAACGTCCGCCAGGCCGCGGCAGGTTGGACCTCCGGTATGTCCGTCTCGTAAACTCGCGGCGGATGATCACCGCCGCCGCTTTGCGCGATCGGAAGGCCGCCGCCAAAAGCCCGACCAGCATACTGAACTCTGCCTTCCTGATTGATAAAAATTCCGCCGCTTTCATAAATCGTTGTGGAGGGTATAAAGACATGCGCTTGCCCGGCGGTTTTGGTATCGATATAATCCAGTACAATCATCAAATCGAGCGCCTTGACGGCACGTTCCAATCGTTTTGAATCCCCGAATTGTTGGTAAAGATCGGTTTCGGACACAATCAAGGCCTTAACTGAGCCGTTTTCAATTGCTTCAATTACTTTCTCAAGGGAGGCATCGCTGTCTGAGAGCAGACCGGCACCAAAACCATTGGCACCGGGCAACAGGTAAAACAAACCGGCCGCTTTTCCCGCTGCCTGCCAGAATAAAGCACAATCGGCCGCCAGATGGGGCAGCGTATCCGGCACAATATCGGTGCCGCAAACAACCAATGGCCTTTCGCTTTTCAGTAAATCCGCTATTGCGGCGGCTACCAACTCGGCCTGCCCGGGGTTGATCCTATCCTCACCGGAAAGGACATCATAAAATCCGACGGCGTCTTGGCCTAAGGATCCCGCCGTATCACGGTCGGCAACGCCTTTGATAAACAATCCAATGTAAGGACCCAGATCAGCGGGAGTTACAGCCAGATGCACAAATTCAAGCGGCATTGTTATTGGCCTGGGATCCAGCACGACGACCTTGGCACCGTTTCTTTGGGCCTGGCGCAGCGCCAGCGCCAGCATCGGGGCTTCGTTGATCGGATCCGCACCGACAACCAGCACAAAATCCGCCTTTTCCGCCCGGCGCATGGACACTGTGAGTTGCGGTTCCAGTCTGCCGACCACCGTTTTCACTTTCCGCGTTAAAGCCGAATCGCCAAAAAAAACCGGATCCCGCCAACCTTGGACCCGGCATATCTCTTTTAGCAGGGCCTGGGTTTCCAGACTGCTTCGCAATGAGCCGATGGTCGCGATGGCGGAGGCGCCCGCAGCCCGGTGAATGCCGGCAAGCGTTTCGCGGGCAATTTCGACAGCCGCATCAAAGGCAGCTTCCGCATTTCCTATCCTGGCCCGCCGCGGCCGCTTTGAATCACCGGCGTAGAAAAAACCGTAGCGCCCGCGATCACAGATAAAATAACCGTTGACGTTCTCGCTGCAACGGGCTTCCTGCCGCTTGATTTCACGATACCGGATGTCCCCGATGGTGTTGCATCCCAGGCAGCAGTTAATACAAATAGATGGGCTGCGCTGGTAATCCCAGCGTCGGCCGAAATAGCGGGACGGTTTATCCGTGTATACACCGGTGGGGCAGATATCGCTCAAGTTCCCGCTAAAGGGGCTTTGCAGGACACCGTCTTGGAAGCGTCCAAAGTAGGTGTGGTTCGCAATGCCCATCACACCCAGGTCATAAAAACCGGTAAATTCCTGATAGTAACGGCTGCAGCGATAGCAGTGAATGCAGCGATTCATCTCGTGTTGGATCAGGGGACCCAGGTACTGATCCGGGTATGTGCGCTTGTTGCCCGCAAATCTTCTGATCCCGTGGCCGCCGGACACCGTCATATCCTGCAGCAGACAATGACCGCCTTCGTCGCAAACCGGACAATCATGCGGATGGTTGATCATCAGCCACTCGATGACGTGTTTGCGAAAGTCCACCGCCTCTTCGTCCGTGGTGGACACCACCATGCCCTCCTGGGCCGCCACCATACAGCTCATCTGGATGCCTTTTACCGGTCCGTCGACAAATTTAACGGCACAAACCCGGCAAGCGCCCACCGAGCCCAGCGCAGGATGATAACAAAACCGCGGAATCATGATACCCAGCCGGGCTGCGGCCTCGATCACCATGGTTCCGGGTGCAACGTCTATTTCGCGATCATCGATGGCAAGTTTGGGCATACGTTTTTTCGTATTTATGATAAGTAATCATATCTGCAGGCGAGGCCCGCATATATCTCATCCGTCAATATAAATAAAATTCGAATTCCAAATCTATCAATGAAATATCGTTCAATTCTAATGGAAAACTCAATTGGATTTGAAAGGACATTTTCGTTGCTGAATATGCTCCTGTATTTCATCCGCAAAGTGCTTGAGCAAACTTTCCACCGGTGCGATTGCGCCGGGGGCGAAAGCGCAGTAGGCATTCCACAAATGTTTACACATTCGCGCGACCCTGGGGATAAATTCTTTTTCACCCTGGCCGTATTCAATCCGTTTGAGAAGATCCAGAATGTAGGGCAGTCCCTCACGACACGGTGTGCACCAGCCGCAGGACTCCCGTGCAAAAAATTCAATTAAATTGACCGTTGCGCCCACCAGACAGGTTTTATGGTCGAATACCATAATGGCACCGGTTCCGAGACGGTTGCCGATGTCACGCAGATGCTGAAAATCCATTTCAATCTCGTAGTGTTCTTGCGGCAGGAAACCGGTGGAGGCCCCGCCGGGCAGGCAGGCTTTAAATTCCGAACCTTCCAGCATACCGCCGGCATGCTCTTCTATGATTTCACTCAGACGAACCCCCATCGGCAGTTCATAACAACCCGGTTTTTTCACCTTGCCGCTGACGCCAAAAATCTTGGTGCCGGCACCGCTTTCGGTTTTTGCAAGATCTTTGAACCATTGCCCGCCATTTCTAATGATATGAGGAATGCAGGCGAAAGTTTCAACGTTGGAAAGCACGGTGGGCTTTCCCCAGAGACCTTTTTCCGTCGGGTAGGGCGGCGGTTTCATCGGATTCGCCCGTTTGCCCATCAGCGCATTCAATTGGGCGGTCACCTCACCGCAAATGTAGCGGCCGGCACTGCGATGGACGACAATTTCCAGCGAATATCGGCTGCCCATAATATCTTGGCCCAGATAACCTTCCTTACGGGCAATCTCAATTTCTCTTTCCAGAATTCTGGCGGCATTTTCATACTCCGGCCGGATGAAAATGATACCCTTGTCCGCCAGCGAGGCATATCCGGCAATGATAATACCCTCGATGATCATGTGCGGATCGGCATGGATCAGCACGCGGTCTTTGAAAGTCCCCGGCTCCATTTCATCGGCGTTGCACACAATGTAGCGCGGAAAGCTCGCGTCTTCGGCCACCGACATCAGCTTCATGCCGGTTGGAAATGCGGCGCCGCCCCGGCCAAGCAAATTGGCATCCATGACTGCCTGCCGCACATCCTTGTGCGAGTAATCCCTGAGAACATCCGCCAGCGGTTGGTAACCGCCGCTTTGGCGGTATTCTTCTAAGGTTGCAATCCGGTCCGGTTTGCGGTTTTGAAAGAGAACCTGTTCGTATTTCGGGGGCATATGCTTTTGTTAAAATAATTTTGCGCTAAATTACCAGACAGGACATCTGAAATTCGAAATCCGAAGCACGAAGCACGAAACAAACACGAATATTAAATGCTCCAATGTCAAAAACAATAAAGATATAATTTCCGAAGGATCCGTTTTTGTCATTTGAATTTATGAAATTAGAAAATTGTTTCGAATTTCTATATTCGGATTTCGGATTTCTTAAATCACTATCCGACTGGATATAGGTTGTTCAATATTAGACCTCTGCTTTTAGTTTCTCCAAAATGTCATCAATTTTATCAGTCGTCAGATTGCCGTATGCTTTGCGGTTAATCAGCATGGCCGGAGATCGATCGCAGTAGCCGATACAGCACACTGTTAAGAGCGTAAACAATCCGTCCGGGGTTGTTTCACCGGGTTGGACGGCCAGTTT
>Ga0307426_1001297_pt1 | contig 16607 bp, 11 predicted proteins | sample SalMarWE160340MG_FD_202165 | JGI IMG/M metagenome (GOLD analysis project Ga0307426, IMG submission 202165) | Salt marsh sediment microbial communities from the Plum Island Ecosystem LTER, Massachusetts, United States - WE1603-40 | ecosystem: Environmental > Aquatic > Marine > Intertidal zone >... | reverse complement strand
TTGCCGGGGTGCTGTTCTACTACTTCGACTGGCGCTTCGTGGTCGTGGTGGCCATCACCGTCGGCACCTACATGTGGTTCACGTTCGCTGCGAGCGAGCGGCGCATCGCCATCCGCCGCGAGATGAACGACAGCGACACCGACGCCAACACCAAGGCGATCGACAGCCTGCTCAACTTCGAGACGGTGAAATACTTCGGCAACGAGGCGTTGGAGGCGCGGCGCTTCGACGCCTCGATGGGACGCTACGAGAAAGCGGCCATCCGCACCTACCGATCCCTCGGCGTCCTCAACTCGGGCCAGTCGGTCATCTTCACGCTCGGCATGACGGGATGCATGCTGCTGGCCGCGCGCGGCGTGGCGCTCGGCACGCACACGATCGGCGAGTTCGTGATGGTCAACGCGCTGATGATCCAGCTCTACGTCCCGTTGAACTTCATGGGCATGGTGTATCGCGAGATCAAGCAAGGGCTCGTCGACCTGGAGGCGATGTTCGCGCTTCTGGAGGAGAACCCCGAGGTCAAGGACAAACCCGGCGCAAAGCCGCTCGTGGTGAAAGCCGGCGAGATCGGCTTTGAGAACGTGTGCTTTTCCTACGAGCGCGATCGCAAAATCCTGAAGGATTTGTCTTTTCAGGTGCCGGCGGGAAAGATGGTCGCCATCGTCGGGCCGTCGGGGGCAGGAAAATCCACGATCAGCCGCATCCTGTTTCGCTTCTACGACATTGCCACGGGCCGCGTGACGATCGACGGGCAGGATATCCTCGGCGTAACCCAGGCGAGCCTGCGCGCGGCCATCGGCGTCGTGCCGCAGGACACGGTGCTGTTCAACGACACGATCTTCTACAACATCAAGTACGGCCGCTTCGACGCTTCCGACGAGGAGGTCTTCGCCGCGGCCAGGCTCGCGCAGATCGACGCCTTCATCCGCACGTTGCCGCAGGGCTACGAGACGATGGTGGGCGAGCGCGGCCTCAAGCTTTCCGGCGGGGAGAAGCAGCGCGTCGCCATCGCCCGCACGATCCTCAAAGGGCCGCCGATCCTCATCCTCGACGAGGCGACGAGTGCGCTCGACAGCCACACCGAGAAGGAGATCCAGGACGCGCTCGACCACGTGGCCAAGGACCGGACCACGCTCGTCATCGCGCACCGCCTCTCGACCATCGTGCAAGCCGACAACATCCTCGTTCTGGATAAGGGACGCCTCGTGGAGCAGGGCACGCACGCCGAGCTTATCGCCAAGGGTGGCCTCTACGCCAGCCTGTGGACCCGCCAGCGCCAGGCGGAGAAGGCGCGCGAGGAGCTGGTGCACGCGCTGGAGGAGGCGGAGCGTGCCGGCGCACTGAGTGCCGAGGACGTCCGGCTCGCGACGGCCAAGTGATGCGCCCGCCCCGCACGGTCTCGGGGCCGCGCGTGGAGCTTAACGGTGCCGAGAGGGGCGCAGGCTACATTATGCGCTGCCCCGCGCCGGTGCCGGGTGCGCGCGGAGACCGACTGGGATGTGGGCGCAACTTACGCCCTGGTTGAGGGCACAGGCCCGCACGCTTGCCCGCTGGCTCGGGCTTGCGGCCGCACTGACGGTGCGTGCTGCCAGGGCCGCTTGGCGGTTCCTGCGCCCCTACGTCATATTCGCGCTCAACGTTCTCGCCGCCCTCATCCTGCTGTTCGAGGAATGGGGCTGGCGCCCGCTTTCCAACCTGCTGGCGCAGCTTGCCCGCTTCCGCGTGTGGGCGCTGGCCGAGCTGTGGATCGCAGGCCTGCCGCCCTACGGCGCGCTCGTCGCCCTGGGCATTCCGAGCGCCATCCTCATCCCGGCAAAGCTGTTCGGCGTCTATCTTCTGGCGCTGGGGCACCTGTTGAGTGCCGCCACGGTCCTTGTGCTGGCAAAGCTCGCGAGCACGGCGCTGATTGCGCGCATCTTCATCCTCACCAAGCCGGCTTTGATGCAGATCGGCTGGTTTCAGCGCGCCTACGAAACTTTCTTGCCGTGGCAGGAGGCGCTGTTTGCGTGGATCCGCGGCTCCTGGGTGTGGCGCTACGGCCGCGTCGTCAAATGGCGCACCAGGAATTTTTTGCGGCGGACCTGGACGCAGCTGCGACCGCGTCTCGTTGCGGCGTGGGCAACGATCAAACCGCGGAGCATCGCTTTCGGGCGGCAGCTTCAGGCGCGGGCCCACGAGGGTTGGCGGCGGGCGCGGCCCGCCGGCCGGCGTCTGCTGCGCCGGTTCGAAAGCCTCGCCGATCTCAGACGACGTTGAGCTCTACCCTTTCGACGGTCGTCGCGCCGGAATCGTCACGCCAGGTCAAGGTGAGCGCGCCCGGCCCCGGCACCTTGAGGTAGAAGGCGATGTAGGGGTTGGCGGCGATACCGGGCCCAAGCTCGGCGGAGAATACCGGCGTCCCGTCGAAGGCGGCGGTGAAGTTGTGGATGATGTCGCGTGGGATAACGTTGCCCTCGGCGTCCTTGCGGTTGCCGGTTTCCATCATGTGGGTCGCGAGCGTCTTGACCTCGATCACCTCGCCCGTGCGGACGCTGTGGGGCACCTTGATGCGGGGTGGTTTTTTCATTGCCATGGCCGATGTCCTCAGATCCCGCAGCCGCCGATTTTCACGTCGACCCGGCGAAGGGCCTTGAGGAACGTGCCGTCGCCCAACTCGGCGATGGCGACGACGTCCTGCGTCTTGGCAAGGCGCATGCGGCTCGTCACGCGTGCTTCGCCCGAGAGCAGGGTGAAGCGGAAGGTCGCGACGTGCGCGCGCGGGTTCAAGGTGGAAAGCAGGTGAATGGCTTTCACGTGGTCCTGGGCCGTCATCGGACTGGGGACGGCGAGTGCAACGGGAACGTAGTCGCCGTTCTCCACCGCGTCAGGCAGGTCCAGCTCGATACCGCCGTCTCGCGGCGTCGCCGCACCGAGCAGCGCTCTCAGCGCTGCGTTGTACTGAGCGCTGCGCTCGCCTGCGTGCGCAGGCGCAGTCGTCTCGATCAGGCCGGCCGCGAGGCTTAAGGCGCCCGCACCCAGCATGAAGCTTCGTCGATCCAGGCCTGTCAATTTTGCTCGCTCGCCCATGCGAAAAGCATCATCCGGGATTGTTCGGTTGCCGCATCATCGCGCGGACGCTAACGATATCGGGAATGGCGGGCCGGGAACAAGGCATCATGACCATGATTAATCGCAGGGAGTTTACGTTCCTCGTGGGGGGATTGGGGCTTGCCGGGTTGAGCCCGGCGCTGTTTCGCAGCGCGGCGATCGCCCAGGGGAGCGCAAAGGTCGTCATCGTCGGTGGCGGCGCGGGCGGTGCCACGGTTGCGCGCATCGTCAAGGCGCAGGCGCCGCAGCTCGACGTGACGATCGTCGAGACGCAGCCGATCTACACCACCTGCTTCAACTCCAATCACTACTTCGGCGGCTTTCGCACCTTCGCCTCGCTGCAGCACACCTACGAGGGCTTGCGCAAGCTCGGCATCAAGGTCGTGACCGACACGGCGTTCGACGTCGACGCCGTCAAGAAAATCGTGGCGCTCGCCGGCGGAACGACGCTTGCCTACGACCGCCTCGTTTTGTCGCCGGGCATCGCCTTCAAGTGGGAGGCGATCGAGGGCTACTCGCCGCGGGCCGCCGAGGTCATGCCGCACGCCTGGAAGGCCGGGGAGCAGACGCTGCTGCTGATGCGCCAGCTGGAGGCGATGGACGACGGCGGGGTAGTGGTGATGGCGGTGCCGGACAATCCCTACCGCTGCCCGCCGGGGCCGTACGAGCGCGCGTGCATGATCGCGCACTTTCTCAAAACCAGGAAGCCCAAGTCGAAGCTCGTCGTTCTCGACGCAAAGCGCACCTTTTCCAAGCAGGGCGCCTTCGAGGAGGCGTTCGCCAAGTACTACGACGGCATCATCGATCTGAACCTGACCAACGAGATCGACGACTTCCGCGTCGTCGGCGTCGATCCCGCCACGATGGAGGTCGTCACGGCATCGGGCACGCGCCACAAAGCTGCGGTCGCCAATATCATCCCTCCGCAAAAGGCGGGCGACATCGCGCATGTGGCAGGCTGCGCCGACGGCGACTGGTGTCCGATCGACCCGGCGAGCTTCGCCTCCACCGAGGTTGCCGACGTTTACGTCTTGGGCGACTCCGCGATCGCCAACCAGATGCCCAAGTCGGCGTTCTCGGCCAACAGCCAGGGCAAGGCGGTGGCAGCCGACATCCTCGCCAACCTGGCGGGCGCCGAGCGCTACCCCGCGCGCTACCGCAACACGTGCTGGTCGCTGCTTGCCGCCGACGACAGCATCAAGATCGGCGCCAGCTACAAGCCGGAGAACAAGGACGGCCAGGCGTTCCTCGAGGCGAGCGGCGGGTTCGTGTCGCAGCGCAGCGAGAGCGCGCAAGTGCGCAAGCAGAACTACGAGGAGAGCCTTGCCTGGTATCACGCGATCATCCTCGACGCGTTCAACGATGACACGGCAATGGTGCACAAGGGCTGAGGCGGCGCGCACACGTGAGACTTCGCTCTTCTCGCTCGGCTGCCGAACGGATTGCGCGCATCACTATGGCGGCAAAACCTCTAACGCTTGCCTGTCGGTGTCGGGGGCTTCGGCAGCGCGCAGAAGTAGGCCGCAAGCGCCGCCGTCTGCTCGTCGTCCAGCGACTTGGCGACCGAGACCATGACGGGATTGGTCTTGCGGCCGGCGCGGTAGTCGGCGAGCAGCGCGATGATCTCCTCGGCGGGGCGGCCGGCGAGCGAGGGGATGGCGCCGCCGCCTTCTTTGCCGTCGAGGCGATGGCACGAGGTGCATTCGCTCGCGAGGTGGCGACCGTAGCGCATGCGCGCGTCATCGTCCTCCGCGGCGGCAAGGGGGAGGGGAGCGAGCGACCCCAAGACGAGTGCCAACAAGCCGACCGGCAGAACGGCGAGCAGGAAAAACGGAGTCCGGCTCATCTCGTCGCCTTCCTTCCCATATCGCCGCCGGAACCCGTCGGCAAAGCCGTGGGCGGGGCCCTTCTCCTGTCTCTCATCTGCCCGAGAAATCCGCTATAGTGGCCTCTACATTCGTCCGCCTGGCGGCCGTCCCGCCCCGGGGTGCTGGCAATTTGGGACCCGCTGCAAGCTTGAGTTGAGCTTAACGCCAACGAAACGTGCCACAATTTAGCTTCCCTCGAAATCCTGTACGGGCCCATGGCACGTCCTGCGGAGGCATTTGAAGGATGGTGGAGCTTTTCTTCTGCTTGGCGGTGCTGGCGGGCGTGGTGGCGCTCGGCATGTACAAGGCACCGCTGTGGGCCTGGGCGGCGGGTCTGGCGCTCACCGCCATCCTCTGGCAGTCGGCGATCCACGGCTCCATGGGAATCTTCGGATTCCTCTTGTGGCTGTTCGCCGTCGCCTTCGGGCTGCTCGCGGTGCCGTCCATCCGCAAGGCGGTGCTGATCGCGCCGGCCTTCAAGCTCGTCAAACGCACGCTGCCCAAGGTGTCCGACACCGAGACGCAGGCGCTCGAAGCCGGCACCGTCGGCTTCGACGCGGAGCTGTTCTCCGGCGAGCCCGACTGGGACAAGCTGCGCTCGATCGCACCCATCGTGCTCACGCCTGAGGAGCAGGCCTTCCTCGACGGACCGACGGAAGAGCTGTGCGGCATGATCGACGACTGGGAGGTGCGCCATAGCGAGCGTGAGGTGCCCGACGAGATCTGGGAGTTCGTGAAGACGCACGGCTTCCTCGGCATGCTCATTTCAAAGGAGCACGGCGGCCTCGGGTTCTCCGCGCAGGCCCAGTCGCTCATCATCGGCAAGATCGCCTCGCGCTCGCCCGACGTGGTGACGATCGTCATGGTGCCGAACTCGCTGGGCCCGGGCGAGCTCATCGAGAAGTACGGCACCGAGCAGCAGAAGAGCTACTACCTGCCGCGTCTCGCCAAGGGCGAGGAAATCCCCTGCTTCTCGCTGACCGGGCCGACGTCGGGCTCGGATGCGGCGACCATGCGCGACATCGGCATCGTGACGCGCGGCGAGCACGACGACGTGGTCGGCATCCGCCTGTCGTGGGACAAGCGCTACATCACGCTGGGGCCCAAGGCGACGCTGGTCGGCCTCGCGTTCCGGCTGTTCGATCCGGAGAACATCCTCGGGCGGGGCGAGAACCTCGGCATTACGGTGGCGATGATCCCGGCCGACCACCCCGGCATCGAGATCGGCCGCCGGCACCTGCCTTCGGGCAACGCGTTCCCCAACGGACCCAACTGGGGCAGGGACGTGTTCATCCCCATCGACTGGGTGATCGGCGGGGAGAAGATGGCGGGGCAGGGCTGGCGCATGCTCATGGAGTGCCTGGCCGCGGGCCGCGCCATCTCGCTGCCGTCCTCGGCAACGGCTGGCACCAAAGCGATGCTGCGTTTCACATCGGCCTACGGGCGCATCCGCAAGCAGTTCGGCCTGCCGGTTGCGCGCATGGAGGGCGTGGAGGAGCCGCTCGCCCGCATGATCGAGGCGGCGTACGCCAACGAGGCGGCGCGCGCGGTCACCGCGTCCATGGTGTCGCGCGGCGAGCGCCCGTCGGTGCTATCGGCCTTGATGAAGTACCAGACCACGGAGCGCATGCGCCAGTCGGTCAACGATGCCTTCGACATCCACGGCGGCCGCGCCATTTGCGACGGGCCGTCGAACTACCTGCAGTCGGCCTACCAGATGGTGCCGGTGGGGATCACGGTGGAAGGCGCCAACATCCTGACGCGCACGCTGATCACGTTCGCGCAAGGGGCGCTGCGCTCGCATCCCTATCTCTACACGGAGATCAAGGCCGTGCAGGATCCCGACGCCGAGCGCGGACTCGAGGCGTTCGAGGCCGCGTTCTCCGACCACATCGCCTTATCGGTGGCGTGCGCGACGGGGGCCTTCTTCCACAACCTGACGTGGGGCCGTTTCGCCCCCGCGCCCGAGCAAGCCTACGAGACGGCCCATTGGTATCGGCAGCTCGGCCGCGCGTCCCGCAGCTTCGCGTTCGTCGCCGACCTGACGGTCGCCTCGCTCGGCGGTGCGCTCAAGACGAAGCAAAAGATTTCCGGGCGCCTCGCCGATGCGCTGTCGGAGCTCTATTTCCTCGCCTGCATCCTGAAGCGCTACGAGGATGACGGCAGGCTGTCGGGCGACAAGCACATCGTGGCGTTCGCCGCCGCCAACGGACTCTACCGCTTCCAGGCGGCGATTTCCGGCGTCATCGACAACTTCCCCATTGCGCCGGCGCGCTGGCTGATGCGCGCGGTGGTGTTCCCGCTGGGGCGCCCCTACCGGCCCGCGAGCGACGCAGCCGGCCACCGCGTGGTGCGTCTGGTGCTCGAGGCGCCCGAGGTGCGCGACCGTCTCACGCGGCATATCTATGTCTCCAAGGATCCCGACGACCCCACGGGCCTGCTCGAGGTGACGCTGCAGAAGGTCGTCGCCGCCGAGGAGGCGGAGAAGAAGCTGGAGCGCGCCATCCGCTCGGGAGCCATCCGCCGCTTCCACGGCATCGACTGGATCGGTGAGGCGATGGCCAAGGGCATCGTGTCCGAGAGCGAGGGGCAGCAGCTGCGCGAGGTCGAGGCGCTCGTTGCCCGCGTGATCGCCGTCGATCACTTCGACCCGGCCGAGGTCAAGCCGCACTATGCGGACCTGGGGCACAACTCGCGCGGTGTGGAGAACGCCGCGGCGGAATAGACTGGCATTAGGAGCTCTTAACGCGCTTGCTGCGCGCTGCTCGTCGAGGAAGAGAGCTTGTGGAGAGGATTTTGCATGTTCAAGTCCGTGTCGACGCCGCTTCCCGACCTGAAGGACTGGCGTTTCGTCGTCGATCAGTGGGGCATCGCCTGGGCCGAGTTCGACCGGGAGGGTGAGAGCCAGAACTCGCTCGGCCAGCGTCCGCTGGAGGAGCTTGGCGCGATCGTCCAGAAGGTGGAGGAGGGCGCGCGCAAGCGCGAGATCCGCGGGCTCGTCATCTCGTCGGGCAAGGAGCGCGGCTTCATCGTCGGCGCCGACATCCGCGAGTTCGCCGATCTCGGGACCGAGATGGACGTGATCGACAAGCTGCGGCCCGTGAACGCGCTGCTCGACCGCATCGAGCGGCTGCCTGTCCCCGTCGTCTGCGCCATCAACGGCTTCTGTCTCGGCGGCGGGCTCGAGCTGGCGCTTGCCTGCCACTACCGCATTGCCACGCGCGATCCGTCAACGCGCTTGGGCTTCCCCGAGATCAAGCTCGGCATCTTTCCCGGCTTCAACGGCACGGCACGCTCGATCAGGCAGGCCGGCGCGCCCGCCGCCATGACGGCGATGCTGACGGCCAAGATGATGAGCGCCTCGGCCGCGCGCGCCATCGGCCTCGTCGACGAGCTCGTGCAGGCCCGCGGCTCGCTGCTGTGGGCTGCGCGCAAGGCCGTGCTGCGCGGCCGCAAGTCGAAGCCAGTGGGCATGGCCAAGGCGGTGCTCTCCATGTGGCCGGCGCGCGGTCTTCTCGCCAAGCGCATGCGCAGCGAGACGAAAAAGAAGGTGCGCGAGGACCACTACCCGGCGCCCTTCCGCCTCATCGACCTGTTTGAGCGTTACGGCGGTAACGACGAGGCGATGAAGGCGGCCGAGACGCGCGCCTTCGCCCCCCTCATGGTGTCGGACCAGTCGCGCAACCTGCGGCGCGTGTTCTGGCTGTCTGAGCTCTTGAAAGGCCAGGCGCCCAAGAAGCTCGGCTGGCGGCCGCAACGCGTGCACGTCATCGGCGCCGGCACCATGGGCGCAGACATCGCCGGCTGGTGCGTGGTGTCGGGCATGCAGGTGACGCTGCAGGACATCTCGGCGGAGCAGATCGGGAAGGGCATTGCCGCGCAAGGCAAGCTGTTTGCCCGCAAGTTCAAAGCAAAGCCGCAGCGCGATGCCGCCAAGGCGCGCCTCATTGCCGACCCGCATGGCGACGGGCTTGCCCGCGCCGACGTGGTGATCGAGGCGATCGTGGAGAACCTCGAGATCAAGCAGAAGGTGCTGAAAGAGGTCGAGGGCAAGCTCAAGAAGGACGCGCTGCTGGCGACCAACACCTCCTCCTTGATGATCGAGGACATTGCCGCAGGGCTTCCCGATCCCGGCCGCCTCATCGGGCTGCACTTCTTCAATCCGGTGGCGTTGATGCCGCTGGTCGAGGTCGTGCGCGGGTCATCGAGCCGCGAGGACGAGGTCAAGCGCGGCGCGGCCTTCGTGGCGGCGATCGACAAGTTTCCGCTCATCACCAAGAGCGTGCCGGGCTTCCTCGTCAACCGCGTGCTCACGCCCTACATGTTCGGCGCCATGAAGCGGCTGGAGCAAGGCGAGGACAAGGAACGCATCGACGAGGCCGCGCGCACCTTCGGCATGCCGATGGGGCCGATCGAGCTCGCCGACGCGGTCGGACTCGATGTGTGCGCGAACGTGGCGGAGATCCTCAAATATGCGTCCAGCGATTCAGGCCTTCACAAGCTGGTCGCCGCCGGCAAGCTCGGCAAGAAGACGGGCGAGGGCTTTTACGTCTGGAAGAACGGCAAGGTGGAGACCTCGGAGCGGACCTTCGACAAGGGCGAAATGGAGCGGCTCGGGCGCGAGCTGGTGGAGCCGATGGTCGCCGAGGCGCAGCGCTGCGTCGACGAGCATGTCGTTGAGAACGCCGACCTCGTCGATGCCGGCGTGATCTTCGGCACCGGCTTTGCGCCGTTCCGGGGCGGTCCGCTGCACTACAAGGCGGAGCAGGACAAGACGGTGCCGGCGCGGGCGGCGGCGGAGTGATGGGGCGCATCAGCTCACTGGGTGTACGCCCTCACCCGGTTCGTCTCGCTTGCGCGCGACGAACCGACCTCTCCCCCCGGGAGAGGTGAAGTGGGTTCAACGTGCTCGACACCACCTCTCCAAGGGGGAGAGGTCGCGAACCCGGCGAAGCCGGGTGAGCGGGTGAGGGGGTTGAGCGTCTATGGGCCGGTCAGACTCGACGGGTCTGACACGGGATCAGACGGCATATCAGGGTGTCAGACCCAGAGGGTCAGACACCCATTGAGCACAAGGGTGAAAGCATGGAGCGATTCTTGAGGCGCGTGGCGGTGATCGGCGGGGTGCGCATCCCCTTCTGCCGCTCCAACACCTTCTATGCCGACCTGTCCAACCTCGACATGATGACGGGCGCGCTCAATGCGCTGGTCGACAACTACAACCTCAAGGGCCTGCACATCGACGAGGTGGTGGGCGGCGCCGTGGTGACGCATTCGAAGGATTTCAATCTCACGCGCGAGGCGGTGCTCGGCACCCGGCTCGCGGCCTCTACGCCCGGCATCACCATGATGCAGGCGTGCGGCACGAGCCTGCAGGGCGCGTTGGGCAGCGCCGCCAAGATCGCGTCCGGCGAGATCGACTGCGCCATCGCGGTGGGCTCCGACACGACGTCCGACGCCCCCATCGTGATCTCGAAGAAGCTGGCACAGCGCCTCACCAAGATGTCGTTGCAGAAGTCGACGCTCGACAAGTTCAAGGTGTTCCGGGGTTTCTCGCCGGCCGAGCTCATCCCGAAGCCTCCGTCCGTGGCCGAGCCGCGCACCGGCCTGTCGATGGGCGAGCATGCCGAGCTGATGGCGCAGGTTTGGGATATCACCCGCGCCGACCAGGACGCCTTTGCGCTCGAAAGCCACATCAAGGCGGCCGAGGCCTATCGCTCGGGCTATATGGACGACCTCGTGGTGCCGTTCTCCGGCGTGTTCCGCGACAACAACATCCGCGAGGATGCGACCTTGGAGAAGCTCGCCAGCCTCAAGACGGCATTCGAGAAGTCGGCGCACGGCACCTTGACTGCCGCCAACTCGACGCCACTGACGGACGGCGCAGCCGCGGTGCTGCTGGCCTCCGAGGACTGGGCGGCAAAGCGGGGGCTTCCCGTGCTCGCCTATCTCACCTACTCGCAGGCCGCCGCCAACGATTTCGTCGGCGGCGACGGCCTGTTGATGGCGCCGACAATTGCGGTGTCGCGCATGCTCGACCGCGCCGGCTTGAAGCTGCAGGACTTCGATCTCTACGAGATCCACGAGGCCTTCGCCGCGCAAGTGCTGGCCACGCTCAAGGCGTGGGAGGACCCGGCCTACTGCAAGGAGCGGCTGGGCAAGGCCGAGCCGCTGGGCACGATCGACCGGGCGAAGCTCAACGTCAGGGGCTCGTCGATCGCGGTCGGGCATCCGTTCGCCGCAACCGGCGCGCGCATCGTGGCCAACATGGCCAAGCTCTTGTCGCAGGAGGGCGGGCGCGGGCTCATCTCGATCTGCACCGCCGGCGGCATGGGTGTTGCGGCGATCATGGAGACCAAGGACGCCGCCGAGCTAAGCCAGGCGGCCTGAGGGCTCTCGACAGCCGCAACGAGGTATGCCACCCACCCGCTGACGACGAAGCATGCAAGGGCGGGTGCGGCATGGGCAAGGACAAAGCGGGGCGTCAGCTTGAGGTGGCGCGGGCGCTCGCCCAGGAGCTCGGGTCTAGGCTCGACCTAAATGCCTCGCTGAGATTGTGGGACGGCTCGCTGACGCCGCTGGGACGCAACGTCACGGGTCCCTTCGAGCTCAAGATCGCCGGCCCCGGCGTCATCGGCTCGCTGTTGCGGCGACCGACGCTCGACAACTTCATCCGCCACTACGTGCAGAAGGGCATCGACTTTTCCGGCGGCACGCTGATCGACCTCGGCTCCCAGCTCAATCGCGGCGGGCGCTCGGTCAAGCTCAAGGGGCGCGATGCCTTTGCGCTCGTCGCCAGGCTTTCCCCGTTTCTGCTCGCCCGCGGCGAGGTGGCGGACGACGATCAGGGCTTTGCAGGCGACATCACCGGACGCAAGCGCAAGACAGCCGACAATAAGGACTACATCCAGTTCCACTACGACCTGTCCGACGAATTCTACGCGCTGTTTCTCGATCCGGAGATGGTCTACTCCTGCGCCTATTTCACCGACTGGAGCAACACGATCGCGCAGGCGCAGGCCGACAAGCTGGAGATGATCTGCCGCAAGCTGCGCCTCAAGGCAGGCGAGCGCTTGCTCGACATCGGCTGCGGTTGGGGCGGGCTCGTCTGCCACGCGGCGAAGAGCTACGGGGTCACGGCGCACGGCATCACGCTTTCGGAGAACCAGCTCGCGTTTGCGCGCGAGAAGGTGAAGCGGCTGGGGCTGGAGGACCGCGTCACGTTCGAGCTCAAGGACTACTCGGCGATGGAAGGCGAGTTCGACAAGATCGCCTCCATCGGCATGTACGAGCACATCGGCCTCAAGAACATTCCCCTCTACATGCGCAAGATGCAGAGCCTGCTCGCCCCCGACGGGCTCTTTCTCAACCACGCGATCGCGCGGCGCGCGCCCAAGACGGGCTGGCTGAAGCGGCGCATGCGCCCCGAGCAGAAGGCCATCGCCAAGTACATCTTCCCCGGCGGCGAGCTCGACGACATCGGCCACTCCATCGTCGCCATGGAGCGGGCGGGCTTCGAGATCCAGGACGTCGAGGCGTGGCGGCTGCACTATGCGCGCACCTGCAAATTGTGGTGCGAGCGCCTGACCGCCGAGCGGGAGAAGGCGATTGCGTACGTCGGCGAGGAGAAGTACCGGATCTGGGTCGCGTATCTGGCGGGCGTCTCGCTCGCGTTCTCGCGCGGCACGCTGCGCATATTCCAGACGCTCGTGTCCAAGAACGCCAAGCGCCCGCCGGCGATCCCGCCGACCCGGGCGGATTTGTACCGGTAGGGGCGGCGAGCGCCTGTCACCCCTCAACGTCATCCCGGCGCAGGCCGGGACCCACGCAAGTATCCGCGGGCACAACATCGGCACGTGTGGCAGGGCGCTGCTCACTTGCTCCAAAAGCACTTGTTGAAGCTGGCGTGGGCCCTGCCCTACGGCGGGGTGACGGAATTGGGGGGTTCGCCTCACCTCATGCGGGGGCAGGCTCCGCTACGACCCGGTCCCGTAAGAACGGGGAGGGGGAGTGCGGCCGCGGGTCAGGCTTTGCGCTGGGCCTCCTCGGCCTTGAGCTCCTTCTTGGAGAGCTTGCCGATAATGGTCTTGGGCAGCTCGTCGCGGAAGGCGATCGCCGCCGGCATCTCGATCTTGGAGATCAGCGGCTTCAGATGCGCGAAGATGTCGTCGGCCGTCATGCTCATCCCCGGCTTGAGCTTGACGAAGGCCTTCGGCGCCTCGCCGCGCTTGGCGTCGGGGATGCCGATGACGGTCACCTCGGCGACGGCCGGGTGCTCGTAGATCGCCTCCTCGATACGGCGCGGATACACATTAAAGCCCGAGGAGATGATGAGGTCCTTGATGCGGTCCTCGATGAAGAAGAAGCCCTCGGCGTCCATGCGCGCCACGTCGCCGGTGCGCAGGAACTCGCCGACCATCTGGTCGTCCGTCTCCTTGCGGCGCTTGTAGTAGCCCAGCATCACCTGCGGTCCCTTGATGCAGATCTCGCCCTTCTCGCCCGGCGGCACCTCCTTGGCCGGGTCGGCGAGATCGCGCAGAGACAGGATGGTTCCCGGCAGCGGGATGCCGATAGAGCCGGGCTTCAGCGGGCCATCGAGCGGATTGCAGGTGACGACGGGCGAGGTCTCAGACAGGCCGTAGCCTTCCACCAGCTTGCAGCCGGTGATCTCCTCGAACCTTTGCTTGACCTCGACGGGCAGCGCGGCGCCGCCGGAGAGGCAGAACTTCAAGGACGAGAGGTCGAAGCTGGCGATCTTGGGGTGGTTCATGATCGCGTTGAACAGCGTGGGCACGCCCGGCATCACGGTGGGGCGCGTCTTGTTGATCAGGCGCAGCGCGTCCTCGATGTGGAAGCGCGGCATGATGATGATCTCGGCGCCCTTGGCGATCCCGAAGTTCATGACGACGGTGAGCGCGAAGACGTGGAAAAAGGGCAGCACGCCGAACACGCGCTCCTTGCCGTCGGCGAGCTCGGGCGCCCACGCGGCGACCTGCTGTACGTTCACGTAGACGTTGGCGTGGGTGAGCATGGCGCCCTTGGGCGTGCCGGTGGTCCCGCCGGTGTATTGCAGCACCGCAACGTCGGTGAGGGGATCGATCGGCGGCGGTGAGGGCCTGCCGGGACCGTCGAGCAGCTCGCTCTCCAGCACGATCCGGTCGCGCGCCGGCGAGGCGTGCGGACGGGCAAGGTCCTTGGACTTGAACAGCCGGAACAGCGCCGCCTTGGCGGCGGGCAGCAGCGCGGTGAAGGAGCACACGACGGCGCGCTGAAGCTCGCCCGACTTGAGCAGCGCCTCCGTCTTGTCGTGGAGCACCTTCAGGTCGAGGGTCACCATCAGCTCTGTGTCGCTGTCCTTGACCTGACACTTGAGCTCGCTGACCGTGTAGAGCGGGTTGAAGTTGACGACGGTTCCGCCCGCCTTGAGCACGGCGAAAAAGTAAACAATGAATGTGGGCGTGTTCGGCAGCAGCAGCCCGACCTTGGTGCCCTTCTTGACGCCGAGCCGCTGCAGCCCGGCGGCAACCGTGTCGCTCAGGCGGGCGATCTCCTCGAAGGTGAGGATCTTGCCGAGAAAGTTGGTGCAGGGGAGAGCTGCGTGCCTGGCGGCCGCCTCGTCGAGCAGGCGGTGAAGTGGGGCAACGTGCAGCGGCATGCGCCAGTCGATCCCCTGCGGATAGCGGGCAAGCCAGGGAAGGGCCGGTGCGGCTGCGGCATCGGGTGCGGTGCGGAGGCCACTTGTCGTCATGCTCGGGCTTCCTCCTAGGGCGGGCTCGCGCTCGCCGCCGAGCCCTTTGGCGGATGGCAGGTCCCTGCAGACCTGGGTAACAGGACCTTGAAATCCGCCTTGTTATTGAACACGTTTTGCGGACGATGGCCATACCAGGAAGCAGGGGGCTCTCATCACCGCAACGGTTGTGAAGAAGTTTTCCTGTATCGTGGGTTACTGCGCGCGCTGCCACAGGCGGGTATGCGACGTGTCGGCTGGACCCGAAAGGGCCGGTTGTGAGGCCCTTGGCTGGACTTGAATGACGTTTAAGGATATGTGACGCGTCAGCTTGTTGTGCTACTGGCCTTGCACTAGGTAGGAACGAAGCAGCACGGGCCTCCGGCTTGGTTCAAGCGGGGGTGGGAGAGTGACATGGACGAAGTCGGAACCAAGATCATCGAGATCCTCAAGAAGCACATGAAGGAGCCGCGGGACGACATCTCCTTGTCGACCCCGTTGACAGATCTCAAGATAGAGTCGCTCGACCTCGCGATGATCGTTTTTGACATCGAAGATACTTTCGGCATCGAGATTCCCTACAACGCGAACGAGGAGGTCGAGGACTTCAAGACCGTCGGCTCGGTCGTCGATCGCGTTAAGGAGCTGATGGCCAAGGGACCTGCGGCGGCGGGAGCCAAGGCTTAGCAAGTAAGCCAGAGTACATCCTTGCGTGCGCGAGCCGCGTACACCAACGTTCGTGGGCTCGCCCGTGTGAGCTTATCTCGCGGCGTCGCGCGCGGCGCCCACAACCGGCAGGCAAAGGCTAACTATGGCAAAGGCGAACGGCGCCCACCGCGTCGTGGTGACGGGGACTGGCGTCGTCACGCCGATCGGTCTCACCGTCGACGACATGTGGGCCTCGATGAAGGCGGGCAAGTGCGGCGTCACCGAGCTCGGCGGCTTCCCGCTCGAGGATCTCAAGATCCTGATCGCGGCCCAGATCAAGGACTTCGATCCCAAAGCGCGCCTCAAGCATTTCCAGCGCGACAAGCTCGTGATGCACGCCGACCGCTACTCGTGGTTCGCCGCGGCGGCGGCGGATGAGGCGGTCAAGCAATCCGGCCTTACGATTCCGGTGGCCGATCCCTACCGCACGGCCTGCATCGTCGGCTCGGGCGCCGGCGGCCTCGTCACCTTCGAGCAGTCCTATCGCGCCCTGTTTCTCGAGGGCAAGCGCGCCACCCACCCGCTGACGCTTTTGCGCATCATCGGCTCGTCGGCCGCCGCCCACGTCGGCATCGAGTTCGGCGTCAAAGGCCCAACGTTCGCCACCTGCTCGGCCTGCTCGACCGCCACCCACGCGGTCGGCATCGCGCGCGACTATATCCGCAACGGGATCGTCGACGTGGCAATCGCAGGCGCCTCCGAGGCGGTCATCACCTACGGCACGATGAAGGCCTGGCAGGCTCTGCACGTACTCTCGCCGGAAGGCTGCTTTCCCTTCGCCAAGAAGCGCAACGGGACCGTGCTCGGCGAGGGCGCCGGCATCCTCGTCATGGAGTCGCTGGAGCACGCCAAAGCGCGCGGCGCCACTATCCTGGCTGAGATCGTCGGCTACGGAATGTCGTCGGACGCCAAGGACATGGTGAACCCCGACATCGAGGGCCCGATGGTGGCGATGCGCGACGCGCTTGCAGACGCCGGCTTGGCGCCCTCCGACATCGAGTACCTCAACGCCCACGGCACTGCGACCACCATCAACGACGCCAACGAGACCCGCGCCATCAAGGGCGTGTTCGGCAACCACGCCAAGAACCTGGCGATCTCGTCCACCAAGTCGATGCACGGCCACCCGCTGGGTGCCGGCGGGGGAATCGAGGCGGCGATCTGCATTCGCGCCATGCTGGACAACTGGGTGCCGCCGACCATCGGACTCGACGACC
>Ga0307426_1001296_pt1 | contig 16638 bp, 17 predicted proteins | sample SalMarWE160340MG_FD_202165 | JGI IMG/M metagenome (GOLD analysis project Ga0307426, IMG submission 202165) | Salt marsh sediment microbial communities from the Plum Island Ecosystem LTER, Massachusetts, United States - WE1603-40 | ecosystem: Environmental > Aquatic > Marine > Intertidal zone >... | reverse complement strand
ATCGCCGCTATCTACAACGGGAAGCTCCCGGTCGAGCGCCAGGAAATCTCCCGACTCGCATATCGGGCCCACGACGTCTACAACCTCCTTCCCGGAGTTTTTCCGCATCACTGTGAGTATTTCGTGATAAGACTCGTAGAAGGCGGGTCTTATCAGGTCGTTCATGGCGGCGTCCACAATGACGAACTTTTTTGCGCTTCCCTTTTTCGGATACAAGACCTTCGTCACGAGCATCCCCGCGTTTCCGATGAGAGACCTTCCGGGCTCGAGCACGAGCTTGTAGGGCTTACCGCCGAGCACGCTGGCCACAACGTCGGCGTATTCCTTAGGATGCGGCGGGATTTCATCTTTTTTGTAGCTTATCCCCAGCCCTCCTCCTATGTCTATGTATTCGATATTGACGCCAGACTCCGTGAGCTCGTCCGCGAGACCGACCAGCTTCTTCAGGGAATCCACGAAGGGCGTAAGCTCGAAAATCTGGGAGCCGATGTGCGCGTCTATCGCGACTACTTTCACTCCTTCCATCGTATTCGCTTCTTTATAGACCTCTACGGCCTTTCCTATCTCGATTCCGAACTTGCTCTTTTTAAACCCCGTCGAGATATAGGGATGCGTCTTGGGGTCAATATCGGGGTTCACGCGCAGGGCGACGGAAGCCTTCTTGCCGAGCTCGATGCCTACCTCATTCAAGAGATCAAGCTCCTCAACCGATTCGACGTTGAAAAACAGTATCCCTGCCTCTATAGCGACTTTCATTTCCTCAGCCGTCTTTCCGACGCCTGAGAAAACGACCTTCGAGGGATCCCCCCCTGCTCTCTTCACGCGTAGAAGCTCGCCCTGAGAAACGATATCGAAGCCCGCCCCCAGGTCCGCGAACGACTTCAGTATCGCGAGGTTAGAGCTGGCTTTAACGGAATAACATATCAACGTTTCCAGCTGAGAGAACGCTGCGGCGTATTTTTTGTAACTGTCCTCCAAAATCCCGTAGCTGTATATGTAACAGGGGGTTCCTACCGATTCGGCAATTCGAGCTACCGGCACATCCTCTACGTAAAATTCGCCGTTTTGATACGTATAAGCTTCGTGCATGGGGATATTTTCTCCTCGGGTATGGCTGGAAACAATTTACACAATTTTATTTAAATGGAAATAGAAATGATTATAGATGCTATATCGAGAGACTTGAGTGTTAACTTTAAGTATGTCTACAGGTTTCCTTTTAGATAGGCGTCCACGAAAAGGAGCCTGTCGTTACCCCAGAACATCTTATCTCCGATAAAAATCGTAGGAGCGCCGAAAACCCCCCTCTCAGCCGCGATGGACGTTTCCTCCCTTAGCATGTCCTTAATTTCCTGCTCAGAGATCCTCGACAAAAACCACTCGGGATCGAACCCGATGCCGGCCACGGCTTCCGCAAGTACGTCTTCTTTACTCAGGTCTTTTCCCTCGGTCCAGTAGAGTCTGAACATCTCGTGGTTATACTCTGGCAGGACGCCTTTTTCGACGGCGGCAAATGCCCCCCTCATGGTTCTCACGCTGTTGAGCGGAAAAAGCTCAGGGAAAGTGAAATCTATGCCGTAATATTTTGCGCAGTCACGCGTATCCTGCTTCACGTACGCGAATTTGTTTCCGATCTCTTTTGCGGGCGTTATACCGACTTCATTGAAGAGGCCCCCGAGTAGAAAAGGCTTCCATTCGAGCTCCGCGCCGTTTTCCTCACAGATATTCTCTATCCTGCAAGAGGCTATGTATGTGTAAGGACTGCTGAAATCATAGTAAAACTCTACATTTTTTGACATGCGTTATCTCCGGGGTTCTAATTTCAAAGTGGATTATAAGAAATGCGGGATATAATATCAAGCTCAGAGTGCCCGTGTTTGCTCTTAAATTCGCAAATCCGCTCAAGATTGACCCTTTTAGTTCCTGTGATAAACTCAAAATTTAGATCAGGGATAAGCGGCTAAAATGACGAGCAATTTTTCATTCAACGGACTGAGAGTAACCTCTTTTGAGAGCAGGCGGGCAAGTGAAATCGAGAAGCTGATCAGGTATCACGGGGGAGTGCCCCGCGTCGCGCCTTCCATGAGGGAAGTGCCCCTTTCGGAGTCAAAAGCGGCGATCGAATTCGCCGTTGACCTTTTCGAAGGAAAGTACGATATTGTAATATTGATGACCGGCGTCGGCACTCGCACACTAGCCGAAGCCGTCTCGACCAAACATCCGGTCGAAAAATTTATAAAGGCGCTCAGGCAGACGACCATCATTGCACGCGGGCCCAAGCCCGTGGCGGCCCTGAGAGAACTTGGCCTTAAGCCGGGCATAACCGTCCCGGAACCCAACACGTGGCGCGATGTATTAACAACCATAGATGACAACATCGAGCTGACCGGAAAGAACGTGGCCGTTCAGGAATACGGAATATCAAATGAAGATTTCATAAAATGCCTTAAAAAAATGGGCGCTTATGTCACGGCGGTGCCCGTGTACAGGTGGGAGCTTCCCGAGGATACGAAGCCGCTGCGCGATGCCATAATAGCGATAACAGAGCACGAGGAAGATATCTCTCTCTTTACGAGCTCACAGCAGATATATCATCTGTTTCAGATAGCCGAAGAGGAGGGAATGGCTGAAAAGCTGAAAGAAGGCTTCAGGGACGTTGCGATAGGCTCAATCGGTCCTACGACCACGGAGGCGCTCAGGAGATTCGGACTTCAGGCGGATTATGAGCCGGACAGCCCTAAAATGGGGAATCTTATCAGGGAGATGGCACGAAGCGGCGGAGACCTGCTAAGGAAAAAAAGGACAGCGAGCAAAAACGGTATCGATACGACACGCTGGAACCGGGTAGAGATGGTCTGGGGCAAAGATAACGATGAAAGAAGGAAAGAGATAACCGCAGGCTCGGTATTCATGAAAGCCTGCCGCATGGAGAAAACGGACTACACTCCGGTTTGGCTCATGCGCCAGGCGGGGAGATTCATGCGGGAGTACAGGGAAATACGCTCGAAAGTCTCGTTTCTGGAGCTTTGCAAGAGCCCGGAGCTCGCCGCAGAGGTAACGCTGAGCGCGGTCGACAGACTCGGAGTGGACGCCGCCATTATCTTCTCCGATATCCTGCTCATCATAGAACCCCTCGGTATAGACCTCGAGTTTTCTAAAGGCGAAGGGCCGAGAATAAGAAAACCTGTAAGAACGGGAAAAGATATAGACGGCTTGCGGGCATTTGATCCGGAGAGTATGAAATTCGTCTATGACGCGATCGGGCTCACGCGCCGCGCTCTGGATCCGGAAAAGGCGCTTATAGGATTCGCCGGAGCGCCGTTTACCGTAGCCTCTTATGCCATTGAGGGGGGCGGGTCACGGAATTACGAAAACACGAAAGGCCTGATGTACAGGGATCCGGGCGCCTGGCACGCTTTGATGGAGAAATTTACCCATGCGCTTACGCTTTATCTGAACAGACAGATAGACTCAGGCGCCGACGTCGTACAGCTTTTCGACAGCTGGGTCGGGTGCCTGTCTCCGGACGACTACGGGGAGTTCGTCCTTCCTCACATGAAGAAGCTGATAAGCTCAATCAACGAAGGAGTGCCGGTTATAAATTTCGGAACCGGCACGGCAACGCTTCTCGGTATGATGAAGGAATCGGGCAGCACGGTTATCGGTCTCGACTGGAGGGTCGATCTCGCAGACACCTGGGAGGCGCTGGGGCACGACGTGGCTGTACAGGGGAACCTCGATCCCGTGGTGCTTTTCTCGACACCGTCCGAGATCAGGAAACGAGCGGAGGCGATACTCCGTAAAGCGGATCACCGCCCCGGACATATATTCAATCTCGGACACGGCATACTCCCCAAAACCCCGGTAGACAACGTGCTCGCTCTCATTGACGTCGTACACGAATTCTCGTCCAAATCCTGACAGCTGCGGCGTCATTCATACAGGGAGGCAATAAAATGCAGAAGAAATTCGACGCAATACTTCTTATTGGATACGGCGGTCCCGAGAAGCCGGAAGACATACGCCCTTTTCTGAAAACCGTAGCCAAAGGCAGACCCATTCCCGAGGAGAGGCTTGAAGTAGTCGCCCACCACTACGAGCTAATAGGCGGGAAATCTCCCATAAACGAATATACCTACAGACAGGCGAAGGGATTGCAAGATAATCTCGCCGAGAAGGGATACAACATCCCCGCGTATGTCGGGATGCGGAACTGGCATCCGTTCATACCCGATACGGTGAAAAAAATGCACGACGAAGGCGCTGAAAATGCGATCGGCATTATAATGGCGGCGCATCAGTGTGAAACGAGCTGGGAGCGTTATCAGCAGGACGTAACGGAAGGGCTTGCCGAGAACGGTATCAGCATTGATTTTAAATACACCGCGCCCCTCTACGACCACCCGCTCTTCATCGAGGACTCCGCTGACCGTATCTCCGAGTGCTTCGACCAGATACCGCCCGGAGAGAGGAAAGACGCCTTGATTCTGTTTTCCGCGCACAGTATTCCTACTCCCATGGCCGAAAGCTCGCCTTATGTGGAGCAGTTAATGACGACAGCCAGGCTTATTGCCGGGAAGCTTGGACATGATAAATGGAGACTCGTATATCAGAGCAGAAGCGGAAAACCAACCGACCCCTGGCTCGAGCCGGATATATGCGACGTGATTCACGAGATCGCAAAAGACGGAGTGAAGTACGTCGTCGTTCAGCCGATTGGGTTCCTTTGCGACCACGTTGAGGTGCTGTTCGACATAGGCATCGAGGCCACAGAAGCCGCCCAAGAGGAGGGAATTACCCTTCTCAGGGCGAAAACGGTAAACGACGACCCGAAATTTATTGAAGCCATGGCCGACGAAGTCCTGAAACTGATGAACGGGACAGACTGAACAGAACTCCTTACGATAATTCAGGAACCTCAACGATGTCAGCTTATGAATTCGTCACTATATGGCGCGTATCCGCCCCTGTAGACAGGGTATGGGAAGAAATCTACCACTCAGAGCGCTGGCCCGGCTGGTGGAGAGGAGTCGTTGAAGTATCCGAGCTCAAGAAGGGCGACGATCTGGGCGTTGGCAGTGTACGCCGCTACAAATGGAAGAGCCTCCTTCCGTACACTCTTACATTTAACGTCGAAACCGTACGCGTGGAGCCGATGACAGTCATCGAGGGCGTTGCGAGCGGCGAGCTTGAAGGGAGTGGCGTCTGGAATCTATCGGAAGAAGACGATGTGACAGTGGCGAGATACGACTGGCGTGTCAGTACCTCAAAGCCATGGATGAATGTAATAGCTCCGGTTGCAAAGCCTCTCTTTAAATGGAATCACGACATAATTATGAGATGGGGCGCGGAAGGACTGAGCAAAAGACTTGATGCGCGAATCTTTGAAGGTAAGTGAAGATACGAGTATAATCATTTTCTCTTTATGGAATGTATTCAGAAAGAAATCAGCTTATCACCGAAACAACGCGGTTTTCATCTTGTAACGAGGGAAATAGTTCAGCAGATTGACGAGCTGTCCGAATTCTCGGTTGGCGTAGCACACATTTTCATCTGCCATACCTCGGCTTCCCTCACAATAAACGAGAACGCCGACCCGGACGTCAGAACAGATTTCGAAACCCACTTTAATAAAGCCGTGCCCGAGAACGCCCCATACTACGTGCATACGCTCGAAGGCTCGGACGACATGCCCGCGCACATAAAGGCGTCGCTGATGGGAAGCTCGGTATCCGTTCCCGTGAAGGATGGCAGGCTGAACGTCGGGACCTGGCAGGGAATCTACCTCTGCGAGCACCGGAACCGCGGAGGGTCGAGGAAGCTCATAGTCACAATCTTCGGCGAGAGAAACTCAGGCTGAGTACGCTTTAATTGGTTCTAGAGAAGGAATCACCTTCTGCTTATCAAAAAACCAGCGATAAAACCTATCACCAACAAAGCCGCAATCTTCTTTCCGCTCGTACAGGGAACAAAGCGTGTATCGTCCTTTGTAACTTCAATAACACCCACGGGCTTCGCGCGGACTCCCGCACCTAGGCCTCCGCCTTCCTTACCGCTACCGCTTTTCTTATCCTTCTCCGTGTCCCCGTATCCTGCGCCGAATCCGTACGCGACCTTTGCAACGGGGATGATGGTCTTCCCCTGCGCCTCTACAGGATCACCGTATACGGTCTTAACGTTCGCTCCGGCATGTATTCTCTCTAAAAGAGTGTCGAAAAATTCTTTTACAGTCATTCGCTTCCCCCTTAGACCTTAACTGCAATAAATTAAATTCGGATAAACTGTAATCTCCAAGTATAAATATAATACATGACCAATCCTTGGAACAACCAAAATCATTTATCCCGATTAATTTTTACATGGATTAACAATTTGTGATTAGTTGCTCGGAACATTATATTTACTATGTCTCGGGGTCGCGCTGCAGTGGTGACATTTTATTTAAAGGAGTGTGTATGGCTGAAATATCCCGCAGTAAAACAAGGGTAAAAGGATTTGAAAACGACGAAATGGACTTCCAGCTAATACGCCAGCTGGGCTCCTCATCGTTCGGAGGCGCATCGGTCGGGGAATGCCTTGCCGCGGCATCCGCTATTAAAGACGGAGATCCCTCGAGCTGGGTGGATGAATTCGCGAAACTGGCGGATTGGCAGCTCTCGGACGCCCACAAGCGCGCGCTCAAGGGACATACCGTGAGCGCCCGCGACCAGTTCTTCAAAGCATGCAACTCCTTCCGCGCCGCCGAGTATTATTCGAACCCGCTTGAACCCCGGCACAGAGAGCTCGGACTTAAGTCACGTGACTGCTTCAGGGAAGCCATGAACTATGTATGGCACACGTTTGAAGATACCATGCTGACGTATAAAAACATCGAGATCCCCGTTTATATCATGAGCCCGAGCCCGGAAGAGCAAAAGAGGAAGACGCTCCTGATCGTGAGCGGCTTTGACGGCACCCTTGAAGAGGAATACATCATGCGCGGGTACGCGGCCCTCGAAAGAGGATACAATATCGTACATTACGCCGGCCCCGGCCAGATGGACCTTTACAGGTACTTCTCAGACACTCATTTCGAGCCCGAATTCGAAAATGTGACCAAAACGGTCGTTGATTTTATATCGGACAGGCCTGAAGTCGATACGGACAGCATCGCTCTTTTGGGAATAAGCTTCGGCGGTTATTTCGCAACGCGTTCGGCAGCCCACGAGCCTCGAATAAAGGCACTGATAGCTAATTCCCCGATAGTCGATCTCCACGATTACCTGAGCGCTTTCATAGGGAACGACCCGGCGGAGATACCGGACGAAGAAAACTTCACTCTGGAAGATATACCGGAGATTCCCGACGAGGTTTTCCCTCCGAACGCCAAGGCAATGGCAACCAGCCTGATCGCTCGGTTCGGTCAGCCTACATTCAGGGACACGTTCATTTACCTGAGGGAATTTGTTGTCGATGAAGACGCTTTGAAGAATATAAAATGCCCCTGTCTGGCTCTCGAAGGCGCGGGTGAAGGCGGAGAGCCCGAGAAACAGTTCAACGAATTCGTCGAGAAGGTATCGGGACCGATTACCAAGTACCAGTTCACGGTTTTCGAAGGGGCGGACACGCACTGCCAGGTAGGCAATCCGGTCTATTCCGCGGCCGTAACATACGACTGGCTGGACGATGTATTCGAATGACATATAGAAAATTTTGTTTTCACGCCGGCTAGGTAAACTGTACTTGATTTCAAGAGAAGCGTCATGAATAAAATAGAAAGTGCGCATACCCTTTGCTATGTAATAATTATCGCCTCAATAGCTGTGTGTATTGTGTTTGGGATCGCCGTGACTGCAAGCGCGGAATCAAATACCGAGAAGATCGAGCTCGGGGAATGGACTATAAACGACTTGAATGCGATAATGATACAGGCATCAAGCATAGACGATTTCGGAGAGAGGATCGATTTTGTATCGGGGAAATTCCTCGGCACGCCCTATGTAGGACATACACTGACAGGTGACATTAATACTCCCGAAGTTTTCACCGTGGACCTCGCAGGAATGGACTGTTTTACATACATCGACTACGTGGAGGCGCTTAGCCTTTCAGACTCATTTCCCGAATTCAAGGATAATTTAAAGGACATCAGGTACAAGAACGGCTCTGTAGCGTTTCAAAATAGAAACCACTTCTTCTCCGACTGGCCCGTATACAATAAAAACAGAATAAGCGACGTGACAAAAGAGATCGGCGGGTATAAAACTAAAGAGACCGTCAAGCATTTGAACCGTAAAAGCGACGGGACCTATTATCTCCCCGGCATTCCCGTTGTCGAGCGCACAATCACATACATACCGTCCGCCGAAGTGGACGAAGATGTAATAGGGAAAATGGAAAACGGAGACTACGTCGGCATTTACACGGACATAGACGGTCTGGACGTCACTCATACAGGAATAATCATCAAAAATGACAGCGGAGTTTATCTAAGACACGCCTCGTCCAAGAAGACGAACGAGAGGGTTGTCAACGAGGATCTCAGGAACTACATACAAAACGTACCCGGATTGGTCATATACAGGCCGGTCGGTGAAGAATCATGATATTGGAAAAAATAAAACCAACTTTAGATACTCCTGCAAAAATACAACAAGCCTATTCCGTATTCTCGTCGTGGCTTTTCTCGAACTTCTTTTTCTTCTTCGTGATTTTCTATGCCATTTACATATCCTACCGAACCGGCAGCAGGCTGGGCTCGATCTCGTTTCTGATAATCGTCTTCGCAGCTATGGCCTTGATGTATGTAACCAGAAATCTTGTCAGGAACCTCTTAATGAAGCGGTCCGTGCAGGTAAACCATATAGTCTTCTATGTTTTATGCTTAATGAACATTGGTTTGCTCGCATGGATCGTATCAATGGCGCTGTCATAGAAATTACGAAATCTACCCGGAATGTCACAGGTCTCGATAATTAATCGGCAGCTTAAACTGCAGGAGCTATAATTTGAAACCCGAAGAGCTGGTACTAAAAGCGACCGATCTTTACTACAACGGCCATTACGAGCAAGCTATAGAGACGCTCGATAAAGCGATCGAGCTGAATCCGCAATTCGCACAGGCGTGGTATAACAAAGGGATTACTTATTCCGTAATGGGACGCGCCGAGGACGAGATAACAGCCTACGATAACGCGATAAAAATTAACCCCGAATACGCCGAGGCATGGAATAACCGCGCTTCGGCGCTCGGAAGGATAGGCAGGTTTGAAGAGTCCCTAGAATCCTCCGAAAAAGCGTTAGCACTCAAGCCCGATTTCGCGATAGCCTGGTGCAACATGGGAGCCGCTTTGAGCGCGCTCGGTAAGGACATGGAAGCCGTGACCTCTTACGATAAGGCGATAGAGATACGCGGGAACTACGTCGAGGCCTGGTATAACAAAGCCGTCGCTCTCCATAACATGGATAAGCCCAAAGAAGCGCTTATAGCATACGACAGGACGCTTGAACTTCATCCCGACTTCGCCGAGGCGCTCTATAACAGGGCAGGGCTTCTGAATAAAATGAATGAAAGCGAAAAGGCCACTGCAGATCTGAGGAAGGCGGTTCGGCTTGACCCGGAGCTATGGGAGAAGGCGCTTTCCGATGAAGAGCTTAGGGATATAGCCTCGGCTGCAGATGTGTAATTCCGCAGATTTAATGATAATCTTATATTTTTACACGACTTACACAGGAGACCGATATGGCTATTGATGCTAGAGAATTAACGAATCTTTCCAAAGAAGCAATGAAGGCCAGGAGCAACCTCGACAAAATACTGGACTTCGTAGACCTGGTAAACAACAAGGCCGAGGAGCTTGAGGGAGACGTTTCGGCCCCCGGTAATGAAATCAAGAAACTCGCGGATGAGATGGGTGGGCACATTGGAAATATTAAAGCTCAGATCGACGTGCAGCTCGATAAAATTCCGATCGATCCCGAAGCGACAAAAGACGCCGCCGAGAAACTGCTGCTCTATCACGGTGACCTACAGCAGGTCATCGCCTGGGCGGATACACAAAAGAGCGCACAAAAGGAGAATTCCTACTGGTGGCGCTACTGGGTGAGCGTTCTCGAGAACGTTATGCAATTAGAAATCGCTAAAGAATCAGGCTCGGTAAAGAAAATCGGATAGTCCACCAGGCGATTAAATTTCGCGTCTTAGTCACTAAACTCGGGAATTACTTCTTCCGCCAGACGTTCCATAATATCAAAGATTTCGTCCGCAGTATCGACGTCGGGATCGAACACGATGTGTGAGACTCCAAGCTCTCCGTATCCGGCTATATAGTCCTTAATTTCGCTGACAGTCCCGCGCAGCGCAAATGTCGGTTCATTTCCTCCTTTATCGGGAAGCCTTTCCCCGCCGTCCTCGGTTATCTTGATCCTGTTTCTTACCGTGTACGCAAAACCGCTCAGGTCCCTGCCCTCTTTCTCGGCGACAGACCTTAACTCAGCGATCCCCTTCTGCACATCTTCAGGACTGACCCATGTGGGGTGCCATCCGTCCCCGAAACGGACCGCTCTCTTTATCGCGAGTACGCTCGAGCCCGCAATCAATATGGGCGGATGAGGCTTTTGAAGCGGCTTGGGATGGAATTTTATTCCGGAGAACTTCACGAACTCTCCCTCAAACTCGGGTTTATCAGTTTCCCACAAGATTTTAATAGCAGTTAAATATTCGTTAGTCATCCTGCCGCGCGTGTCGTGCGGCACTCCGAGGGTTTCGAACTCCTCCTTCATCCATCCCGGCCCTACTCCGAATATAACCCTGCCGCCGGACAGCGCGTCGAGTGTGGCTATCATCTTCGCCACTACTACTGCATTCCGGTAAGGAAGTATTATCACGCTCGTACCGATTTTTATTCGCGATGTCTCCGCTGCAATGTAGCTCAGCAGAATGAACGGATCGTAGAAATTTTCGCTGAACATTCCCACCCTGTTTTCGGGCATAATAACGTGATCACTCGCCCAAACGGAGTCGAATCCGATCTCCTCGGCTGTTTTGGCAATACTGACGTTGGTCCCTGCATCCGCGTCGATGCGTATGGGCAGGCAGATTCCGAATTTCATAATCAGTAGATAGGTTAATGTTTTTTATTCCGATACCAAGCCGCGGTCGAAAATTGCCGGGAGCATTATCCATCACTTCAGGATACGGCTCTCAGCCGCCGCATTGACACTTATTTACAACTCCTTTAGCATTATGGCATTTTATCGCACGTCCTCACCCGGAACAATGAAAAGTGAAACCATTTATACGGACTCAGAATACATCGAAAATACCAAAAACCGTACTCACCGGGAATGGATAATATCCCTAAAACTCTATGCAACGCTCCTGGTATATGTAGCTTTCTTCTGGGCGCGATTTGCAAGATTTCTTCCCGCTCCCTATAACCAGTGGACATATTTATACGAGCCATTTATAGCGCCATGGTGGACGAGAAACTTCTTTCTGGATCAGCCGATGGATATCAGGCGTGAAATTCTCTGGTATATCATTTGTTTTATATCCTCCATGCTACTGCCAGCTGTGTTCTTCATATTCAGGGGGCGAAATCTGACAGACTTCGGGATAGGAATGCTGAACAAGCTCGGAATAAGATTGACCGGCATTGCGATCGCGTTTTCCATCCCATTCGGACTATGGATACAAATTGCCTCTCCTTACCCTCACAGGCTGACATGGATGTACGTGTTTTCTCTCTTGAATAAAGTCCCGGAGCACTTCCTGATATGCGGGATACTTACCGCAATGATACTGCCGATGAGACGCCTGCCCAACCCCGTTTATCTTGCTCCGATTGAAGGGTCGAGGGGGAAAAAGATTCTCAGATGGCTGGGGATCGCTCAACCCGTAACGAGGGATTCGGACAACCCTCAGCTGGCATGGTTCGGGCTTAACTGGACCTCGCTGTTTGCGATATGCGCCTCGGGCCTTGCTTTCTTTATGATACACATAGGGAGGCTGAACCCCGTGGAAGTCGCGCTGTCGTTACCGGGAGGAATACTCATATCGTATATAACCTTCCGCACTCACTCCATCTGGCACGCAATACCCGCTCACTGGACGCTTAACCTCGTGCCCATGGGAATTCTCTACCTTTGGGGTAAATATTGATGAACCGGATCAACGTCCCGCGATAAAATCCCGCGCCAGCCCCAGCACATCTTCCGCGCATCCCCAAGAGAGTGTGAATCCCCCGCCGCCGTGGCCGTAGTTGTGAATTAAGGCGGACTCGTCCGGCAGATGCTCGATTTCGAGTCTGACTTCGGTCCTTCCGGGCCTGAGCCCTACCCTTTGCTCCAGCACTCGAACGCCCTTCAGTCTCGGCTCAAGGATCGCGCACTTTCTGAGTATGTTTTCGGATGTCGCGGGGTCCACGTCGAGACTCCAGTTATTCTCTTCCGCAGTTCCGCCCAGCACGCAATCTCCGCTCCGGGGGACTATGTATGAGACGGCGAGCGGTCCGCTCTCGTCGCTTACACAGCGCGTGAGACCCGGGTTCTCCGTTCTGACGACCTGTCCCCTAATCGGAAAGACCTGATCGTCGCCGCATAACTTACCCGCTCCGAGACCAGTGCAGTTGATTATCAACTCTTCACCGTCTGCCGCATAGTGAAGTGAATCGAGCTCTTTATCGAGCTTCTCGACACTACCCCCAAGCCCTTGATAGGTGTCCGTCAGGTAACGCATATATATCGGAGTCTCTATGCGGGGAACTTCAGCCACGAATCCATCCTTATAACCGTCGGGCAACTCTTCCTTTTCGGCCCTTCTGAAAGCGCGAACGGCGTCTTTCCAGAAAGGTATCTCCATTTCACGGTCGTAGAGCTTCAGCAGCTCGAACATGGAGATACCGCTTTCCGGAACCGAGCATAACTCTATGAACTTCAGGTAGGAAAACGCCGCCCACTTCAGTACCTTGTCCTGAGGCAAGACCCTGTAGGGATACCAGTATGCCGGAGCGACGTTGGACGTTGTGTCGGGCGGGACCGAGCGGGCGACGATCCTTACTGAGAATCCCTCTTCGAGGAGCCTTATTCCGCAAGTAAGACCCGATACACCCGCGCCGATTATGAGTACTTGACCTTTCTTCATATGTAAAGCGAATCTATCCTCGGGCTTCCTCGACCATTTCGATGAGAATCTTCCGCACTTCCTCGGGCGTCCCGGCTTCTCTCGGAAAACCTATCCTCCTGCTGAATACCTCGCCGTCCGATTTAAGCCGCACCTGAAAGCCGAGTCTGTCTACGGAAGTCATCGCCGCCTCTTGGGCGCTTATTTCCACGAACTTCATCGCGAGCAGTATCAGTGAATCCTCGTGGTCATCGTTCATGTGACCGATGATGCCGGGGGCCGCGTCGGCGAGCGGATCGACTTCCGCTTCGGAATATTCCTCCTTTGTAACCCATCCCATGGCTCCGAATCCGCCGACGAAGTATATATCCTCTATCTCCATTCTGTAAAAGAAGAAGTCATCGAAGTCCACCCAGTAAGAAGCGTTCTTATAGCGGGACAGGTAAAGCTCTCTCACATTCGGAATCTCGTCTTTCGGAACTTTGACGGCAGTTCCCATCAGAGTCACGCGCGACGCGTCGAGCGGGTCTCCCTTTGAGTCCGTCTGTGAAACGAAGAGGCTGACCTTTGGGTCTTTTTCTATGTTATGCGTGTGCATCGCCATCGTGCTGATAAGGAAAATAGGCCGCCCTTCCCCGTCGAGCCCGTACGGCATAAGGGAGCCGAACGGCGAGCCGGGGTGCTTCTCCGAGACCGTCGACAGGGTGCTGATATGATTTCTGTAAACCAACGTTCTGACCCTCTCGGCGTAAGAAGGCTCGGGAGGTTTTGACGTGCTGTCCGTTGATGTCGTATAGCCGTGCTGTCTGGATGATGTCATGCCTAAATTATACCTCAACGACAGGATACCATTCCTGTTAATGTTATAATTAGAAGCTTCTCAATACCCTGAGATAGTCAATCATTTACTGTTGATAGCCATGGTCAAATTTATAGACGAAGCGAAGATATACGTTAAATCCGGCGACGGAGGCAGGGGCTGTGTCAGCTTCAGGAGAGAGAAGTACGTTCCGCGCGGCGGGCCAAACGGCGGGGACGGAGGCGAGGGCGGGGACGTGGTTATGATAGCGAGGGAGAATATGACCTCTTTGCTCGACCACCGCTACCAGCAGCACTACAGGGCAAAAAGGGGCGAGCACGGGAAAGGCAAGAACCAGCACGGCAAGAACGCCGCGACTCTCTTTGTGCCCGTTCCTCTCGGTACGGTGGTAAAAGACGCCGACACTGGGGAAGTGCTGGGCGATCTGACCGAGGACGAGGAGACGTTACTCGTTGCCAGAGGCGGCAGAGGGGGCAAAGGGAACGCCAGGTTCGTAACTTCCGTTAACCAGGCGCCAAAGATCGCGGAGCCGGGAGGAGAAGGAGAGGAAAAAACACTCCTCCTTGAGCTGAAGCTGCTCGCGGACGTGGGAATAATCGGATTCCCCAATGCAGGCAAATCGACCCTGATTTCCAGAATCTCCGCGGCCAGGCCCAAGATTGCCGATTACCCTTTCACCACCCTTGTGCCGAATCTGGGCGTCGTGAGCTACGACGACCATAGAACTTTCGTCGTGGCGGACATTCCCGGCCTCATAGAAGGCGCTCATGAAGGCGCGGGGCTCGGGATACAGTTCCTCCGCCATATAGAGCGCACGAAGCTGCTGGTCCACGTGCTCGACATGTCCCCGATAACCGAAAGGGAGCCGATAGAGGATTACGAGACCATGAACAGGGAGCTTGAAGCCTATAGCGAAGAGCTCTCAAAGAAACCCCAGATCGTCGCGCCCAATAAAATCGACATTACCGAGTCCAGGGAGAAGCTGAAGGAAGTAAAAAAATATTTCGACGAAAAAAAGATAAAAATATTCCCGATATCCTCCGCTACAGGCGAGGGATTAAAGGAACTTGTGCGAGAGATCGGGAAAACTCTCGACAAGATGAGAACAAAAGAGGATTGAGCACACTCCTCTCTTGCTTTTCCTGACAAGCTTATCGGCACTTAAGTTAACGAACCCTTACTCCTCGGGCGGGCAATCACCCGGAAGGCACGCCTGAAACACCGCCATCATGCCGTTGTCCTCGTGCTCGCCTATGTGGCAGTGATATACCGCTTTACCCTCGATAATCGGATCAGTGAAATCTATAACGATCACCACCTCTCCGGGCCCGTCCCAACCGGGATCCTGCCCCTCGTACGGGATATTCACCGTATCCTGCTTTCCGACGAAAGGCTGCGGTACTCCGTTAATCTCGCACACCTGAAAATCGGTAAGGTGTATGTGGAAAACGTGAAGCTCTTCCGAGGCGTTCTGCACAGTCCAGCGCTCGTAGCATCCTATCTCGACGACGGTATCAACGCGGGACGGATCGAACTCCTTGCCGTTTATGAAAAAGGTATTCCCGTCGGCGGTTTCTGAAAAGACTATGTTTCTTTCCCTTTGTACGGCCTGCTCACACAGGTCCAGAACGGGGGGGAACTCCTCCTGGGGGATCGGCAGATCTATAGGGTCCTCGACAGGCTCGCCCTCGACCAGAACGGTGAGAATGGTCGCTCCGCCGTAGTGGTCGCCGGCGGGACCGGTGTTAAACTTCTTCGCCCTGAGCCTGTATACTCCCGGCGGGCCCGCCTGTACAAGCACTCCTATCCGGGACGCTGTGGGCATGAGCTCCCCGTCCTTTACGACCGTCTGGTTATGCCTGTTCCCGTCCCTCTCGATTTCGTAGAAGGTATGCCCCTCGAGCTCGAGATCGTAGTAGAGGTCGGCCCCTATGTTCGCAAGCTGCCAGAACTGTGTTTCGCCGGGCCGCATGGCGAGCACGGGATTGGTCTGGCCGTTGACGGTGAAGTTAGTGGGCGCGCTCGGGTCGATATCGCCTTCGGCGGGAACTTCTCCGTTTATTATCTGAACGTCCTTCAGATACATTATCTGCTGTTTTATGCCCTGAAGCTGTGGGAACGGATCGAGTATACCGTTTACTATAAGCCCGCCGGACAGACCGCCCATAATCTGAAACTCTGTCAGTCCGAAGAGGTGTGCGTGATAATAAAAAATACCTACAGGATGATTGTCCGGGATGTTGACCTCGTAGTCGAAGCTCGCCGTTGGAACGATCATTATGAAAATATCGTCTGACGGGCTGAGCGGGCTCACATTCATCCCGTGATAATGCACGTTTGTCATCTGATCCGCGAAATTGTTCACCCTCAATCTGATCGTGTCGCCCGGATTGACTCTCAACACGGGCGGAACGTACATGCCGTTATATGTCGCACTCACGAATTCCTTGCCGTCGACGACATGCGTCGCGTACACGACGTTGAATTCAGCGTCCAGCAAGCCGTCCTGACTCGATATCTCTACGGGATTCATAAACGGCTCGCCGTCGGGCTTATTATTATTGCTGTTACTGCAGCCGCTTATGGACAGAAACGACACAATCGCCAATAGCGAAAACGCACATATACTCCTTAACAGGTATCTCATACATCCTCCGGTATGAATTGTCTTGAGCGATATAATAGAAAAATACTATTGGTTATGCAACAGTTTTGT
>Ga0307426_1001292_pt1 | contig 16652 bp, 16 predicted proteins | sample SalMarWE160340MG_FD_202165 | JGI IMG/M metagenome (GOLD analysis project Ga0307426, IMG submission 202165) | Salt marsh sediment microbial communities from the Plum Island Ecosystem LTER, Massachusetts, United States - WE1603-40 | ecosystem: Environmental > Aquatic > Marine > Intertidal zone >... | reverse complement strand
GATGGTCAACCACAGCCCCTGCAGCAACCACACTCCATAAGGCTGGCGCCACAAAACCCCCCAGTCGAAATCGTAGGCGAAACCCATTGATCCGCTCCTGATCAGAAAACTAAACTAAATATAAAATCTAACCCCATAAACGCTAAGTTATTTTGTAACATTTCGATTATTAAATCCGAATATCGAAATTCGAAATTCGAAACAATCTCGAATAACAAAATCCAAATGACAGAAACAGGGCAATGCCTCAAGCAAGATCTAACAGTAATATTGTTTTGGTCATTGGGACATTCGAATTTAGAATTTGTTTCGAATTTCGAGTTTAGGATTTCGAATTTACAAATAAAGTAAAGTGGAGAATTTTAATAACCTGTCTGGCAAGTCGTTATAATCGACTCCAAGGCAGGTATTCCATTTTACTTCTTCCACCATTGATCCTCGATCGGATAAACGATCATCTCGAGGTAATTTTTGTAGGCTTCCGACATGGGGATCGGAACGACCCCATTGGGCCCCATCCATTTTTCGTAAAGTTCAAAGAATTTGCCCGTATGGATGGACCACAGAATCGTGTTGTTGACGAAATCGCGAAAATCGGATTGGCCTTCACGCATGATATACGCATAAGGCTCATAGGCAATGGCAAAGGGGACCGTCATCCATTTGTCCGGATCCTGGTCTTTCATGCGCAGTCCCTCCAACAGACTGCGGTCGGTGGAATAGGCTTCGATTTTGCCGCTTCTTAAGGCCAGCATGCCCTGGGGATGGGTTTCGGTGACAACGATATCAGCCGGCTTAAACTTGCCCGCCTCGGCCAGTTTCTCAACCGCCCTGAGATTAGTGGTTCCACGGGCCGCGCCGACCCGTTTGCCGCTCAGATCCTGCAGAGTTTGTATGCCGCTGTCTTTGGCCACTAAGAAGGTTGTTTCCGAGAAGAAGAAGATCAAGCTGAAATCGGCCTGCTCTTCGCGTTTCTGGGTATAGGTGGTCGAACCCATCTCAACGTCGATGGTGCCGTTGACCACCATGGGAATGCGGGTTTTGGGGGTTACGGTAAACGGTACGATTTCAATGGTTTTGCCGAAGCGCATACTCAGGTACTTGGCCAGTTCGCCGGCCATGTCCACCGAAAACCCCACGTGCTTGCCGACCTTGGGATCGACAAACGCAAAGGGGATGGACCCCTCCCGGAAACCCAGTTTGATCTTGCCGGTTTTTTCGATTTGATCCATGGTGCTGTCCGCAAAAACCGGAACCGACAAAAAGCTCATCGCCAGCACTAATGCCAATCCTAAAATACTCAATTTTTTCATTTCGTCCTCCTTTTTTTATGCGGTTAGTTATGCGGGTTGTGAACGTGCGACTGAAAAATGAATTGATGGTGGAAAGATAAGGCCCCCAAGTGAATTGATTTCTGGTAATTAAAATTTTTTATTGGTTTTGTCAAATTACAAGGGAGCGATCCGGTACTCGATTCCATATTCCTTAAACTTGGATTTATAGGAAGCAGGAACTTTATCATCGGTGATCAAAACGCCGATCCGTTTAAAAGGCATTACTTTGGTTAGAACATTTTTATCAAATTTTGAATGGTCTGCCACAATGATGGTTTGTTCACATAACTCGACAATTTCAGCAACATAGGTAGTGTTCAAAAATTCATAGTTGGTGACCCCCTTTTCCTCGGTGATTCCGCCGGCTCCGAGAATGACTTTTGACGGATTGAATTCTTTTAACATTTTGGGAACGGTGGGCCCCTCGATGCAATTGTTGGAATAATCGACGCTGCCGCCCAGCACGATGACACGGAGATTGGGCTTGTTGCGACACTCATGCACAATGTCGATCCCATTGGTAATTATGGTCAGGTTCTTGTCCGGGTCGATCTGGCGGGCAACGTGGATGGTGGTCGTACCATACAGCAGGACAAGGATATCCCCTTCATGGATGAACTCCTGGGCAGCCCGGCCGATGGCCTCCTTTTCCCTGTAATTCTGCTTCATGCGGTGTTTGTACATGAAGTTGCCCCTAATTTCCGGTTGTTCGTTGATCAAAATTCCGCCTCTGATCTTTTTCACGGTTCCTTTTTGGCAAAGGGCGTCGATGTCGCGACGCAGAGTGGAAATGGAACATCCCGTAATCTTTATCAGTTCCCTGTTGGTAATCCTGCCCGAGGCACGACAGCTTTCCAAAATGATTTCTAGCCTTTCAAATGCATACATTCCAGGATCCTCCGCAAAGCGCTTTGGAATGATCATAAATTGTCGATGTGGAAATCGCAATAATTTTGTTGTTATAACCATGTATGAATTAATTTAAATATAAATTGGTACTTTTAAAGCCTAAAAATGGCATTAAATGGTTTAAAATGAACTTTTTGTGATAGAATTAAATAGCAAAATAAATTTAACTATATGATATAATTTAATTTTTTTATTAATTTAAATGATGGTTTTTTTTGAGAAAATATGGCTTGACAGGCCTTGCAGCCCGAGATTATATAACTCCAAGCATGCATTTAGATGGTCTTAAGTGACCCGTTAGATTTAAATTAGGAGGAAGAAGATGAAGTATCTCGTGAACGTTGAAAATAAAAGTCCAGATACCGATAAGCGCTCCTTGCGGCATATTGTCGCCAACCGCGACAGTGAAATCCTTCGTGATACTTACTACCTTATCGATCCCCAAAACTCGCCTTCCAAATACCTGACGATGGGCTACACCGTGATCTACCCTACCGGAAAGACCACCGGACATGCGCATGACGACATGGAAGAGGTGTATTACATCCTGACCGGCAAGGGTAAGATGGCCATTGGCGACGATGAGTTTCCCATCCAGGCCGGGGACGCCTTCTACGTTCCGTTTGGTGCATATCATGTCACCTATAATACCGGCAATCAACCGCTGGCCATGGTCTGGGTCACCGGCAAAGATAAGTCTGTCGAAAAATAAGCAAGGAGAAAAAATGGACACCTTCCCCATGCTCATCGACGGCGGTTGGGTGGATTCGGAAAGCCGAGAATATATCGATGTCATCAATCCGGCAACCGAAGCGGTGTTTGCCCGGGTTCCCCGGGCTACAGTGAAAGAGACCGACCGAGCGTTAAAGGCAGCGGAAAGGGCCTTTCCGGCGTGGTCAAGCCTGTCGCCCTTCGTTCGGGCGGATTATCTCCGGCGGGCCGGCGATATTCTGGAAGAACGCAAAGAAAAATTGGGCCGCCTGATGACTCAGGAGCAGGGCAAACCCCTGCATGAGGCTGTCGGGGAAGTCGAAAAAGCGGCTGAAATGCTTCGCTACTACGCTGAGGAGGGAAAACGGGTCTATGGTCAAATCGTGGCCAACACGGACCCCAACGACCAAAGCCTGGTTATCAAGCAACCCGTGGGGGTCGTCGCCGCGCTTTCGGCCTGGAATTATCCCATTGAGCTGACCGGATGGAAGGCCGCCGCCGCACTGGCGGCAGGCTGTACGATTGTGGCCAAGCCGCCTGCACTGACCCCGCTTTCACCGCTGGAATACTGGCGCTGTCTTTTTGATGCCGGCATACCGAGCGGAGTGATCAATGCCGTGACCGGCTCCGGTGCTGAAGTCGGCCGGCACCTGGTTGAAAGCCCGGTGTCCCATAAAGTGGCATTTACGGGATCCATTGAAGTGGGACTGGCCATTCAGGCCCAGGCCAAAGATACCATCAAGAAAATATCTCTGGAGCTCGGTGGACAATGCCCGCTGATCGTCTCAAAAAAATGTGATCTGGCCCGTGCCGTTAAAGGTTCCGTGCGAAGGTCTTTTCGGAATATGGGACAGATCTGCATTGCCATCAATCGAATTTATGTTGAAAGCGACATATATGAGGAGTATCTAGATAAATTTAAGGCGGAAACGCTTAAACTCGTTATTGCCAACGGCCTGGAAAAACCGGATGCGGACATCGGACCGATGGCCAGCGCGGAAGGGCTGCAAAAAACGAAACTTCACATTGACGATGCTTTGAGCAAAGGCGCCCGTCTGGTCTGCGGCGGCCGTCGACCGGCAGGGGATCAATTCCGGAAGGGCTATTTTTTCGAGCCCACCATTCTGGCCGACACAACCCATGAGATGTTGATTATGACGGAAGAGACTTTTGGACCGGCGGTCGGGGTGATGCCTTTTCGCAATCTTGATGCGGCCATCCAGCTGGCAAACGCAACGCCGTATGGTCTGGCGGCCTATGCGTTCACCAACGATCTGCATGAAATGAATAAGCTTTCCAAAGAACTTCAGGCCGGCAGTGTTGCGGTGAACAATGTGGATGCGGGTATTATGAATGTCGCTTACGGCGGCTGGAAGCAGAGCGGCATCGGCCGCGAGCACGGCCATGAGGGGCTGGAGGAATATCTGCAGCTCAAACATGTGCGGATCAGGTACCGGGAGCCAAGTTAAAAAGGATCCAGCCATGTCCAAACAATATGTAATCGGCATTGATATCGGGACTTCGGGATGTAAAACCCTGATCATTGATCACGAAGGTCATGTCGTCAGGCGTGCGGTCGAAGAGTACCCTTTGTCTACACCCCGACCCGGCTGGTCGGAGCAGGAGCCCGAGCACTGGTGGCAGGCTGTCTTGTCAACTCTGAAAAGGATCATAAACGGTTTTCAGCCCGTCAACGATATTAAGGGAATCGGGTTGAGCGGCCAGATGCATGGGTTGGTGGCCCTGGACGGAAACGATCAAGTTCTGCGACCGGCGATTCTCTGGAATGACCAGCGCACCGGCGATCAGTGCCGGAAAATCCATGAGTTAACCGGTGGGATCGACGGACTCTTAAAACTCACGAATAATCAGATGCTGCCGGGGTATACGGGGGGTAAAATTCTCTGGCTTAGAGAAAACGAGCCGGACAACTACGAAAAGACCCGGATGATATTGAATCCGAAAGATTATATTCGCTACCGCCTGACCGGAGAATATGCCACCGAAGTTTCGGATGCCTCCGGCACGGGGCTGTTTAACGTACGCGAACGGCAATGGGCCTATTCTCTGCTGGAAATATTGGATATCTCCAGAGATCTGCTGCCGGCCTGCTATGAGTCGCCGGAAATCAGCGGCGTTTTGCATCATAAAATTGCAGCCGATCTCGGTCTGCCCGTTGGAACCCCCGTGGCCGGCGGGGGCGGTGATGCCGTGGTTCAAACTACCGGGACCGGCCTGGTGGAACCCGGCATTTTGGGAACTACCATTGGTACGGCCGGCATCGCCGCCATGGCGCTTGATCGATGTTATGATAATCCGCAAGGCAAGCTGCAGGTATTCTGCAATAATATGCCGGATAAATGGCACACCATGGGGGTCACTTTGGCGGCCGGGGGATCTTTGCGCTGGGTACGCGACATGCTGGGCGGCGCGGAAAACGAAGCTGCCCGCTGGCTGGGCAAAGATGTTTACGCGCTGTATACCGATGAGGCCGCATTGGCCGAACCCGGATGTGAGGGACTTCTTTTTCTGCCTTATTTGATCGGTGAAAGATGCCCCCATCCGGATCCCAAAGCGCGCGGAGGATTTATCGGCCTCACCCTGCGCCACGATCGCAGAAGCCTATTGCGCAGCGTACTCGAAGGTGCCATTTTCAGCATAAAAGACGTCGCGCGACTGATCGAGGAAATGGGCGTAAAAATCACTCAGATTCGTACATCGGGTGGCGGCGCGCACAGCGATCTCTGGCGTCAGATTCATGCCGATGTATTCAACAATGAAGTGATTACCGTCAGCGGCAGCGCCGAAGGGGGTGCGTACGGTGCCGCCTTGGTAGCCGGCGCAGGGACAGGGGTCTGGCAGAATGTTGAAGAAGCCGTGCAGGTCATCAAAACGGAAAAAAGAACGCTGCCGGATGAAAAGAACATCGAAATTTATAGAAAATTATATCCGATTTACAGTGGCCTTTACCACCATTTAAAAAGTACGTCTGATCAGCTGGCCGATATTTATAACCTGTGACGGGCGGTCGCTATCGGCTGTGATTTGATTTACCTCCAGCACACAGGATTGAAAATGAGAATGAATTTTCATTTGAACGGCAATGTGGCTGTAGTCACCGGCGGCGGCGGTGCCATCGGCGGTGCAATCGCAGCGGCGCTGGCACAACAAGGGGTTTCCGTCGCAGTCTGGGATATCAATTCAGCCGCCGCCGAGCAAAAAGCCGCTGAAATCATTTCCGCAGGCGGAACGGCGATCGGCTTGAAATGTGATGTAACCGCCAAAGGATCGATAGAATCGGCATTCGAAGCGACATTGAAAGAGTTTTCGAACGTCAACTTGCTCATCAACAGTGCCGGCGGCAGCAACAAATCAACGACCACCTCCAGCGAACTTCCTTTTTCTGACCTGCAAGTCGACGACATGGTCCATGTGTTTCTTCAAAACTACATGGGCACGGTCATTTCCTCGCAATTCGTGGCCAAGCAATTCATCAAGAACAATTCCGGCGTTATTTTGAACATCTCATCCATAGCCGGCATATTGCCCTTGACCCGGGCGCTATCTTACTCGGATGCCAAAGCAGCCGTGAACAGCTTTACCAGATGGCTGGCCGTACACATGGCACAGAATTATTCGGTCAATATTCGAGTCAACGCCATAGCCCCCGGCTTTATCTTAACCAATCAAAATCGATTTTTGCTGGTTGATGAAACGTCGGGCGAACTGACAGAAAGAGGGCGGCAAATTTTTCGCTCGGTTCCGATGGCTCGTTTCGGTAATATTCAGGAAGTCGCCGATGCAGCGCTGTGGCTGCTTTCGGATCAGGCCAGCTTCATAACAGGCGCTGTCATTCCGGTTGATGGGGGCTATACTGCCTTTTCGGGCGTGTGATAAAGAGAGAGATACAAGGGGTTCGGACGCATCTCTGGAAGTCCGGCCGTGTTCAGAAAAATCCATTAGAAAAAGGAGGTGCTGCAAATCATTTGGTAAACATGTATTTTGAGAGTTCAACTATTGCTTTTTCACAGGAGAAAGGGGGCAACACATGAAAAGGGTCATAAAATTATCTGTCTGCTTGTATTTGATGTTGGCGGTGGTAATGGTATTTACCGCCGCCCAGGCGGCATCAGGGGACAAATTCGGATTGAAGGACATCCCGGAGATCAAGAACCAGAAAGAGCTCAACACCATGGTTGAGACCGGGCAGGCTTGGGACAAAATCATGCCCTATATCGAGGCTTTCACGAAGAAAACCGGCGTCAAGGTCAACGTCGAGCGGGTCGCCTCACCGGTCGTTTACTCCAAAGAAAACGTCGAATTGATGGGCGGCACAGGCTACTATGACGTGGTCTATGTCGAAACGGCCTGGACCGTCGAGTGGTCCAATTATCTTTTCAAACTGGAAGATTTGGCAGCCAAGTATGATCCGGCCGGTGTCGGGGATTTTCGCAAGCAGCTTGCCAACTTTTCCCCATCGATTCTGATCTGCGGTCAGGCTTACGGCGATCAGATGGTTGTCCCTTTTTACACCTACCACATGGGCATGTTCATTCGTCAGGATGTCTATGACAATCCCACCGAGCAGAACAATTTCAAGGCCAAATACGGATATGATCTCAAGGCGCCTAACACGGAAAAAGAGCTCCAGAATCAAGCGGAGTTTTTTACCCGTAAAAAGGGCGAACTGCTCAAAGGCAAGCCCCTGGAGCATGAACTTTACGGCGTGGCGATGCAGGCTGGCGCTTACCAGATCAACGATGAAATCACCTGCCGACTGTGGGGCCGGGGAGCTGATTATGCCACGGTGGTGCGTGATTCAGCCGGGAATGTAAAAGAATTTGTTATCACCAAAAAAGACAAGCAGGCGCTGATCGACACACTGGCAGACTACAAAAAGGAGCTGCAGTGGGCTTCCCCTGGCTGTCTGACAGCCAACTTCGATTTTGTGGTAGCGCAGCAGGGTGAGGGCCGGGCCATCATGCAGCCCACGCAGTTTTCCAATTGCTTTGCCTGGACCTCTGGAATTTTGAAAGACAACGTTCCCGACGGGAAGCTGGGGATCTACCCCACCATCGGCGGGCAGCCGTACACCGGCGCCTGGTCGGTAGGTGTCTCCAAGGATAGCCAAAACGCTGAAGCGGCCTATTGGCTGGTGCGTTATTTGGCTTCCTTTGAATGCCAGATGGCGGTCATGAAAGAGGGTGGCCAGTTGAGCACACGCATGGATGTCATCAAAGACCCCAGGTGGCAGACCCCGGAAAATCGCTATCCTTTCGGTATCCTTTGCGACTATCTGTTGAGTATTTGGCCCAAGCAGGCCAAATATGTTCCCAACTACTGGTATTTCAATACCAAAGCCGGCGGCAAGGTTTATGAGATGCAAATGCATGTTTTCAATAAACCCATGGGCGGTGAAGTTAGCGTTGAAAAGGCCGTGGCCGAGTCGGTGGCAAGAACCCTTGAAATGACCTCCAAGTTCGACAAAAATGTGCCGATCCGTGAGGAGAAATAACCTTAACCGGAGAGTGTCATCCCGGCGGTGTGCTGTCGGGATGACACCCGATTATAGTATCCCCAAGAGGTTTGATTACACGGCGACCTTTGTCCGGTTGCCCGAAAAAAAAGGTTGAACAGGGCCAAGGAGGTAAAGTGAACACAGAGTTACTTCATGAGACGGCATCCGGAGGGCGATCAGGGGTTCAGGCTTTTGCTGACAGCCGTAAAGCCACGCTCTGGGAGATGCTCACCAGCGAACGCTATTTTAAGTGGACCCTACTTATTCCACTGCTGGTGCTTCTGATCATTTTTATGCTGTACCCGTTATTTTACTGCATGTACTACTCCTTTTATGAATGGGGTATGCAGGGAAATGCCCTGTTCGTCGGTTTGCACAATTACCGGCAGATGCTCAACGACCAATCCTTTCTGGAAGCCCTGGGGCGTACGTTTAAGGTACTGGTCATCTGCACCGTATCGGAGCTTGCCATCGGCCTGGGTCTGGCAATGCTGTGGAATCGGGAATTTAAAGGACAGAACGTCGTGCGGGGGCTGGCATTGCTGCCGTTGATGGTGGCCCCGCTGGTGTTGTCGTTGCTGTGGAACTTTTTGCTGGAGTACGATTTCGGAGCGGTCAACCAGATTTTATCCGCTGTCGGTATTGGCAAGATTTATTGGTGGTCGCCCGAATTAGCGCTTTACACCATCTGCGCGATTACGATCTGGCAGTGGTTTCCGTTTTCGGTGTTTGTGCTGCTGGCCGGCCTGCGCAGCTTGCCCAAAGACGTTTTTGAGGCCGCCAGGGTGGACGGCGCCGGCGAATGGTACACCTTTCGGCGGCTGACGCTGCCGATGTTAAGCCCTCTGATCATGATCATCGTGGTGTTGCGGTCCATGTGGTTGATCCGGCTGTTTGATCCGCTGTACGGCACCACGCGCGGGGGGGTGAACACCGAATTGCTGGACTGGAGGGTTTATCGCACGGCCTTTGTGTATTTTGACATCGGTTACGGTTCGGCGATGGCAATCTTTTCCCTGTTTTTAACGATTGCCATCTGTGCGGTCATGTTCCGCCTGCTGATGAAATCTTTTGGAGAGGTATGACAATGATACGAAAGGTGTTGTTCTGGCTGGTGACGCTCTCTGTTCTGCTGGTGGTGGCCGGACCGCTGCTATGGATCTTTTTGACGGCCTACAAGGCGGCCAACGACATTTTTACCACCGAGTTGAGTAAAATTGTTGTGTTTACACCGACGCTGGAAAATTTTCATCGACTGTTTACCGCCTACCCGTTTTGGAAAAATCTGGGCAACACGGCCATTGTCAGCGTGATCAGCACCATCGTTGTGATGATCGTTTCTTTACCGGCTGCCTACAGTTTTTCCCGCTGGAATACCGGCGGCGGACATTTGCTGTTTGTCACCATCTCCACCCGGATGTTTCCCGGCGTGGTGGCGGCGATCCCGTTTTTCATCGTTTTCAGAAGCCTGCATCTGCTCGATACCCATGCCGCCCTGATTCTGCTCTACACTTATTTTAACACCTCCTTTGCCACATTTTTGCTGTACGGCTTTTTCAGGGAAGTGCCCAAGGAACTCGAACAGGCCGCTATGATCGACGGCTATGGACGCATGCAAACTTTTCGACGGGTCGTCTTTCCGCTGATTCTGCCCGGGCTGGCGGTTACGTCGGTCTTCTGCTTGATCTGGTCATGGAATGAGTTTTTCTATGCGTTTTTGTTTACCCGACGCTTTGCCACGACGGTGAATGTCTTGATATCGTCATTTTGGGGCTCGATCGAGGTCCAGTACGGTCCCATGGCAGCCGGTGCGGCCATCGCCATTTTGCCGACCCTGCTGGCCGCGCTGCTCATGCAGCGCTACATAATCCGGGGGCTGACGTTTGGGGCCGTCAAGGGTTGATCCTACAGGAGGTGGATGCTTTATGTTGCCGCGAATGACAATGGGAAACTGGCTGTTTTGGTCGATCATGGTATGGATTGGCTTTAATTTTGCCTGGCTCAGGTTTGTTGAACAATGGGTGCCGCAGTGGGTGGGCGCTGTGATTGCAACCGTCCTGGCCGGGGTGGTGTTCAAGTTCGGACCCCGGCCGCAGGAAGAAGAAGAGGAGGAAGAATAATCATGGCGGGCGTGAGACTGGAAAATGTTACCAAACGATACGGCCAAAAGACGGCGGTTAAAAATCTGAGCCTGACCTGCAAAGAGGGTGAGTTTTTCTCGATCGTGGGACCCACCGGCGCCGGCAAGACCACCATTTTGAGCATGATTGCCGGCATTGAAGAGCTAACCTCCGGCAAGATTTTTTTCAACGACTACGAGGTCAGCCGCCTGCCGCCCCAGGAGAGAAATGTGTCCATGGCGTTTGAGTCCTACAACCTGTACCCCCACTTCAAGGTCTATGACAATATCGCCTTTCCGCTGCGGGCGCCGCGCTGGAACCTGAAACTGTCCAAGCAGGACGAACGCCGCCGGGTCGAGCAGATAGCCGGCTTTCTGGGCATCGAGGAACTGCTCGACAGACTGCCGCAGCATTTAAGCGGCGGCCAGAAACAGCGTGTATCTTTAGCCAGAGCATTGGTGCGCCAACCGGAGGTTTATCTGCTCGATGAGCCCATCGCCCATCTGGATGCCAGGCTGAAATTTTCGACCCAGACCCTGCTTAAAGAATTCGCTTCAAAATACCGCAGCACCATTATCTATGTAACCCACGATTACCGTGAAGCACTCGGATTGTCCGATCGCATCGCTATTTTGCGAAAAGGTGAGATCGAACAGGAAAGCACCCCCGAGGAACTCTACAATCACCCGGTCACTGATTACGTCGGCAGTCTGCTGGGAGAGCCCCCCATGAATCTCATCGACGGAGTCATGATCAGCAAGGAAAACCAAACTTATTTCGAAGTTCATGACGGGGCCTTAATCCGGATAGAAGATAACCTGGTCGATGCCATGAAAAATACGGCGCGTCAGGAGAACGGCCGGGTGGTTACGCGGCTGGGGATCCGGGTCGAAGATATCCGGCTGAACCGGCAGAAGCTTTCCGATAATTCCATTCAGCTGCCGGTCTACGCCATCGTGCAGGAAGCCGAGAGCAGCATCGTGACCTTTGAACTCAAGGAGAGCTTTCTGCACGTGCGTACCCGCAGCGACAAGGGTTTGTGCGACTACCGCCTGTCGGAAATGCTTTGGCTTGAGTTCGATCAAAGCCGCATGTTTTTCTATCAAAATACCGTTGATTTGTCCAAAGTATAGGAGACATCACCACATGAGCACAATCGACGTTCACAACGTCTGGAAGATATATCCCCGCGGCAATGTCATCGGCGTCAAGGACCTGAGTTTCAACTGCCGGGACAAGGAGTTTCTGGCGATTTTAGGTCCCTCCGGAGGGGGCAAAAGCTCCACCTTGCGGATGCTCGCCGGGTTGGAGGAAATCTCCAAAGGAGAGATTCAGTTTGATGGGGTCATAGTCAACAAGATGGGGCCGGCGGAGAGAAACATTGCCCTGGCCTTTGAGTCCTATGCGCTTTATCAGCGCCTGTCGGTCTATGAAAATATTGCGTTTCCGCTCAGGGCCAGAAAGCTCAAAGACGTCGAGGTGGACCATAAGGTCATGTCCATTGCCAAGCTGCTCGATCTGACCTCGATTTTAAATAAATACCCGCCCGAGCTGGCCGGCGGCCATCAGCAGCGGGTGTCGCTGGCCCGGGCGTTCGTGCGCAAACCCAATGTAACGCTGCTCGATGAGCCCATCTCGCACATGGATCAGCGCGTGAGGGCCCAGTTGCGGGCGCGCATCCGCCATCTGCATGATGACCTGGGACTGACCACGGTTTACGTCACCCACGATCAGGCCGAAGCGATTTCGCTGGCCGACCGCATCGCGATCATAAACCAGGCCGAGCTGCAGCAGATCGGGACGATCGAAGAAATCTGGAATCAACCGGCCAATCGCTTCGTGGCCTATTTTGTCGGTGAGCCGGCCATGAATTTCATTCTGGGCGAGCTGGTCGATCAACAACACGTCGCCGTAGCCGCAGCCCAGGACAAAAGGGTTTTTGAATTCAAAGGCCAGCTGAAAACCAAGCCGGCGGAATCGGCCGTGACGATCGGCGTCCGGCCGCAGCAGATCAAGGTGTCGCGGACCGAGCCGTCGACGACGGCTGTTGCCGCTACGGTCAAGATCGTCGAATTTCAGGGCGAAACGACGGTGCTGACCGTGACCCTGGCAGACCGGGCCAAAAGCGATGTCAAGGTGGTGGTCTCCTCCGGCGAAAAGATCGGCACCGGCAATAATGTCTGGCTGCATTTCGCCCCGGATATCATCCACCTGTTCGACGGGGAAACACCGGTGCTGCAAAGACAGATCGGTTAATGTGATCTAAAGCCCGCTTCATAAATACGATGACATATAAAAACTCACCGCAAGTGCGCTGAGAAATTATAAAGTCTACTAAACATGATGACCTCCGCGGTCTCGGCGATCTCTGCGGTTAATTTAAAACGTCCGGAAAAACGCAACAATTTTAATGAATACGAACACTTAGATCCCATATCGTTTTGCAGAAGGGGCTCTCAATCGGCGGCTGATTCGAGCACTGCCAACAATTTCGGGAGATACCATGGAAAAGATAACGGCAACTATCAACGGCACTGAAGTTCGGGTCGATGAGGGCACGACCATTTTAGAGGCTGCCCAGACTGCCGGCATCGAAATTCCGACGCTGTGTCACAGCCCGGACCTGAAACCGACCGGCAACTGCCGGATCTGCGTGGTCGAAGTGGAAGGCGTCCGCACCCTGGTGGGGGCCTGCCACACGCCGATTTCAGCCGGAATGGCGATCAAAACCGCCTCATCCAAGGTCATCATGGCCCGCAAAGCGACCATCGAGCTGCTGATGGCAGCCCATACCGGAGAATGTGTGACCGACGAGCACACCGGAGCCTGCGCGCTGCGCAAACTCGCCGACCAGTTGGAAAGCGGAGCCCCGCGATTTCTCATGCGCCGGCCGCGCTGGTATCCGATGGAAGCCACGAACCCGTATGTGCTGCGCGACATGTCCAAGTGCATACTGTGCCGGAAATGCATCTCGGCCTGCAGGGAGATTGCCGGCAAGAATGTCTACAGCTTGGCTTACCGCGGGTTTGCCACCAAGGTGGTGGTCGATTTTGACGACCCGTTGACGACGAACGTGTGCCGCGACTGCGGCATTTGTATCGACTACTGCCCCACCGGCGCTTTGAGCAAACCGTTAACCGCAGGGGGTGAAAAGAAATGAACAACATGCAGAATTCCGATCCGGCTCCAGCGCGGGAACGCGATGATTTGCTTGCCAAACTGAAGGAGGCCCAGCGCCGATACGGGTATGTGTCCAAAGAATTTATGGCGGAAACGGCCCGTTCCCTGCAAATCCCGATCAGCGAGGTCTATGGCGTGACCACTTTTTACTCCTTTCTCTCAACGCGACCGTTGGGTAAACATGTCATCCACATCTGCAAAAGCATTCCCTGCTATCTGAAACACGCGGAGATGATCATCGAAAGTGTGTCGCACGTCATAGGGATTCGGCCGGGGGAAACGACTTCCGACGGTAAATTTTCTTTTGAACTGACCAACTGTATCGGGGCCTGTGACATGGCACCGGCCATGCTGCTCAACCAGCAAGTCCATGGGCACCTGACACCGGAGAAAATTGCTGAAATTCTCAGCGCATGTAAATAACAGGAGGACGAGCCGTGCCGGAAAAAAAGATTCTTCTTAAACACTGCGGTGCCATCGATCCTCGCAATATCCAGACCTATATTGACCGCGGGGGTTTTTCCGCCTGGCGCAAAGCCCGCAACCAGATGACCTGCGAAAAAGTCGTTGCGGAAATCAAAGACTCCGGACTGAGAGGCCGGGGCGGCGCCGGCTTTCCGTGCGGCGTCAAGTGGGAACTGGCCCGCAACGAATCGGCCGATGAAAAGTTTCTGATCTGCAACGCCGACGAAGGCGAGGTGGGCGCGTTTAAAGATCGGCACCTATTGGCCCACGACCCATTTACGCTGATTGAAGGCATGGCCATCGCCGCTTATGCCATCGGGGTCCGACGTGCTTTCATCTATCTGCGCGCCGAGTATTACCACCTTCTGGAAAATCTTAAAAATGCCCTTGCCCAGGCCGAGCAGCAGGGGTTTCTTGCGGATCTCACCATTGAGATCCATGAGGGGGCCGGCGCCTACATTTGCGGGGAAGAATCCGCTTTGATGGACTCTTTGGAAGGCAAACGCGGGGAAGCCCGGTTCAGGCCGCCGTTTCCGCCATCCCAAGGGCTCTGGGGCAAGCCGACCATCATCAACAACGTCGAAACCCTCGCGACAATTCCTCACATCATTGCCAACGGGGCGGCCTGGTTCGCTCAGATCGGCACCGAAAAGAGCAAGGGCACCAAACTGTTTTCGATCAGCGGCGATGTGGCCAACCCCGGGGTATACGAATTGGTTCTGGGCAGCAGCCTCAAGGAGCTCGTCGTCGATCTGGCCGGAGCCGAAAAGGTCAAGTGGGTCCAGGTCGGCGGCGCGACCGGCGGCATTGTTCCATTTTCAGTGATAACCACGCCCCTGGCCTACGAGACCGTGCTCGGCTCGGGAGCTGTCATGGTTTTTGATGAAACCCGTGAGGTGCTGGACTTTGTCTATCGGACCGTGACCTTTCTGGCGGAGGAGTCCTGCGGCAAGTGCACTCCCTGCCGGGAAGGCACCGAGGCCATGCTGCAGATTGTGGAGCGGCTGGCCAAAGGCGACGGCCAGGCGGAGGACATCCAGGCCCTCGAAGAGCTGTCTGAAACCATGATGCTCTCTTCGCTGTGCGGTCTCGGTCAAGCCGCAGCCATCCCGGTGCTCGACACGATCCGCTATTTTCGCAACGATTATGAAACCCGCATCCAACAGGCGGCATTTTTAAGAAGCCTCAGGGGCAGATTTTAAGGCCCCCTGTAAGGAGGAAGCAAACTGTGGGCAATACAAATAATGAAGAAGCCAAAGGCGTTTGTCCGTACTGTGCGGCTGTGTTCGACAGCTTTGAAGCGCTTAAAAGCCATGTGATCAGCGCGCATAAGACCGAACCGCTGCCGCAGCCGCCGGGGGTGGTTGCCTTAACCGTCAACGGTCGGGTCTACGAGCTCAAAGTTCGACCGGAATGGACGCTTTACCAGGTAATCCACGACCAGCTGGGACTGACCGGCGTTAAGATGTTCTGTGATCGCGGCGCCTGCGGTTCCTGTACCGTCATCATGGACGGCCGTCCCATTCTCGCCTGCATGACGCTGGCCGTTGAATGCCACGGCAAAACCATTGAGACCGCCGAGGGCATTGCGGAGGCCGGGCATCCGCTCATCGAGAGCTACGTCAAACACCACACCATGCAGTGCGGCTACTGCACCCCCGGCTTTATCACCACCGCCAAGGCGCTTTTAGACAGAAACCCGGAGCCGACCGAAAAGGAGATCATGCAGGCGCTGGCCGGCAATCTGTGCCGCTGCGGCACCTATCCCCAGCACCCCAAGGCGGTGCTGGAAGCCGCCCGAACCCTTAAGGAGGAGCACTCAAAATGACGGCAAAAAAACCGGGACCCTATCAGACCCTGAAAGATGAGGGCACCTATAAAATCGGTTACGATAAACCCACCATCGATTTCAAGCAAATCGGCAAACGGGGGGTGCGGCGCTACGACGGCATTGAGAAGGCCGGCGGCAAGGCCCTTTACACGCGCGACGTGAACCTGCCGGGGATGCTGTGCGCCAAGGTGATGGCTTCACCCTATGCCAGGGCCAGAATCCTGCACCTGGACACCTGCAAGGCGGAAGCATATCCGGGGGTGCGGGCCGTTTTGCGCTATGATAATCCGGCCATAAAAGGGCAGGAGCTGACGGGAAGCATTGCCGGAACCACCCGCATGGCACCCAAATCGGCCGGTTGGGCCATGCTGCCCGTTAAGACCATATTGAGCGATCAAGCCATATTTGAAGGACAGATGGTGGGAGTTGCGATTGCCGCCGATACCGAGCAGATTGCATCAGAAGCCCTGAAGCTGGTCAAGGTCGAATGGGAACAGCAACCCTTTATTTTGGATAACCAAAAGGCTCTGGCTACGGATGCCCCCCGGCTGATTCCGGGCGCCGACAGCAATAAAATTGCCGAC
>Ga0307426_1001291_pt1 | contig 16658 bp, 15 predicted proteins | sample SalMarWE160340MG_FD_202165 | JGI IMG/M metagenome (GOLD analysis project Ga0307426, IMG submission 202165) | Salt marsh sediment microbial communities from the Plum Island Ecosystem LTER, Massachusetts, United States - WE1603-40 | ecosystem: Environmental > Aquatic > Marine > Intertidal zone >... | reverse complement strand
AACCTCCTTCAAGAGTTTTTCCGATGACCGACCAGCCCCCTGAAAGCATTTCCATCATCCTCTATTTTGTACGCATCTGCGTATGATTTCATCTTAATACCCACGTATATAGATAATAGGCAAATTCCATGCCAAACCTGCAAATATTCCATTTAGTGAAAATAACCCTTTATTTTAAACTAATTACGTGTATTAGCAGTTGCACAATAAATATCATGTCGCCTACCCATGCCTAATAACTAATCACAGCCTTTCAATTTCTAGGCATTTTCCGGTTAAGAAACCCGTTTCAGGGTGGAAATTGTTAAGGATTTATGAAGATTAAGTTCGCAGAAGCAAAATTCGAGGTATTCTTTCGCCTATTATATTAAGGAACCCGGAAGCAGGTTCCGGGGGCTTGTTTCAGCATCTTGTATTTGGTATTCACGACATTCACAACGATTTCGAACTAGTAACGGTTCTGAACAACAATTTCGAGCGTGCGAGGAATTGGGGTAACACGGCAGAACGGGAACTAGGGACTTGATCAGAACCCAAGTCTGGAAAGCCAAAATTGTAAGAACCAGACGCCCTCGCCTAACTACAAAGACGCAAATTAACTTACGAATCTTCATTAACCGAAACCAAATTAAGAGAGCATTTGTGCTTTGCTTTTATTTCCCCCTTTTATAAAGGGGGATTAAGGGGTATTTACTTTTATTCTTAAGATTGAGACGAAGCAATGAAGCAATCTCATCCTGTATCCTGTATCCAGACTCAGTTCTTCTTTTCTTTCTCTCTGATATCCCGCTCAAACTCCATAATGTCACTTTCGATATAGAATTCGAACGACTGGTAGCCCTTGTCCGTGATTATGGCGTCCGTTTTATACCGAATGTCCAGCTTCACCGGATAGCCGAACTTCTGAGTCAGCTCCTTCTCGAGCGACGAGACGTCTTCGGGAGAGAACGGTTCGATACCAACGACTTCCGCGAGTATGTGGAGCCTGTCACCCTGAAACCTCGAATGCGTGTTAACGAGAAACCGCCGATCGTATCTGCCGAATGTCTCATACATAACGTCCCATACGGTGTCGATAACCCGTTCCTTCTCCTCACTCAGGTTCCAGGAGTAATTCCATCCGTAAACCATCTCTCCCTCGCGGTCGGCTATCTTGGTAACGACCGAGCGAACGACGAGTTCCAGCTCCGGATGACCGGTGGCTTCCCTGATGTTCTTTTCCAGCTCGTCGATCTCGGTGTAAATGAGCCTCCTCGGACCTTCCATGGTAACCAGAACAGTACGCCCCCTGTCCAGGTTAAGAATCTCCACGTCGACAAGCTTCATTCCGGGCCAGTACGGAATCTTACCCAGTACGACCTGCTCGGCGTCCCTTAAAAGCTTCTCGTCCTGCGTAAGCTCCCTGCCCAGAAAGAATCCGTCCAGATTCTGCCGCCTTACGTCGGAAGGAGTTCCGGAAGAGCTTACGTCCTTGGATATAGTACTTCTTACAATGAGATGCGCCGGCATGTCCACGCGCTCGTTCACGGCCTCCTCGATCTCCTTGACTTCGCCGGGCGTGATGAGCGAATGGCTCCTGACCGACGCCAGTACGTACAGCTTTCCGTCTTCGACATCGTAGACATAGCTGTCGAGCGAAGCGCCGTGCATTCCGGAAAGGCTCTTATTGAGCACGGACTCGATATTGTCATCCCTGTACCTCTCTTTGACTATGGAAACAAGCGAGTACGTGAGGAATACGGCTACGACCACAAAACCCGTGGCCGCGATAGCGAAGCTCCTGACGAAATGCTTGCTCTTTTTAAGTCTGGAGAAAGGACTCATTCCCGCCGCGATGAACGTCACCGCGGCCACGAGCAGGATGGACAGAAAATTTGCGAAAAAGAGGGTAAACGAGCCGAACGCGCCTCCGTAGTGCCCGAGAGAGAGACATATGCCGGTATTTGAAAGAGGCGGCACGATAGCGGTAGCAATCGCCACTCCCGGCAGGGCGGGACTTACCTTCTCGTCTATCATGGCGTAAGACCCCGCAAAGCCCGCAAGCACCGCCACCATAAGGTCCAGCAGCGTCGGGTGCGTCCTCAAAAGCATCTCGGGCGTGGCTTCGAGAGCGAGTGGGAGAAAACCCAGCAACGCCGAAGAAACAATCGCGAGCACAACGCCGATGACAACAGACCTGAGGGATGTGGCAAAGAGTCTCCCGTCGCCAATTACCAGGCCGAGAGAGGTGCCGATCATGGGAGTCATGAGAGGCGAAACGAGCATTGCTCCGATTATCACCGCGGTACTGTTGGCGATCAAGCCGAAGGCGGCGATGAGGGACGCCGTGGAAAGCAGGAGATAGAATCTAACCCCCGGCTCGGAACCGTCTTTAATGTCGATTATGACCTGCTCGCGCCTTGCCTGTGAGGTCTCGATCCAGTTAATACGCATTTTATATTTCCACTCTAACTCTGAACCATGCTCTCGTGCTGTAATTTTAAGGCTTATTCTTAAACTTAATGCCTCTTTGGGTAATAGTTCAATCTAATTTACAAATATTTAGACCCCGCAAGGCACCACTCCTTGCGTTCACGGAACAGGATTGTCATCGTGAGTGTCTTGTCCGGCGTAGCCTTGATTCACAGAAGCTTTGGTATGGAAGAATGGCGAAGCCGGAAGCGAAGCAATCGTTCTTTCCGTTTCCCGACATTCACAAAAATAGCGTTAAGAAAGTAAATTAGGCCGGCGTTAAAATCTTATACGGGCTGTGGCGGAATTATAAGATTTAGCCGGAATAATTTATTTTTAGCTATTTATGTGTGTCGGGTGATTTTTGCTTCTTTTCATCAAGGAAAAGAAGAATTAATAAAGGTTATAATTGTGAGAGGCGTAGCAGCCGAGCAATCTCCTCCTGCATCCTGTATCCTGCATCATGTATCGTGTATCTTCCATCCCGACTTCCCCTTTGCCAATCCCCCTTCGCGTGGGTAATTTATTCCTACCCTTCAATGAATACCGTCCGCTTTGGAATATATACAGGGATGATATGGGTGCTGGTGTCCCTGGCCCTGATAGAGTTCTCCATCTCGGGAGGCTCCCATACGGCATGGGTCGAGCTCGACTACAGACCGCTTACCTGCGCCGTCATGCTGATCGCGAACGCGGTCGGCCAGGGTGAATTCTTCACTCCGCTGGTACAATTCGCGGAGCACGGGCTCCCGACCGATCTTCTTCACGTGGCGGGCTGCCTGCCGCTTTCATTTGCCGACGGGTTCGTAAGCGGCTTCCTTATAGCCGTGTTCTATAACCTGATAGCCATCGTTCGCGAGAGTAGCCCGGTGCGTAAGGCTCTGTATTTCGGCACAGCGGCGGGAATAGTGCTCGGCATATCGTCCGGTCTGCTCGCGCTCACCGTAATCGACTACGTCATGGGCATTGAATCCTTCGATTTCACCATAAGGCCTTTATGGCTGTTTTTCACTTTCGCGCCAATTGAAGCGGGTCGCGCCTATGAGGTTTTAAAAGAGTCGTACATATTCTTTCCGGCCAACCGCACCGGCGCGCTCTGGTGGGCGCTCTGGGGAATTGTAGACGGATTCTTCTGGGGAACAATCATAGCCTACGCGTATCTTAAGCTGAGAATACGCGTCACTGACAATATTCCCGATAAAAAAGACTGTCCGCTCGGAAAAAGCTGACTGCGATCCTGTTACCGCTCAATCGGCTTTGGGCTTCATACCGGGACAGTAGACCACGGGGAAGTCTTTGATTCCCATCTTCTCGCTCAAAAGCGTGCTGGCCTCGATGTAGGCTTCAACGGTAGCTCCCGACCAGTAGCCGTTATCGCACGTGAGCATATTACAGTCCCCGCCGTAAGTTACGAAAGCCTCGTCCCTTATTATGTCGCACTTGCAGTACGCGTTAAGGGGATTCAGCGGATTGACCGTGCAGGATTTATCCAGGCAGTCCGTCCAGGGCTTGCCTTTCGGACAGCTGAGCACGGGTTTGGACGGCCCCTGGGCAAAAGAGTAAGTGGATATGAGGTTGGTCACGCCGTAATCGTCCGTTTTCTTTTCCCTCGAGTCACAGGACGAATAACCGAAATTTATGCCTTTGTTGACCTCGCAGCTGCAAATTGCCTTCGAATCCTTGTTTTCCGGGTCAGGGACACAGGGAGCGGACGTGCAGAGCGCGTAAAGCCCCTCGCATATCTCAGGGCTATTGTCTTTCTTGGTTGTTGTATCTTCGGCCATTGACGCACTGAGCGTCAGTACCGTACAAAGTACAAATGCGGAAGCAGTAAGCATAGCGGCTGTAAGAATTCTGTTCATCGTTGACCTCCTCGATTATTTATCGAATTTATATCGAAGTTATACTGCTGGTGGGCGGAAAAAGCAATATTCAGCGGCGGGACAGGCTTCCGCACGCTTGAGTATGACATCACCGAAAATGAAATGCAGGGGAATGGTGTGACTGCGCGAAGAACAGTCAATCGTCGCAGTCGGGGAGTGTGCCGAGTCTTTTCTTCATCAGCTCGGCTATCGAGTTCGCGCGCTCCTTCGCCTTGTTCGCCACAGTGCCTTCGAACATCTCGTCCACCGTGGTGTCAAAAAGATAGAGCCAGCGGGAGAAATACTGGTTTTTGAGCGGAACCTTGTCGTTCAGGTCCATGTGTACGTTCATGGCCTTCGCTCCGCCCTTGTAAACGGGCTTCTGGAAAAGGACCGTCTCCCAGAAATCGGCAATGACGGGTAGGTGTTTTACGAGGTCTATCTTCGCGTAAAAGGTGAAAATGAACCCGATGAACGGGTCCGCCATCATGCGCTCGTAGAACCTTCCGACCAGCCTGTCGATGTCCTGTCTGTTGTTTATATCCCCTTTACTGATAGCTGTAACACCTCAACCATCATTTTACCTGAAGAAACCGGATTCGACACACGCGGAATTTACTCTTCCGTCGAGACCCATAAGCTAAGCCGTTCCCAAAATGTTCCCCGCTTTAATATGGAGATAATCTTTGCGAATTAAGCGCAACGCCGCCTGGGCAATCCAGCATTCCTGCTCCGCTTTCATATTATTAACCGCTTGTGGTAAAATCTGTTATAAGCCATCAGTTAGTTTGCCACATTCCGAACTATCCGTAGTCTAAAATGTGGAGGGGCCAGATGAATGCGGAAGCAAGACACGCCGTACGGGAAATAGACGAAGAATCCGTCCTCCGTACCCTCATAGAAACCACCGCCGCCGTTACCGGGAAGAAATTCTTTTACACACTGGTCGAATGCCTGTGCAAGGCGCTCGGCACCGAAGGGGCATGGGTTACTGTGCTTAATAAAGACAAGCGCACGCTGAAGGCGCTCGCTTTCCTGATGAAGGGAGAATGGTACGAAGATTACGAATACGACTTCACGGGCACTATCTGTGAGGAGGTCGTCATGGCGGACGGCATCGTGCATTATCCCGACAATATTATGGACATCTATCCGGCAAGCGACACGCTCATGTCGTTTGAAGCCGTAAGCTTTCTGGGCGCACCGTTAAAGGACTCAGACGGTACGACGCTCGGTTATCTGTCCATACTCGACACCCGGCCCATCCCTTCCGATCCCCGTCTTATGGGGATTTTCAATATATTCGCCGACAGGGCGACCGCGGAGCTTAGCAGGCTGCGCGCCGAGGAAAAGGTGCGTGAGCGGGAAGAGAAGCTCACGAGCCTGTTCGATTCCGCCATGGATTCCATTATCGAGCTTGACGGCAGGCTCAGGGTCAACATGGTCAACTCCGCTGCGGAAAAGCTGTTTGGATCCAGGTCCGAAACTCTCGTGGGGCACGACTTCACGAGGTTCCTCACAAAGGAAAGCCGCACCAAGCTGACTTCCATCCTCAAGAAGCTGCACTCCCTTCCCGAGGGACAAAAACACATCTGGATAGAAGGCGGCCTCAAAGGGATCAACCTCAGCGGAGCCGGGTTCACGGCGGAGGCTACGGTCTCCACGTTCGAGAAAGAGCAGGAAGTCTTCTATACATTAATAGTGAGAAACGTAAACGACGTCCTTGAAGCCAAGCGCCGCATACGCACGCTCATGGATACGACGAAATACCTTGAGGAAGAGATTCTTGAGCTGGGCAATTTCGACGGCATTATAGGAAGCAGTCCCGCGATGCGGGACGTTCTCAGAGACGTAAAACAGGTAGCATCCGCCAACAGCACCGTGCTGATAATGGGCGAGACAGGTACAGGAAAGGAAGTAATCGCGAGAGCCATACACAGCGCGAGCGGCAGGAGCGACAAGCCCCTGATAAAAGTCAACTGCGCAGCCATACCCGTTAATCTCATAGAGAGTGAATTCTTCGGACACGAAGAGGGGGCTTTCACCGGGGCTACGAAAAAACGCGAGGGCCGTTTCGCCGCCGCTCATACCGGCACTATATTCCTCGACGAGATAGGGGAGCTTCCGCTCGACCTTCAGGTCAAGCTGCTGCGCGTGCTTCAGGAGGGAGAGTTCGAGCCAGTCGGCAGCTCGGTGACTCATAAAGTCGACGTCCGCGTGCTTGCCGCCACGAACCGCGACCTTAAAAAAGAGGTAGAGCGGGGAGCGTTCCGCGAGGATCTCTTTTATAGACTGAACGTATTTCCCATCAACCTCCCGCCGCTCAGGGCAAGGGAGGATGATATAGAGATATTCGCCAGGTCGTTCGCGGAAAAGTTCTCGAAAAGGATGGGACGCGAATTAAAGCCTCTTACCGACGACTGCGTAAGACGCCTCAGATCCTATGCGTGGCCGGGTAATGTGAGGGAGCTTCAGAACGTAATCGAAAGGGCCGTGATCACGGCCGAAGCTGACCGCCTCAACCTCGACCGCGCGCTTCCCGAAACAGATACGGTGAAAAGCAAGGACCGGCCCGATTCATCCGGGGCAGCCGGCGGTACCGTCTATAAGCTCGACGAGCTGGTTCAGCTGGAACGCTCTAATATCCTGAATGCGCTAAACTCCGCCAACTGGAAGATTTACGGAGACGGAGGAGCCGCAAGCCTTCTCGGCATGAATCCCTCCACACTCCGCTCCCGCATGAAATCGCTCGGAATAAAAAAGTCCGAGATAAACGTTTAGCCGACCCACACTTCTCGAATCCGCTCGAATTCACGCCATGCGCACCGTGACATCTCACGAATCGCGAGATCTCACAACCTGTCGGTTTACACGCAGAGCATTATATCTCACTGCCATCATTAAATAATTTACACTCCCCTGGTTCTGGCACGCCGCATGCACCTTCTCAAACCAAATTCAAATTTCCATGAGGAGGTATTTAAGATGTCATTAAACGAGAATGTTTTAAACGAGCTTATAGGCAAGGCGATAGTTGATTTCGGAGCCGCGTACCACGCTTCGTTGGCGGTGATAGGCGACAAGCTCGGACTGTACAAGGCTCTGGCGGAGCACGGCCCTCTGACGCCGGCGGAGCTGGCGGACAGGACCGAAACTTCCGAGCGCTATGTAAGGGAATGGCTCTCGTGCCAGGCTGCGGGCGGATACGTCACGTACAACTCGGAGTCAGGAACGTTCGGCCTGACCCCGGAGCAGGCGTTCGTTCTGGCGGACGAAACGAGCCCGGCGTTTATGCCCGGTGCGTTTCAGATAGCTATCTCGTCCGTAAAGGCGCAGGACGAGATCGAGAGCAGGTTCAGGAACGGACACGGGTTCGGCTGGCACCAGCACAACCACGAGTTGTTCGAAGGGACCGAGCGTTTCTTCAAACCGGGGTACATGGCCAACCTTACGTCGAGCTGGATTCCGTCGCTCGACGGAGTAGAGGAGAAGCTCAATCGCGGCGCGCTGGTTGCCGACGTCGGATGCGGACACGGTGCTTCCACCATTCTGATGGCGAAGACCTATCCCAACTCCACGTTCATAGGTTACGACTACCACGCGCCGTCGGTAGAGAATGCCCGAATGGCCGCCGAGAATGCAGGCGTCGCGGGCAACGTCAGCTTCGAGGTCGCGGCTTCCAAGAGTTATCCCGGCACCGACTATGATTTCGTAACGTTTTTCGATTGTCTCCACGATATGGGCGACCCGGCGGGAGCCGCGGCTCACGTGTTGAAGTCACTTGCCAGGGACGGGACGTGGATGATAGTCGAGCCCTTCGCGAACGACAAGCTCGAGGATAACCTGAACCCGGTCGGGAGGGCCTACTACGGCGCGTCTACGATGATATGCATGCCGGCTTCGCTCGATCAGGAAGTAGGGCTTGCGCTCGGCGCCCAGGCGGGAGAAGGCAGGATACGCGAGGTAGTCGCCGCGGGCGGCTTCACCCGGTTCAGAAGAACGACCGAGACGCCTTTCAACATCGTATTCGAAGCAAAGCCGTAGATAATTAAGAATTGAAGCAAAACAGGGCCCGGTAATGAATCGCTGATTTCTACGAAGCCGGGCCCCACTGCGGTGCACACACTTAGTGTGTTTTTACGATTTCCATAGGACTCCACAGATATTTCAGCAGGAACAATCAAACCGGCTCCATTCTCAGCAATACTGAATGGCATTGTTTGTTCTCTCCTTTTATAAAGGAGAACGATTCCGGGCAAGTAAGCAATCGCACTCCATCGGTTAGCTACACAGAAGTTTATTACCTTCCGGCACTTCGTAGCTGAAACTTAATTAAAGGGGGATCTAAATAAGTATTCGTCATTGCGAGCTTCGTAAAACGAAGCGCGGCAATCTGTCTATTTGCTATTTCCCTTCCGACATTCACATAAATTGCGTTAAGAAAATATATTTCGGAGTCGTAAAAACATTTACGGGGTGCGGTGGAATTAAATGTTTTAGATGGTGTAATTTATTTTTAGCTATTTATGTGTGTCGGATGATTTTTGCTTCTTTTCATCATTGAAAAGAAGTATAAATAAAGTCGTCATTGTGAGCACCCGTAGCCTTGCGCGAAGGGTACGCGGCAATCTCGCCTTTCAAATCCCGTTCGTCCTGCTTGCGGCACGTCGCCCGTAGGCTATGAGCCGTAGGGTGATCAGGCGTAGCTCTAGCGAAGCCTGAAGCCTGTCAAAGAACGATTTCGAACGAGTGAGGAATCGGACGCCCTCACCTAATAGCAAAGTTCGCCATTGCGAGCATAGCGAAGCAATCTTACCTCTTAATTCCTTCTCCCCACCGTGGGAGAAGGCCAGGATGAGGGGGCATTTATCTTTTATTTTTTTATGCTTCCGACATTACAGTATTAGCGTTAAGAAAATCATGAGTTAATGCTCAACAAATGTTTGGCGGGGTGTGGGTAGAATTCAAACATTTAGCATTAATGAGAGATTTTCAGCTCAATTCTGTACAGTCGGTGATTTTTGCTTCTTTTCATCCAGGAAAAGAAGAGAGCCGGCATTCAGAACAAGCACGGAGGGAACATACTCTCACTTTCCTCTTTAACTCCGACATTTATCAATTACACTATTATCCATGCAGAACAAATTCGATCCCAAGAAGAGATTCAACGAACGGGCCAAGGTCTACGACGCTGACATCCTGAAAATCATTCCGGGATATAAGGCTCTCCACGACGACGCCGTGAATCTTCTCGAGACGTCCCTGCCTGAAGATGCTTACGTCCTGATCGCCGGCGTGGGAACGGGCAACGAATCAATCGCGTTTGCGGCGAGAAACCCGGGCTGGCGCATCACGGGATTCGACATAGCGGAGAATATGATCGAGACAACCGAGGCCAAGGTGAAGAAATACGGTCTCGATGAGAGGATAGAGCTCGTCCACGGGGGAATAGACGAAGTGCTTCAGGAATCTTTCGACGCCGCCGCCGCGATGCTCGTAATGCATTTTATCTCCTACAAGGAAAAACTGGATTTCTTAAACGGCATATCTTTCAGGCTCAATCCAGGCGCGAAGCTTATCATCGCCGACATCATGGGCGATAGAGAATCCCCCGAGTTCGAGGAGATTCTTACGGCGTGGGAGGCTTATCAGATGGAGACGAGAGAGCCCGACGACGTGGCGGAGACTATTAAGCACACGGTCAACGATCTCGACATACTGAGCCACGAGGAGCTTCTGGCCCTGCTCGAAAAAACAGGATTTACGAACGCCTTCCTCTTCTGGAAATCTCTCGTATTCAGCGCTTATATAGCGGAAAAAGAATAGAACCGGACATTAATACCCATCGGTACAAATTCGGCTAAAACTCATACCTCAGCAGCTCGATTTCCGGTCGGAATAATTTTTCTACCTTGGTTTTTTGAGCGGGGGTATATACATCCCGGTAGGGACGCCTGTCCTGCCTGTAGTGTGATTTCTCTACAGCCCCGAGCCCCCCGTTAAAGGGCACGCCCAGCTCGCCGAACACATCCCGAAGCTCGCCGTTCAGGTCTTCGTACCTGAGCACCCGGTCGACCATCAGTTTTCCGTCCGGATCCGTGTATTTCCTGTAGTTATAAGGAAGGTCCGCCGTATCGAGATATTCGTCAAAGGAGATATTCTCGTCGTAGTTTCTGTAGCGCTGCCTGACGAAGTGATAGTGCGAGAGCACCTTGTCCCATGGGTTTCTTTCGACGGTGAATTTATAGTAGCCGTCCCAGATTGCCTCGGACACCCGCTCTTTGACTTCACTCGCCTTTATGTGCGACTGATACTTCTTAAGTGTGAAGAATCTCGTCAGGGTCCTGGCCGCCTTGACGAGCGACTTACGCTCCAGAAGCTCGGGCAGCGGATTATAGAAACCTGTATAGTTGCGCGGCTTGTAAGGCTGTTCCGGCCTGTCGATGGGAGTAACGATGTCGTTGTTCCCGCAGAGCTTCGAGAGGTATATCTGAATGCTCGAACCCGCGGTCTTTCTTGTCTTGATGAAAATGAATTCGTACTTGTGTGAGATAATCATTCGTAACTATCGGGCCTCGGAAAATAATGATTAACGATGCGCCCCCATAATTAGATGGACTAAATTCTACCCAAATTATACAAATTGTTAATATCCGTCCGTGACTTTCCGGAGCGCGTGATGCCATTAGAATTGAACTGAGGCTTCATAAGATATACGCAGGCTGATGCGGAACCGGATCATGAGATCTTGACCGGGGCCGGTCTTCCGTCAGGCGGCGAAGCCTCCTCGGCTTCTTCGCATTCCGAGAAGAGCCGTTTGAACGACAGCACGTCGCCAGGTCCCCACTCGTTGGAGCACCAGAGCGTATCCCCGCCCGTATAGCCCGTCACTCTCTCCGGCTCGATGTGGAGCTTCCGGGGAGACCGTTTTCTGAATTCCTCCGCGTGGGCCCAGTCCCTGAAAACCGAAATAAGTACCCTGTTGGAAAAACGGTCGATGTATAAAACACAGTGAAACGTAACCGAACCTTCTCCTGCTGCGCCGCTGTACTCCTCTCCCCCGGTCTTGCCGGTGTTTCTCTTCGTTTCTATCATATCGTAAAGGATACCGAATAATAATGAATACAGTATTAATAACTCGTTAGCCCGTAAAAATCGGATGATTCCTCCGTAAAGGGCTCATCCTCACCCGTACGGAAGCCGGTAAAACGCCCGCTCACTGGCGATTACGCGGCATGTTTTCCTTCGTACAATAATTTCGATAACGCCAGAAGAGCACCATGCGTCAACTCATCCGCCTTATTACTCCAGGAAGGGTGAAAAATTCGCCGGGCCCGTATTATGTCTAGCTTATGTCTAGCTATGCCAAATGTATGCATGAGTGCCACATATATTATGCGATAACAGTATATTAGCTAAATCAGATATCATCCACCGCACATGAATTTATACAACTGCGAAAAAATATCCTTGACAAACCTGTCACAATGCTATACTTTATCTATACATCACATAGACACAGGAGACGTAATCATGTTAAGAACAATCCACGAAGTCGAAAGTTTCGAGCACAAGCTGGCAAAGATGTTTCAGGAAGTTACATCGACCGAAAGCGATCTTTTCGATATGCACGAGATGGGAAGGAAAATAGGACTGAGCGACGCCGATATAGAATCCATGTACTGGCATCTCAAAAGGGGCGACATCCTGGAGAAAGATAACGGTTCCGGACTCGTCAGGTTCTCTGGCTACGGCGTAATGCTCCAGACCGGAGCGATAGTGGAAGCCTGCGTGCCGGAATTATAGGTCCGGCCCGATTGATTCAACTTCATCAATATAAGAACGGAATTAAAGACGAACAGGGAGGACGGCAGCGTGAAAAATTTAGGAATCAGCAGCATTCAAACCATATCCAAATTAATGACCCCGTACGCTCCGTCTCTCCCGGAGGATATTTTTAGCGGCGACCCGGATGATGAGCGGCGGGACGGACAGGACAACCGGAAGGACAAACCCGCCATCCCCGAGCACGCTCCGATTGAATACATCTGCCTTCTTTACCGTCTGTGAAGTAGCCACCTAGAACATTTCCCCCATGCCTGTAAAGTTGAATTTTACGGGGATAAAACATATACTGCATTTTTATAACCCGACACTCGGCTACAAATATTCGCCCTCTCAATAGTCAAATACACAAATTCTTGTAAAATAATCGAAACCTGATCCGATATGACGACCTGGCAGAAAATAATTTCCGGTTTCAAGGCATCCCTCTCGACCGGTCCCTCTGCGTCTCGGGGCACGGATGAAACTCAGCCGACCGCTCATGAATGGCTCGACAGGGGAATACGGCTCTACGCGGACGGAGATTTCACGGATGCGGTAAAGGCCTTCGTAAAGGCCGCCAAAGAGGATCCCGCACTCTATGCCGCATGGGTTGGCATGGGAGACGCCCTCTACGCGCAGAAAAAATACGTCGACGCCATGAAGGCGTACGGCGAGGCGGTGAATCTGATTGCCGCCGAAAGCTCGCGCTCGAAAACGGAGCCTTTTACACCTTACTTTATGAGTACTCGGGTCGAAGTCGCGGCAGACGCGGACAAAGCGGAGCCTGGAAACCCCGAATACCATATGGCATGGCTCGGAACGGGTAAAACGCTCTCGGCGCTGGGTAAGCACGACGAGGCGCTATCCGCCTACGAGAATGCGATAAAGTACGAGCCGGCAAGCCACTCGGCCTGTGTGTGCCGTGCCGATACACTCTCACTTTTAAACAGACACTCAGAAGCGGCCACCGCATACGCACGCTCCATATCACTAGACCCTGCCCACCGCCACTCCTGGGCGAGGAAGGGAGATTCACATTCGGCGATCGGTGAATTCCACGACGCAGTTGCGTCTTATAAGGGAGCTATCAGACTCGCGCCCAGGGACGCCGGTCTCTGGTTCAGCAAGGGGCTTGCACTCTCTGGCCTCGACAAACACGAGCAGGCTATCGAGGCTTTTGACAAAGCTGTAACCATAGACCCCCGTCGAGCGGACGCCTGGCACCACAAGGGTGAAGCCCAGAGCCGGCTGGGCAGGTTTATGGAGGCGCTCGACTCATACGACCGCGCTATCAGCAGCGAGGCCGATTATCCGCACTCGTGGATAGGAAAGGGTTCCGCGCTCGCGTCGCTCGGCAGGCACGAAGAGGCGTTCGAAGCCCTCGACAGGGGAATCAAGCTCAGTCCCGGCTTACACTCCGCGTGGCTGGCTAAAGGAGATTCCCTCTACAAATCAGGGAAATACCTGGACGCAGTCAGTGCATACGAGCTGGTCGCGAGACTCAAACCGGATGACAAATCGGTACACATCAAGAAAGGAGACGCTCTGTTCAGACTCGGGAGCTACGAAGCCGCTATCGGGAGTTATCGAACAGCTCAGTCGCTGGCCCCGGCTGATCCCGTGCCCGCAACAAGGACCGGCGATGTCCTTACGAAGCTTGGAAGATACGAAGAGGCCGTCGAGTCGTATAACCGCGCCGTATCCGTCGTGCCCGAATACAGAGAGGCCTGGAAGGGAGAAGGCGATGCGCTTACCGGTCTCGGACGGTACGATGAGGCTATAGCGTCCTACGACAGGGCCGTCTCACTCAGGCGGGATGATTATACGGCATGGGCCGGAAAAGGGAACGCGCTCGCGGGGCTCGGCAACAGGATAGAGGCCGTTGCCGCTTACGACCGCGCGATACGCATAAACCCCGATTATGAACCGGCGGGGCGGGGCAGAGGCATGGTGCTCTCCCGCGGCAGGGATTATGAGGGTGCGGTGAAATCTTTCGAGCACGCACTCGGAATCAATCCCTCGGACGGAGAGCTCCGGCGGGAGCTGGGCACGGCCCTTTATGGTATGGAGAAATACGGCGAAGCTGCTTCGGCCTTTGACGGAGCAATCGAAATTATACCGGACAACCAAGAATCCCTCCTTGGAAAGGCGCTCGCGCTCACCGGGCAGGGTAATCACCAAGAGGCGCTAAGCGCTTACGATGCCGCTGTTAAAGCGAACCCGGACAGTCCGCTCGCATGGACCGGCAAAGGAGTTTCGCTCTACCGGCTGGGCTTGTACGAACAGTCCCTTTCGGCTTATGACAGGGCGATGGAGCTCGAATCTGAAAATTCCGATTTATCGAACCTCAGGGGAGCCGCGCTTTTCATGATGGGTAGATACGAAGAAGCCGCGGCAGATTTCGGCAGCGCGCTTAAGACCGACCCGGCAAACAGCCTCGCGCGGAACAATCACGGGCTTGCGCTTTTTAAACTAAGGAAGTACGAGGATGCGGTGACATCCTTCGACGCTGCAGCAAATACCGGTGATATATTCGTTGAGGCGGTTGTGAACAAGTCCCGGCTTTACCTCAGCCTCGGCGATACGGAAACTGCGCTTAACACGATAAATAACGCCATATTCAGAGCCGGGCGGAAACCCGGGCTTCTGGCTGCCCTGGGACAGGGTCAATTCGTACGGCAGGTTTACGCCGACTCCGCCCTGTCGTTCAAGGAAGCGTCCGAGCTCGACCTGGGCAATCTCGAATACCTGACGCGCTACGCGTACTCGGAGTGCATGGAAGCCGATAAAGACCCGGATAAAGCCGGAAGCGAATACAGGCGCAGGATGCGCCGCGTGATCGATACGCTCGACAAAGTGCTCGGCGTTCTCGAACCTGGACGGGAGGAGAAAGTTCCCCTTCCCTGGGAGGAGAAAGTCATAAGAGCACCGTACGCAGAGGAGAAGAGGCTCAAGTCCTACGTTCATTATTTCAAGGGTTATTGTTATTACATGCTAGGAGATCTCCAACAGGCCGTGAATGAATTACAGGAGTCCCTGAGCGAGGGCGGAACTTACGAATCGGCAGCGCGGCTCGCGATGACTTCCATCTGGAAGAACGGCATGAAACCGTCGCTCTGGAGATGGTGGCTCTCCTCCCCGGTCTATACATGGCCCAGGAGACTCTTATCCTGCGGACTTGCACTGCTCGTGCTTGCAATGATATTACTGCATCCGTTCATCGCGCCTGCGCTCGAGCAATACAACATCACCATGCCGATTTACATGGCTTCAATCGCCATAGCCGTAGGCATTCTGCTTATGCCCCTTACAGAACAAACGACGCCGGTGGAGTTTCGCCTCCGCCCGATGCAAAACCCCGACCCCGAACCCCTCCTGCCGCCAATACAATTCAACTAGCACAAGCGGCCTGATTAAATAACTTAAATCATGAAATATGGGGGCACGAATAAATAAAAACTTCCTTCCCCCCTGAAGGGGGAAGGTCAGGATGGGGGTGATATTCAATGTTTTTTCGAAGTCCACACTAGATGTGACTTCTTCTTACCAGGCTACGGCACTCGTCTCGGCGAAGGATCGAGCCGGAGCCGGAAGCTCTGCCCAGACGAGTCATCGTTGAAAAGAAGAAAGGTTTGTGCGTTCAAACCCGTCGCTCTGCCGATTTATCTTCGTACCTCACAAGTTCTGAAATATTTCCCGGTTCCCTGAATCCTTTCTAGTTGCAATTGCAACTAATATTTCAAATCTATTTTTAAGGAGGCAGTAACATGAAGAAGTTAATCGTAGCAGCGGCACTGGCGGCGGGAATGAGCTTCCCGCTCGCTTCCCAGGCGGAGGTAAACGCGTTCGGCGTAAGCCTTCCCCTGGAGCAGAGAGAAGTATCCGACAACGTCAGGGGCGGATACGTGGCCGGGGACCTGAACGACACGTTTCAGGTACAGAAGCTGAACGGTGAGGCGGAGTCCGAATCAAACGGCATCGAATACGAGAACATTTACACCGTATTCGGAGTACGGGTGAGCGGCAAGAATGTTATATAGTTGTTGCGCCGCAGAGGAACCAGCAGAGTATATGACCAGAGGGAAAGCCCGGTTTCTTCCGGGTTTTCCCTTTATTTTCGGATGTCTTTAAATTTGTATCGGCGTGTTATGGAATTTCAATATCTTGAACGTGCGTGAGCCTTATCAGCTTCTTCCGCTTCCGCGTGCTCTTCGGCATTCTTCCGCCCTCCCCCGCTGGATCTGAACGAAGAAAGAACCAGCCCGGTAAACGCGATGACGGCCCCCGCCTTCACCACGAAGAGGATAATATCGACCAGAAAGTCCAGATGCGTCGAGAACCCAAGCACACGCGAAACCATCACCGGCATCATGAGGATCTCGTCGTTCAACCAGCCCATCACATTATCGATCCCGAACACAACATAAACAAGGCTGTATAGCGTAACGAGGGAGCTCGTGAGAAAGAGCATCCTGCCCGTAAGCGCCCGCGCCCGGAGCGTACGCCCCGCGAGCTGAT
>Ga0307426_1001289_pt1 | contig 16666 bp, 17 predicted proteins | sample SalMarWE160340MG_FD_202165 | JGI IMG/M metagenome (GOLD analysis project Ga0307426, IMG submission 202165) | Salt marsh sediment microbial communities from the Plum Island Ecosystem LTER, Massachusetts, United States - WE1603-40 | ecosystem: Environmental > Aquatic > Marine > Intertidal zone >... | reverse complement strand
GCGTCCATAAAATCAACCCCCCGTTTCTTGAGGCGCTGAGATAGTTCTACCGCTGTCTGGGGTCTTGACGTCGTGCAGTCGATCCAGAGCGCATTCTGCGCCAGATGGCCTTCGGCCTTTTCTACAACGGCTTCAATTTGTTCGGCCGTGCCCACACAGGAAACCACAGCTTCGGCCCCCGCCAGCAACTCCGCGTAGTCTTTTGCTTCAGCTGCGCCCTGGCTCACGAGTTTTTCTATGTTTTCTCGTTTGCGGTTGGCAATCAGCCGCAGCGGATGCCCGGATTTCAAAAGGTTGAGGGCGATTCCGTATCCCATATAACCGGCCCCGATGAATCCGATTTGCATGTTAGAACTCCTTTTATTGATCATCGTTCCGAATTTTTATAACGCCGCCTCCCGGCGGCGCTGCAAACCCATGCGACAGGCCAGGTCAAAGGCATGACGCATGGCTGAGACATTGGCCGTACCCTTGCCCATAATGTCAAATGCCGAGCCGTGGGCCGGTGTCGCAATGGGAATGGGTACGCCGCCGAAAACGGTGACGCCGCGATCAAAGCCGGTCAGCTTCATCGCAATCTGGCCCTGGTCGTGATACATGGTCACGATGGCATCGTATTCACCGGATAATCCCTTTAAAAATATGGTATCGGCCGGAAATGGACCGTCAACCTGAATGCCTTTCTTTCGCACCCGGTTGACCGCCGGCGCTATGATGTCGATTTCTTCCCGTCCGAAGTTGCCCCCGTCACCCGCATGCGGGTTGAGGGCCGCCACACCGATGCGCGGTGTTTCAATTGCGGCCCGTTTCAGAGAACGGTATACGAGCTCGACGGAAGCGATGATCCGTTCTTCCGTTATCAGGGAGCTCACATCTTTTATCGCAATATGTGAAGTCACGCGTGCTGTCCACAACTCCTTGAGCACGTTCAGTTCACAGAAATAACCATCATATCCGATGCGGCGGGCACACCAGTGCAGTTCGTCACTTTCGGTCATGCCGGCAAGGTGCAGGGCCGTTTTGTTCAGCGGGGCAAAACAGACGGCATCCGTCCGGCCGTCAAGCGCCAGATCCAGAGCCATTTGCATGGTTTCCAGGCTGTAGCGTCCGCCTTCGGAGGTGGCCCGTGCGTCGGTGAATTGCCCTTTGACCGGACTCCGGAAATCGAAGAGAACCGGCCGGCCGCTTGAAAAATCCGCATTTTCGAAGCAGTCGGCCTCGCTTACCGCAACGTGTAGGCCGGCGATCCGCTGTCCTTTTTGAAATTCGTCTTTATCGGCGATTAAATATATATTTGCCTGTCGGCATGCCTCTTCCATGGCCAGCAGCTTGACAACCAGCTCCGGGCCGATACCTGCCGGATCTCCCAGCAGCAATGCAATCGTAGGTTTTTCAACTATCAATTCCGCAACCTCCAGTTCATGTGATCATTTGTAGAAAAAATCAACCAGCGTCAGCGATACGGCCGGGACATAGGTGACCAGCATAAGAACCCCCAGCAGCACCAGTATGAAAGGAATGTTGACTTTGGTCGTCTCCCAGATGTCGGTCTTGGCGATCGAACAGGATGTGACCAGAACGCTGGCCACCGGCGGGGTTTGCTGCCCGACGGCAATGTTGAGCGTCATGATTATACCAAATTGAATCGGATCGACGCCGATTTGATGGATCAGCGGCATAACGATCGGCACCACCAGGATGATGGCGGCCGCGCCGTGCAGGAACATGCCGATTACAAACAACCCGCAGTTCAACAGGGCTAAAACGGCGTATTTATTATTCGTGAGATCCATTACCCAGCGGGCAAAATTCTGGGGCAGCTGAATCTCGGTCAGATAAAGCCCCAGCACGGCCGAGGTCGCTACGAGAAGCATCACCACTGCTGTCTGCATGACTCCTTCGATCATGGCCTTGCGCAGACGCTTCCAGTTGAGCTCCCGGTATATGGTCCCTCCGATGACCAGGGCGGCCACCACCGCCAGCCCGGCACCTTCGGTGGCGGTCACGATGCCGCCGAAGATGCCCCCCAGAATTATCACCGGCAGCATCAAAGCCCAACCGGCTTGCTTAAACGCTTTCCACAGCCGGCCCAGATCAAAGGCTTCCTCCCTTGGCAAATCCTGACGCACGGCGTACCAGTAGCACAAAGCCATCATAGCCAGCCCGCCCAGCACACCGGGCACGACACCGGCAACGAACAGTTGAACGATGGAGGCATCGGCCAGAGCACCGTAAATGATCATGGCAATCGACGGCGGAATGATGATGGCGATGGACGCTGAAGAAGACGTCACCGCAGCGGCGAGCTTGGCCGTATAATTTCGGCGCACCATCGCGGGTATGAGCACCGAACCGATGGCGGCGACGTCGGCGACCGCCGAGCCCGAAATTTCCGCAAAAAACATGGAAACACCGACGTTGACCATGGCCAGCCCACCCCGCACAAAACCGATCAGGGCAGATGTCAGCCGGATAAGCCGCTGCGAAATGCTGGTAGTATTCATCAAAGCCCCGGCCAAAATAAACAACGGAATTGCCAGCAATGGAAAATTCGTCGCACCGTCGAACATGGTCAAGGCAGCATTGTAAACGCTGTCGAATCCACTCGATATCATCATTCCGACTATGGCCACAATCCCCAGGCCAACCGCAATGGGCACATTGATCAGTATGAGAATGAACAGTCCCACAATTACGAGGGCGATAGTCATGACGATTGTCTCACTTCTTCGATGGTCTCTGCGATCGCCTGCATCTCATGGTCGGTTCCCGCGATAGCTTTTCGCCAGGCATCCGGAATGCTTAGGATTTCGGCAACAATAAAGAGGGCGGCGCCAATGGGGATGACCGATTGGGTGAAACTGAGGGGAACCCAGGGAAGGCTGATGAGCGCCTCCTCCCCGAAGACACCCAGCAGATACCAGCCGGCATAACCGATGATCAGAAAAAAACCGATCACGAACAGCTCGGCGAGTACGAAAGCAGCGGAACGTATTCTTTGCGGCAAGGCCAGAAACAGGCCCGCAAAACCCAGATGGCCCCGTTTGAGGGCCGCCAGGGCGGCCCCATAATAGGTCAACCAGGCCAGCTGGACGGAGGCCACTTCGTCATACCAGACCAACGACGATCCTGCGAATCGGAAAATTACAGCCAGGACGACGACAAGTGCCAGGCTGATCAATAGAATGATCGATGCGACTTCAAGCAGCCACTCAAACCAGCGGTTTAGGGTTCTTATCATGATGAGTAAAGACTCCTGGCCCAAAAGACCAGGTTTTGAATGTTGGAAAAAATGATCCCGGATGAATTGCCTAGTCTGTCAACTGCAAGGCCATGTCAACCATTTGTTTGCCGGTGGGAACCTCTTTGGCAAATTCTTCATAAATGGGTTGACTGGCTTCGACAAATGCCGCGCGGTTGGCTATGTTGACTTCCATACTGGCTTTGAGCTTTTCCAGCAGGTTCAGATCATCCTGGGTACCCATGGCGTACATCCAGCCCTGGACATCACGGGCGGTTTTCTCGAGAATCTCCCGCACGTCGGCCGGCAGTTTTTTCCATTGATTGGCACCTGTGGTGAGGTATGACGGCGTGTAAACATGTCCGGTCAGGGACAGGTACTTTTGCACTTCGTTGAGTTTGGCGGCGTAGATGTTGGTCAGTGGATTTTCCTGGCCGTCGATGACGCCGGTCTGCAGTCCGACGAAAACCTCGGAAAACGCCATCGGGGTGGGATTGGCGCCCCAGGCGGTAAACATTTTAATGCGCCAGGTGCTCTTGGGGGTTCGAATTTTGACGCCTTTAAGATCGTCCGGGGTGTTGATAGGCCGCACGTTGTTGGTGATGTGGCGGATGCCGTTTTCCCAGAAGCCGATGACCTTATACCCTTTCTTCTCGATGGCCGGTGCAATCATCGGCCAGAAAATCTTGTGCTCGATGCGGTTCAGGTGCGCCCGATCCTTAACCAAAAAAGGCATGTCGAACAGACCCGCCTCACCGGCAATCGAAGACATAATGGAAGAAGGCATGGACAGCTGGACCGTGCCGAGCTTCAATTTCTGCATAAGATCCTTGTCTTTGCCAAGTTGCGAGGCTCCGTAAAAAGTCACCGTGGCCTTGTCGCCGAGCAGGTCATTGGCCCGGCGGGTAAACTCTTCGGCGGTGATATACTGGGTTGAACCCGGTGCGGCGCTGATGGCGACGATAATTTCGGTTTTGGCCATCGCATTAACGGTAAAAAGAACCAACAGGGCTGGCACAACTACAAATAAAACTTTTTTCATGACGACCTCCTCATCCTGTGAATTGCATGCAATTTGGGCCGTTTTGTCTAGAAAAGACTATTCTTCCATAAAAATTGCCCACGCACGCTGAAAGCTTCCATTGAATTGTATTCAATTCTGTTATAATAGCAGAATATTTTTGTCAACCTTTTTAGCATGCTTTTAATGAATTATATATAATATTGTTTTTTATAGTTATATTTCTATTTTTGGTCTAACTAAAAAATATTTTTTATTTGTAATGCTAAAAATATATTTGATTTTTGCATGCAATTTGGTTATAAAAATATAAACCAAATTAACTCAAATCATGTGGATGTTTTAAGATGGCCAGATCAAAAACCCGGCCGGTGTCGCCGGAAATCGATAGTCTCGGGATTCGTCCCAATCCGAAGGTGTTAACCGAAGCCGCCTCACAGCCCTTGGCACAGCAGGTTGCCGCCCGGATTCGGGTCATGATCATCCAGGATCAGCTGACACCGGGCGAATGGATCCGCGAACAGGCCCTGGCCGACAAATTGAACGTCTCGCGCACACCGCTGCGTGAAGCGCTTAAGATGCTGGAACTGGAAGGCCTCATCCGATTATTGCCCAATCGCGGCGCCATGGTCACGGAGTTTTCCATCGAAGAAGTTAAAGAGAAATTGGAGGTGCTGGCGGTGCTGGAGGCCCTGGCCGGCAAACTGGCCTGTCAGAAGGCCACGGATGCAGAATTGGCCGAAATCCGCGCCCTGCACTACGAAATGCTGGCGTGGTTCAGCCGGCAAAACCGCCTGGAATATTTCAAGCTCAATCAGCGCATCCATCTGGCGATCGTGGCGGCCAGCGGCAACCGCACACTGATTGAGACCCACGCCCGGATCAATGCCCAGCTGTATCGCGTGCGCTACCAATCGAACCTGCAAAACGAACTGTGGGGTACGGCAGTTGACGAGCATGAAGAGATGCTTGCTGCGCTGACGGCACGCAACAGCGAGGCACTGGCCATGTGCATGCTGAATCACTTCGGGCAGACTTTCTTTAAATTCAGCAAAAATTTGGAAATCATTGAGAAGAGCAAGCGCCGGAAGTGAGTGCTCCTTCCGCAGAGCGGGAGGCCTCAGGAAGCCACCTTGAAGCAGGCGGGGACAACTTCTCATTTTTTTAAAAGTCCGTTTATTACTCACCGGATCGGTAGAACCTATCCGGGTCCTTCATACCTGGTGAAGGGCTTAGATTAATACTAAAGATAGGCGATAAAAATGTTGAAAATTGTCGGCGTTGGTGATCCGGTTATTCCGGAGGACACCATGGAAGAAATCTTCCGGCAGCAAAGCCGCCTGAAAGGTGAATTTCAGAAAGTCTCCTGGGGGGTGAGCGATCCGGGTCAACTCCAACATCTGCGAAGCATTTATGAAGAAAAAGGCCCGGGGGCGGTTCCCTCCCCACGGCATATCCTTGAGCAGGCGGCCGATGCCCAGATTCTGGTGGTGCACTTTACGCCGGTGTCCGGGGAAATCCTCGCGGGCCTGCCGGCGCTTAAGATCATCGGCGCCGCCCGGGCGGGCGTTGAAAATATCGATGTCGCGGCCGCCAATCGCAGAGGCGTGCTGGTTTTCAACGTAACCGGCCGCAATGCCGAAGCGGTATCGGATTTTACCATCGGACTGATGCTGGCCGAATCCCGCAACATCGTCCGGTCCCACGTGGCCCTGCTTAAGGGGAGCTGGCGCAAGCAGTTTGTCAACACTCCCTATTCCGGTGTGCTGCGGAGCAAAACCGCCGGTCTGGTGGGCTACGGCCGGATCGGCCGGCTGGTAGCGCGCAAGCTCAAGGGATTTGGTGTGCGCATTTTGGTTTATGATCCCTATGCACCCGAAGCCATGATTCTTGCAGACGGCGTCGAGACGGCCGGCATCAGCGAGCTGTTCAGACAAAGCGATTTCATCTCGCTGCACGCCCGGTTGGCCGCCGATACCCGCCATCTTGTCACCGCCGAACTCATCGCTGAAATGAAACCTTCCGCCTATTTCATCAATACGGCTCGCGCCGGACTTGTGGATCATCGTGCGCTGATCACGGCGCTCCAGAAAAAGCGCATCGGCGGCGCCGCTCTGGATGTTTACGAACTGGAACCCCTGCCCCCGGGCAGCCCGCTGTTGAAGCTGGACAACATCACGCTGACATCCCATCTGGCCGGTGTCACCCAGGACACCTACCGGCTCTCAATGGAGCTTCTTTACAAAAACCTGGCTGATTTCCTGGAAGACGGCCGGCAAGACAACCTGGTAAATCCATCTGCAGCCGAGTACCCCGGCCTGCAGGATTGGCTGGCAACGCAGCGATGAAAAATCAGGCCATCCTAACCATCGATGCTGGAACCACCTTTTGCAAAGCGCTGGTGTGGAATGCAAACGGCGTGATCCTGGCCCAGGCCCAGCGCATGAACCCGCCGATTTATCCGCGCCCGGGATGGGCCGAACAAACACCGCAAATCTGGTGGGACAATGCCAGGTATACTGCCGCAGAAGCGCTGCGAGAGGCTGTTGCAGGCAATGATGCACTCCACATTGCCGCCGTGGGCCTGACTTCCTGCCGGGACATCGTCATTCCCATCGATGGCCAGGGAGACCCCCTGGGAAATGCAATCCTCTGGATGGACACCCGGGCCAAGCAGGAAGCCGAGATAATCGCCGAGCACATGGGTTTTGAGACCGTGCACCGTAAAACCGGAATGATACCAGGTCCCACCTTCCCGGCCTGCAAAATTCTCTGGCTGAAGAAAAATCGCCCCGCGCAGGTAAAAAATTGCGCTTATTTCCTGCAGCCCCGAGACTATGTATTCTATCGGCTTACGGGTGAGCTGCTGACCGATTATTCCATGGCTTCGCGCACCATGATGTTCGACCAGGAAGCGGGCACATGGTGGAACGCCATTTTCGATTTGCTTGAAATCAAGACTTCCCGTTTTCCGGAAATTGCCGATGCTTTATCTTCTCGGCCGGTCAAGCCGGAGGTTGCCCGGCAACTCGGACTGCGCCCGGACACACCGGTAATATTAGGGGGAGGTGATCGGCAGTGTGAAGCGCTGGGCGCCCTAGTTTCAGAAAAAAGAGCCATGGATTCCACCGGCACTGCAACGAATATCTCCCTATCAGGTTCAAGAGCAAAGACGCCCTATCACCCCAAAATCGTCCGCTCGGTACATGTTGTACCCGAACATCTTTTGATGGAAGTAACCATCAACACATCCGGTCTGGCACTTGAGTATTTTCGCGAGCTGTTCAGGGAAGACGAAACCTACTTTGAACGTATCGAGGCTGAAGCCGCCGGGGTGCCGCCGGGGGCAAGAGGTCTGATCGTGCTGCCCTTTTTCATGGGCGCCCGTTCTGTCCGCTGGAACCCGCGGGCGGCCGGCGTACTTTTCGGCCTGACTTTTGCGCACAAAGGCAAGGAGATTCTGCGCGCCCTTATGGAAGGCATTGCTTTCGAAGAAAAAACCGCCCTGGAGGTTTTCCAAAAAATTGGATTCGCGCCCCTTGAAATCCGGGCCCTGGGCGGTGGATCGCGCAGCGGCCTCTGGAATCAGATCAAGGCCGATGTTACCGGTATCCGGGTTGTGACCTTGAATGTTTCAGACGCGGCGTCTTTCGGGGCTATGGCCCTGGCCGCTGCAGCGGCAGGCATGGCCCCGGACCCGCCGACTGCAGTCAAGCGTCTGAGCAAAATCAAAAACGAATACATTGCCGATCCCGGCATCACCGATAGATACCGGGAAATATTTCGACTGTATACCGATTTGTATGCCGCCAACGAAAAAATGTTCGACCGTTTGGAAAAAATAAAGCACGACTAATTGGAGGAAAAAATGAATGTAGGAAAAACAATCAGAATGAACAGAATGATCCATCCTAAATCCGGCAAAGTGTTCTTCGCCACCATCGACCACGGCTTTCATCGCGGCGTGCTGGCGGGTATAGAGGACATAAAATCGGCTATCAAAAAAATCGCCGGCGGCGGACCGGACGTGATGACAATGCACAAAGGCCTGGCAAAACAGTACTTTCCGCCATACGCCGCCCATATCTGTCTGGCGATCAAAAGCACGACTTTCTCACCTTACCATCCCAATCTGGACGTGCCGGTAGCCGAGGTGGAAGAAGTCCAAAAATTGGGCGCAGACGCGGTTTCGATCGGTCTTTTGACCGGAACCAGGGATCAGCCGGCTATGTTCGAGCATATGGGCCGCATATCGCGTGAGTGCGAAGAACGCGGCATGCCGCTGATTGTCCACGCCTACCCCAAAGGCGAGATGATCAAAGACGAAGAGCGCTACGCCTATGAGCATGTCTCCTACGCGGTAAGAGCGGCCGTGGAGTGTGGCGCCGATATCGTCAAAACATGGTACACCGGAGATTACGACTCTTTTGCCCGCGTAGTGGATGCCAGTCACGGGCGGGTAGTGGTCGCCGGCGGTGCCAAAATGAAAGACACCGAATCTTTCTTCAAAGTCACCTACGATGTCATCCGGGCCGGCGCCTTCGGGGTCGCCTACGGCCGAAATATCTTCCAGGCCGCAGATCCTGCCCGAATGGTTACCGCCCTAAAATCCATCATTCACGAGGGCGCCACCCCGGATCAGGCCATGGAGGTTCTGCGCGGCTAAAAACATTGCCGGAGAATACCGGCGATTTTCTCAGGCCGAAAACAGTGACAGCCTTTACTTAAGCCGATAGCGAAAATCGCAAAAATCCGCTCCCTCCATGATGGTCTGGGTTCGTTTCAGCGAGATATTCGGATTGAATCCCTCGACCAGCGCAAAATCCCGGGTGCAGGAAAAAGTGGTGCCCATTGCACGGACTCCCAGACTTTCATATAGTTCGGCATAGCGGCAGCGGGTTACATTAAAAGACAATACCTCATCGGTTTCTTCGATCACATCGATCTCGAGGGCATCGTCCTTGGTCCAGTAGCTCAGGGAATCAACAAAATGCTTCAGTGAATCACCCCCCATCTGTTGAGTGAGGGCTGCGCCCTGCTCCCGGGCAATTTTGATAATGGTATCCCGCACCACTGCCAGTATCTCATCGCGACCGAAGGCCTCACCCAGGGCATCGATTATAGGTTTAAGGATGCGGGCTTCCGCTTCACGGCGTGTCAACACGCCAAGCCTGGCATTGAGATCGTCCGTTTTCACTGGTTTTGCATCAGAACCCGGATTCTTTGAATTATTATCATCAGACATCGAAAATCTCCTTTTAAGGCATTCTTTGATCAGGTTAAAATCTTTACAACTAAACATCATTTGTTTTATAACATAATTAATCCGCCCTGAAAAATAGCGATACCAGATTTGGATAAAACATAGTCGCCCAGTTGTAACCGGAAAGGAGCAGAAAGAATGAGCGCATTCGGCGAAAAAGTAACAGGCTTGAGAAAGGAGCGCGGGCTAACGGTCAAGGAAGTTTGCCAACTGGTTGGTATTCCGCAATCCCGCTTGAGTGAACTGGAAAGGGGGGTAAGGATACCCACCCCAGGCCAAATTGATAAGCTGGAAAAATATTTTGAGGTCAAAGCAGGCGGTCTTGCCGAATTGGCCAGGTTAGAGGCTTCGCCCCAGTTGGATTGATGGAATTATGAGTTTATCGTTTTTTAAGAACTGCCCGGGCATCGGCCCATCGATTACAAAGTTTGCGACAGCAACCATATTGCTGACGCTCATTGTCAGTGGTTACCCGGCTATCGCCGAAACCGATCAGCAGTTTCAAAATAACGCTTCTGATCAAAATTCCGGCTGGCAAAAACTCGCCGAAGGTCTTGAATTGGGCATTTTCAGTGCACATCTGCCTTCAGAAATCGGTGATTCAAAAATACGGGTCCTGCGAATTGATCCGCAGCGCTTCAAGCTGAAATTGCTCAATGCGTCGGCTGTTGAAAACGGGCGGCCGCTGTCCGCCAAAGAATGGAGCCGCCGGGAAGGGTTGGTGGCTGCCATCAATGCCAGCATGTACCAGGCCGATTACAAAAGTAGCGTATCATTGATGCGCACCAAAGCCCATGTGAACAACCCACGAATTTCCAAAGACATGGCAATCCTGGCCTTTGACAGAAAGCAGACCGACGTTCCCCGGGTAAAAATTATTGACCGGCAATTCGAGGATTTCGAAACCTGGAATAAAAAGTACGGCACCGTGATCCAAAGTATTCGCATGATTTCGTGCACCGGAAAAAACGTGTGGACGCAACAACCCCAAAAATGGAGTACGGCAGCCATCGGAATCGATGCGCGTGAGCGGGTATTGTTTATCCATGTCGGATCGCCTTACAGCACCCATGACGTTATCGATATTCTTAAATTACTGCCCCTCAACATCACCCGCGCGATGTATGCGGAAGGCGGCCCTCAGGCGCAATTGTATATCAACATCGGAGATCATGAGTACGAATTCGTGGGCAATTATGATATCGAACTTCAGGGAAGTATGAAAAAGCTTATTTCACGTCCGGTACCCAATGTGGTGGGCATAAGTTTGAAAGCGAAAAAGTAAACCCATTTGAGGAATTTTGACAATGAAAAAACTAGGGGGTTTTGTCCTGGCTGCGATGATTCTGACGGCAACGGTCGGGTGCACGGGCACCATGGATGGCGTCATCCGGCGGGATGCCGCAAGAATCCAGATTACCTATACAGATTCAAGAATTGCGGCGGCCGAATTAATCACCGTGCTGCCCAGCGGTGAACGTTTCCGGGGCAAGCCTGAAAAACTCGACACGACCAAGGAAATGATGGGGTCCGGCGCTGCCGGCAGCACCGATGCGCCGGCGAGTTTTCCAGCCTTGCAGACATTTCCCGGCAACGTAAAGGCGACGTTAACCGGCAGCCAGGGCAATAAAATGGAGTGCCGATTTAAATTAACCGATACGATAATCGGGTTTTCCAGCGGCGGTTTCGGACTCTGCCAGATGTCGGACGGCAGGGTTATCGATGTGTTCTTTTAGACTGAACAGATTAAATAGGTAATTCGATTGATTTTAAGACCGCCGGCCAGTATATTTTTGCCAAAAAATCCAAGGGGAAATTTTTAATGACCGACCGCATGCAAATTTTTAGGGGCTATGAACTCAGCCAGATTCATAATGCATCGATGGAGATTCTGCGCGATACCGGTGTGAAATTCAACTCCAGCCAGGCGCTTGAATTATTTCAAAAGCATGGTTTCAAGACCGAGGGACCACGGGTGTTCATCACGGAAAAGGATGTCAGAAAGGCCCTCGAGACGGCACCGTCACGGTTTACGGTCCGTGCCAGAAATCCGGCCTATAATATATCGATTGGAGAAAATGATTTTGTATTCCTGCCCACCGGCGGAGCTCCCAACGTATCCACCTTTACCGGGGAGCGAAGACCGGCAACGCTCGAAGACTATCATTCCTGCTGTAAGCTGGTTCAAACGTCCGATCAACTGGACATGAACGGAATTTTAATGGTCCAACCCACGGACCTCCCCTCTCAAACGGCGCATCTGGACATGCTTTTCGCCAATATGGTGTTGTGTGACAAGGCCTATGTCGGGGCCGGCATGCACCACCAGGCGGCGGTCGATTGTCTCGAGATGGCCGCCATTGCGTGGGGCGGAAAAGAAAATTTAAAAAAACAACCGGTCATGGCGACAATCGTCACGGCCACCTCACCCCTCAAATACCCGGCCGACGAGGCCGAAGCCATCATCGATATGGCGCGTTTGGGACAGCCGCTGGTGATTACGGATCTGGTGATGGCCGGAACAAGTGGTCCGGTATCGCTGCCGGGACTGCTGGCACTGGCCAATGCGGAGATTCTGGCCGGACTCGTGCTGGCTCAACTGGCGGGGCCGGGAACACCCGTGGTCTACGGCTCCGTATCGGCGCCAGCGGACATGCGATCAGTGACCTCAGCCGTCGGGGCTCCGGAAGCGGTCGCACTGGCGTCGGCCATCATTCAATTGGCCCAGTTTTACCGGCTGCCCTGCCGTACAGGTGGCATGCTGACCAATGCCCATTGCCCGGATACCCAGGCGGCGGCCGAAGGAACCCTGATGATGAGTACGGCGGTGCGCAACGGTGCGAATTTCATCTTTCAGGCCTGCGGTCAGCTGGGCTCTTACATATCAATGAGCTTCGAAAAATGGCTGCTGGATGAAGAAGTGTGCCGTACGATTCGCAGAGTGCTCACCGCCATGCAAATCAGCGTCGAGTCCATTGACGTCGAAACCATTAAAAGCGTCGGCAGTGACGGAAACTATCTGCTGCATCCCACAACATTCAAACATTGCCGCGAGCTGTATCAGCCGCAAATCTTTACGCGCAGTGATTATCAAAAATGGTCCAGCAATGGGGCCAAGCGCGCTGAGGAAATTGCCGCCGAAATGCTGCCTCAGCGCCTGGCAAAATACAACAAACCGCCGATTGATGAAGGCCTCGAGCAGGCATTGAGTGAATATGTCAGCCGGCGCAAAATACAGACGAATTAAGGTACACTAATTACACCGCCCCGAAAAATAGTGAAACCAGATCTGGATAAAACATATCGGTTAGGCGTCGTATTGATCTGAATTTGAATCAGACCCTCATGGTTGATTCAATTGCGGATATTCATTTCGCGACAGGGAGGTCGGCAGTGAAATTAATCATATGGATCTCAACTTGGACCTTCATCATGGCAGCGACAGTTTACGCGGGTGAAGCGGACGTTGTAGATGTAAAGGTTATGATGACCGGCAAAAACGCCTATAGTTTCGATGTAACCGTCAGCCATGCGGATGAGGGCTGGAAGCATTATGCCGACAAATGGGATGTGGTGGCACCCGACGGTACTGTGCTCGGCACCCGCACCCTTTATCATCCCCATGAGGACGAACAGCCTTTCACCCGCAGCCTGTCCGGTGTGAAAATTCCCGAGTCCATCGAGGAAGTCACCGTCCGGGCCCATGATTCGGTGCATGGATATGGCGGGAAGACAGTGACGATAGGTGTTCCAAGATAGCAACTGCAGGCAAAATTTATATAAGCATAGCCTCTACACAGTATTTATTTAAAATCCGAAGCACGAAATTCGAAATACGAAACAAATAAAAAATTCAAATTACCAAATGTTCAAAACTTTGTAAGGAGAAACTTCATGCTGGAAAGAGTTCTGCAACATCGGCTGCGCTTATTCTTGATTTTTCCCTTGTTAACTCTTGTGCTCGGGTGTTCGTCTGCCTATTACGGCACCATGGAGAAGCTGGGTTACCCCAAACGGGATTTAATGGTAAACCGCGTGGAATCGGCCCGCGACGCCCAGCAGGATGCCAAAGAAGAATTTGAAACGGCGCTGGAAAAATTCAAGAGTGTCTTGAATTTTGAGGGCGGTGCACTGGAAGAAAAGTATGATCAGCTGAAGGCCGCATACGACCGAAGCGATGCACGCGCCGAAACGGTGCGGGACCGCATTGAATCCGTGGAAGATGTTGCCGAGGCGTTGTTTGAAGAGTGGGAAGCCGAGCTTGACCAGTACAGCAGCAGCAGCTTGCGTCGCAGCAGTGCCCGCAAACTGCAGCAAACCAAAAAGCAGTACGCCCAGTTGATCAGTGCCATGAAACGGGCAGAAAAAAAAATGGACCCGGTGCTCGCGGCGTTTCATGATCAGGTCCTGTTCCTTAAACACAACCTGAACGCCAAGGCAATTGCCTCGCTGCAAACCGAACTGGTTTCCGTCCAATCCGAGATTGACGCACTCATCAGGGAAATGAATGCTTCAATTAAAGAAGCCAATGCGTTCATCGGTGCCATGGCGAAAGAATAAATGGAATTCGGAGAGCGGAATGGCAAAGCATAGGGCAGAGAGCATAGCGCAGAGAGCATAGCGCATAGTGCATAGAGTAGACTGATAACAAAAAAAATTGCGCAGCATAAAGTAATTAATTCACCGGATCTTCGATCGAACGACTTTCTTCAATTTTCAAAGAACCATTCACTAGCCTGAATGTGCTATTTTTCAGGGCGGAGTAATTAAGGAGGATACATTTCCATGGTGAAACATAATGCGATGGCATTGATTGTCAGCGGCACGCTACTATTTTTGGCCTGTACGGCGACCCAATCGAACAATCCCGGATCAATGTCGGATGAGACTTTGGTCACCCCCAAGCTTTTTAACAAAATTACAGGCATTGAATGGCAGTTGACTAAGATGACCCTGGATAATAAATCGATTGACCTGGTTGAAAACTCGAAAACGACCTTTGTATGCGATGACAATGGCAGGGTGTCTGGTGTCGCCACCCTCAATCGCTATTCCGGCAACCTCAAACTCCTGCCTAACGGTGAAATTGTCTGGAACAAAGCCTTTATCATGACCAGAATGGCAGGACCGCCGGAGTTAATGCAACAGGAGGCGGATTTTACCCAGGCTCTGATGAAAACATCCCGCATGTTTCTGAACGGGTCAAAACTCGCTTTGCGGAGTCAAGACAGTTCCACGGTTCTGGAGTTCGGACAGCCCAAATAATCCGCTCGATCAAACCGGCCGCCTTCGACAGCAAGCGGCGCCGCTGACACCTCGTATGAAACTTCATGAAATCTGATACGATCTTTATGAAGTATCTTAGTGACAGTTTTTTTCACCGCAGAGCACGCAGAGGTCGCAGAGAAGATTTTAGATTATCTTTTTATTCGTACTGAGTCTTTCTCGGCGGTCTCTGCGAACTCTGCGGTGAACTATTAAGTTTTCTTTTCGATCAAACTGGCCGCCTTCGGCAGCCGGCGATAAGGCTGAAACTTGAAACCATAAATCCCATTATCTTAGAGGAATCTGTAATGAAGAAAAACCTGCCGTTCCCCATCGTAAAAACCCGGGGCACCCCCTTCGACCGCGGCGAACAATACGGCTCGCAGTGCCGGGAGATGATCGACCGGGTGATCGATTTTTATCGCTGGATTTTTGAGATCAAATCCAAACTCAGCTGGGAGCAATCTCTGTCAAAAGCCGCCGAATTTGTGCCTTATCTCAATGAATATGACAGCGACATCATGGAGGAAATCGAGGGCATTGCCCGCGGGGCGCACCGACCGGTTGAAGAAATCGTGGCCCTCAATGTGAGAACCGAGCTGCTGTTTCTGCTGGCCGCCAAGGCCGGCAGTGACCTTGCCGGATGCACGTCCGTTGCGGCCGTGCCCCCGGCTGCAGCGCATACCCTGCTGGCCCAAAATTGGGACTGGTATCCCCAGGTGCGCGATTGTTGTTTGATTTTAGATGAAACGCCGCAAGGGCGGCCCAAGGTCTTGCAGGTGGTTGAAGCCGGCATCATTGCCAAAGCCGGCTGCAATTCAGCCGGTATCGGCCTTTGCACCAATGCGCTGGTGACCACCAACTGGCGCGTGGGGGTACCCTACCATGCCATTTTGTGGCGCATTCTGAAGTCTGCAACCATGGCCGAGGCCATCGGGGCCGTCACCGCTCCCGCGCGGGCCTCGGCGGCCAATTATATCATCGGACATGTCGACGGCGAAGTCGTCAACTTAGAGGCAGCGCCGGACGCTTTAAACGTGATTTTCCCGGACAAGGGCATTATCTCCCATGCCAATCACTGCAAGGTCGGCAACGCCGGCATCACCGACCTGATACCGGCCATCTGGCCCGATTCCATCATGCGGGATTACCGAGCCGGCAAAATCATGCAGCAACACAGCGGCCACATCGATGCAGCGTCCATTCAGCAGGTCTTAAAAGATCATTTTGACAAACCCAATTCCATATGTACCCATACCAGCGTCAATTCGCCGCCCCATGAACAGGGCCAGACCAATGTGTCGCTGATCATGGACCTGACTGACAAAAGATTCCTCGTCGCCAAGGGCCCGCCCTGTGAGCATGAGTATGTTGAGCTTTGAGGTATCAGAGTTTAGAAAGAGGAAAGATGTCAGAAGACAGATGACAAATGAAAGAAGGTGAGAGGCTAGGAAGGTTGGAAGATGAGAAAAAATCTGCATCCGAATTCCGAATTCGTATTATCTGCCCTGACCTATACTCGAGTGGACGAAATTGGATAGCGCATTAACACATCGATTTACGGTATTATGGTATCACAGTTTTCGCAAGGCTTGCCAAAATCCAGATACAGCATCAGCGATTTTGAGACTCCCAATTTTATGCAGATAATATTCTCTTATCGCATGTTAGGGTGACAGATGCAAATGAGACCATGACGGTGCCTCTTTAAGCCAACTGAAGATCCAGATTCGTCATTTTTTTTGTTACACCATAGTCATAGGTCGGATATTCAAAGATTGGGTTCCTGGGTTCTGTTTCACTTAAGGAATATCCATAAATTGATTCATATTCGCTCACATCTTCGCCCATATTGTCAAGCTGTTGGAGATAATCA
>Ga0307426_1001288_pt1 | contig 16673 bp, 17 predicted proteins | sample SalMarWE160340MG_FD_202165 | JGI IMG/M metagenome (GOLD analysis project Ga0307426, IMG submission 202165) | Salt marsh sediment microbial communities from the Plum Island Ecosystem LTER, Massachusetts, United States - WE1603-40 | ecosystem: Environmental > Aquatic > Marine > Intertidal zone >... | reverse complement strand
GCGCTGCGGATGCCGGCGCGGCCGAGGATGACGCCGCCGGTCGGGAAATCCGGTCCCGGCACGATCTTGATGAGGTCGTCGACGTCGAGCGCCGGGTCGTCGATCAACGCCATGCAGCCGTCGATCACCTCGCCGAGATTGTGCGGCGGGATGTTGGTCGCCATGCCGACGGCGATGCCGCCGGCACCGTTGACCAGCAGATTGGGAAAGCGCGCCGGCAGCACCACCGGCTCATGCTCGTTGCCGTCGTAGTTGGATTGGAAATCGACGGTGTCCTTGTCGATGTCGTCGAGCAGCGCCATCGCCGCCGGGTCCAGCCGGCATTCGGTGTAGCGCATGGCCGCCGCCGGATCGCCGTCGACCGAGCCGAAATTGCCCTGGCCGTCGATCAGCGGCAGGCGCATGGAGAAATCCTGCGCCATGCGCACCAGCGCGTCGTAGATCGCCTGATCGCCGTGCGGGTGATATTTGCCCATCACGTCGCCGACCACGCGCGCCGACTTGACGTATTTCTTGTCGGGCGTGTGGCCCTGCTCGTTCATCGAATAGAGGATGCGGCGATGCACCGGCTTCAAGCCGTCGCGCACGTCTGGCAGCGCGCGCGACACGATCACGCTCATGGCGTAATCGAGATAGCTGCGCTTCATCTCCTCGGTGATCGAGACGGGTCGCACGTCGGAGGGACTGCCGTCCCCCGATTTGGGGTTTTCAGTGTCGGACAAGGATGACGTCCTGGGCGGATTGCCTGCGCGATTTCTGTAGCCGATTCACTTGCTATTTGCTACCTGAAACGGCGCTGCGCAATGCTTATATTCTCTTTTCAAATCAATATGTTAATGCTCGGCCGCGGAGGCATTCCTGGCCGCCCGCCACGCGCCATTCGCCCCGCTATTTTGTGCGCCATTTGCGCTAGCATGCCGCTCCATCATGCCGGTCGAATTCCTCATCTCCGCTTTGGTCACGCTGGTCGTCGTGGTCGACCCGATCGGCCTGGTGCCGGCCTTCATCGCGGTCACCCACGGCCTGCCGCAACGCGCGCGCCGCAGCGTGGCCTGGCGCGCCTGCCTGATCGCCGCCGCGGTGCTCGCCGGCTCGGCGCTGATCGGCGACTGGCTGCTGCGCACGCTGGCGATCACGCTGCCGGCGTTTCGTATTGCCGGCGGGCTGCTGCTGTTCTCGATCGCCTCCGAAATGGTGTTCGGCGTGCGCAACGTTCGGCAATCGCAGCAGGCCGAGGAAGCGATCGAGGAGCGCGTGCGCAATATCGCCGCCTTCCCGCTCGGCATTCCGCTGATGGCCGGGCCGGGCGCGATTACCGCCTGCGTGCTGCTGGCCGGCAAAGCAAGCGGCGAACCGATCCACCTTGCGATCCTGTTGGGGGCCATCGCTGCCGTGCTAGCGTTCTGCTTCGCGACATTCACGCTCGCGTCCCGCATCGCCAAGCTGATGAGCACCACCGGCAACGTCGTGCTCTCCCGCCTGCTCGGCGTGCTGCTGGCGGCGCTGGCGGTGCAGTTCGTGATCGACGGCGTGCGCGCGGCGCTTGCCGGTTGATGACTACAGCGGCGGGGCGGCGGCTCAGAAAATGCCTCGCGCCCCGCAACAATCAGCCCGCGGTGCGCACCGAGAAGACCGTGCGCGTTCGCTATTTTTTCAAGCTTTTTTTGTAATTCTCGCCGTAAGCGTTGAGCTTGGGCGGCGCCGTATGACATTTCGTGCACGGCTGGCCGGTCTTTTGCGCAATACTCGGATTCGCCTTCGCCGGCTGTGGCGCCAAGACGATCGCGCCGGCCACCACGACTGCCGCCGCCATGCCGGCCGCTCCAGCAAGGATTGCGGTCATCACTTTTGCATCCTGCATGTCCGATCACCTTCGGTTGTTGCCGCGCGGACATCCGCTCGGCTGACGGTGTGCCAAAATCGCTTATGCCCGACGCACGCAGTCTGAACGCTCAGAACGGAATCTCGTCGTCCATGTCGTCGCTTTTGCCGCCGGCGCCGGCCATGGCCGGCTTGCGCTCGCGCGGAGCACTCGGCCCGCTCGAGCCGAAGTCGTCGCCGCCGCCGCCCGCCCCCGCGCCGCCGGCGCGGTCGAGCATGGTGAGCTGTGAGTTGAAGCCCTGCAGCACGACCTCGGTCGAATAGCGGTCGTTGCCGTCCTTGTCCTGCCATTTGCGTGTTTGCAGAGAGCCTTCCAGGTAAACCTTCGAGCCTTTCTTTAAGTATTGCTCGACGATCTTGCACAGGCCCTCGTTGAAGATCACCACCCGATGCCACTCGGTCTTTTCGCGGCGCTCGCCGGTGGTCTTGTCGCGCCAGGTGTCCGAGGTGGCCACGCGTAAATTCGCGATCGGCCGCCCGTCCTGGGTGCGGCGAATTTCCGGATCGGCGCCGAGATTGCCGATAAGAATGACCTTGTTGACGCTACCCGCCATGATGCTCTCCGCGTGACGATGGCGCGGCCCTCCATACGAAAGCCGCCGGTCGTCGTTTGGGGGCCGCCTGCCGCGCGCGAGGCCCCGTTTGTTTGAACGCCCACCCTAGTCTTCGTCCCGGGGGCGGCAAGCTGCTTCGGCCCTAATCCACAGCGCTTCTGGCGCTTGCTGCCGACCTCCGGTGCAACCGCCGAGCCTGTTCTTGGTTTGTTCTAATGGCTTTTCCAGGGGCGCGCAACTGAAAATTCGCTTGAGAAAGACCGTGAGTCTCGCGGGGTTGCTACCCGCCGCCCTTGATCTTCTGCCGATAGGCGTGGACGTGCGCCGCAGTCGTATTCTTTTCGGGGCGCAGCTTTGCCACGACGCTGGCATCGACCGGTTTCATGTTCTTCGGCGCTAGCGCGTCGTTACCAAAATGCCCGCGCACATAGTTCACCACGGCAGCGATCTGCTGGTCGCTCAGCACGTCGAGCAGCGGCGGCATGGCGCTGTCGAATTTCTTGCCGCTGACGTCGATCTTGCCTTCCAGCCCGAACAGCACCACGCGCACCGGATAATCCGGGCTGAGAAAAAGATCGGCGTTCTTTGCCAGTGGGGGAAATTGCCCGGCCACCCCTTGCGCATTTTCCTGATGGCAAGCGGTACATTGGTCCTTGAATACGCTGGCGCCGTCGACCTTGGCCGGCGTTGCTGGCGCGGATGCGGCCGTCTTCGGCGGCGGATTGGGACCGAGATAAATGCCGAGATAGTCGAGGATCTTGGCGCGCTGGTCCGGCAAGAGACGCAAGCCGTATTGCCGCATGCTGATCAGCATCTGATCCCAATCGTCACGGGTGATGCCGGCGGATTCCTTCAGGTATTGCAGGTCGTGGCAGGTGCGGCACTGGCCATAAACCAGCGCACGGTTTGGCCCTGCCGGCAATTCGATGGCGGCATAGGCCGCGGTTAAGGCGACGCAAACGCTAAACGCCCCGAACAAGAGCGTGCCCGCCCGCATTCGCCAATCTCCTTCTGATCGTGGCTGAACGGGGCGCCGCGATCGCGGCGCCCCATCCTTGCTAGACCGTCACTTCCACGTGGTCCGCGCCGTTCCACTCGTAGCCGCGCGGATTCCAGCGGGCAAGGCCGTTGATCGGCTGGGTGCGGCCGAGCGCGTCGGTCGCGCGCGACACCAGCATATGTTTGCCGGAGCCGAGCTTGGCCTTGGCCGACCAGTGGTGCCAGGCCCACGGGCTCATGCCGTCTTTGACCTCGGCATCGGTCCAGGTCTTGCCGCCGTCGGTCGACACCTCGACCTTGGTGATCTTGGCGTTGCCGTCATTGAAAGCGACGCCAGTGATCGTGACGTTGCCGGGCTTCGGCTTGTCTTCCGACAGCGGCGAGAAGATCACGCTCTTGATCACGTGGCCGTAGGTCGGACGGCTGTTGTAGATCGTGTAGTCGTTGGCCTTGAACGTGGCCGGCGTGACCGGGAAGTTCGGGAAGCGATAGCCGACCGATTGGAACACGCTGGGCGACTGGTTCGCCATGAACAGAAGATTGGTCAGGTACTTCACGTTCATATTGCCGTAGTAACCGGGGATGATCAGGCGCACCGGGCCGCCGTGCACGGACGGGATCGGCTCGCCGTTCATCTTCAGCGCCAGGATGGCGTGATCGAGCGCGTGATCCTCCATGTGATAGCTCTTGGCGAAGTCGGAGCCTTCCGGCGTCGCCGGCTGGTCCCAACCTTCGGCGGTGAGCCACAGCGCCTTGTCGGACACCGCCATCTTCAGCTCGGCGAGCAGCGGGCGCAGCGGCACGCCTTCCCATTCGACGTTGCCCATGCCGCCATTCTTCCACTGGCCGCCGCCGACTTTCTTCTCGGCAGCGTAGAACGAACGGCCGTTGCCGGCGCATTGAATGACCGACACACGCTTTTCCATGCCCATCTTCTGCAGGTCGGCGATGGTCAGGGTGCGCGGACGCTGCACCAGGCCGTCGAAGCGGATCGTCCAGCCCTTCATCCTCGCCTCCGACGGCGCGGCCGTGGTGGCTTCCCAGGCGGAATCGCCCGGGTGCGGGAAGTGCAGGCGGTTGAACAGAATGTTCTTCGGGGTAATCGCATGCTTGCGCAGGTCCTTGAGCGGCGTTTCCATCACCCCGAGCTTGGCGTTGTGCACAATCATGCCGGACTCTTTGCCCTTGATGATGGTTGCCGAATCCGGCGCGCCCTCGGCGAGGACGATGCGCGGTAGGCCGGCGCCGAGCGCGACACCGGTGGCGCCGGCGAGCGCATTGAACCGACGCCGGCTCATACGTGTACGTTTGGATCGGTCGAGCATTTCTCTTCCTCCCTGCTCTCCTGGTCCGTTCTGGACCGCCCTTGCCCGTCCATCCATCGATGGCTGCGAGTGCGGGCTGAGAGATGTTTTTGTTCTATGGTTCGCCGGATGTTTAGAATGCCAGCGTTACGCAAACGGTAGCTCTAGCATCATGGTTCCCCGGCACGCAAAGTTCAACACATATTTCTTTTATTGCATGTGTCCGGTGACGGGGAACCTCGCCGCATAGAAATGGCCGGCCGCCGCCCGTTTTCCCCATGCCGCACGCTAAGCGTCGGGCGAAAAACTGGAAAAGACCCCTGTTCTCCCGACATTGTAACCGTCGCGCACAGTGCCCTTCTTATCCCGCTCCGAGCGCGACCGCCGCGTTATAGGTGATCAAGGAGGCTAGGTAGGCGAGCGTCAGCATGTAGCCGAAGGTGACCGCCATCCAGCGCCAGCCGCCGGTCTCGCGCTTGATCACCGCCAGCGTCGCCGCGCATTGCGGTGCAAAAATGTACCAGACCAGCAAGGACAACGCCGTCGCCAGGCTCCATTGCGCGGCGAGCACATGGCCGATCTGCTGCGACGCTTCCTTGCCTCCCTCGATGGCATAGACCGTGCCGAGCGCCGCCACCGCTACTTCCCGCGCCGCCATGCCCGGCACCAGGGCCACGCTGATCTGCCAATTGAATCCCACCGGCGCCAGCAGCGGCTCGACCCAATGGCCGATCATTGCGGCCAGACTGTAATTGATGGCCGGTCCGGCGGCTCCGGCCGGCGGGCGCGGAAACGAGGCCAGGAACCAGATCACGATCATCATGGAGAAGATCGTGGTGCCAGCGCGCTCCAGGAACATGCGGGCGCGCATGAACAGACCGAGCGCGATGCTGCGCGGCCGCGGCAATTTGTAATCCGGCAGTTCCAGCATGAAAGGATGGGTCGGGTCGTCGCGCCAGAAGAAGAATTTTGCGAGGAACGACACGCCGAGCGCGCTGACGATGCCGGCCACATAGAGGCCGAACATCACCAGCCCCTGCAGATTGGCGAAGCCCCACACCTGCTTCGCCGGGATGAAGGCCGAGATGATCAGCGTATAGACCGGGATGCGCGCCGAACAAGTCATCAGCGGCGCCACCAGGATGGTGGTCAGCCGGTCGCGCCGGTTGTCGATGACGCGCGTCGCCATGATGCCGGGGATGGCGCAGGCGAAGCTCGACAGCAGCGGGATGAAGGCGCGGCCGTGTAGCCCGGCGCCGCCCATGATGCGGTCCATCAGGAAGGCGGCGCGCGCCATGTAGCCCAAGTCTTCCAGCAACAGGATGAACAAGAACAGGATCAGAATCTGCGGCAGAAACACGAGGACGCTGCCGACGCCGGAAATGACGCCATCCTCGATGAAGCTCTGCAGCAACCCGGCCGGCAGCGTCGCATGCACGAAGGCGCCGAGGACGCCGAACCCCGCCGAGATCAGGTCCATGAGCGGCTGCGCCCAGGTGAACACCGCCTGGAACATTACGAACAGGATACCCAGCAGGATCGCGAGCCCGGCGACCGGATGCAGCAGCACGGCGTCGAGCCGCGTCGTCAGCGTGTCGGGCTTCGCCGGCATGTGGACCGCCAGCGCGATGAGGCGATCGGCCTCGCGCTGGGCGGCACGCAATTCGGCGGTCGTCGGCGGCTGCCAGTCGCTTTCGGTGGTCGCTGCGTTGGCGGCGGCTGCCAGTTCGTCGAGGCGGCGCATCAGATCGTCGGTGCCGCCGCGGCGCACGGCCGCCGCCGTGATGACCGGCACGCCGAGCTCGGCCGACAGCCGATCGAGATCGATCACGACGCCGCGGCGCCGCGCGATATCGATCATGTTGAGCACCAGCAGCAGCGGCCGCCCGACCCGCTTGAGCTCGATCACCAGGCGCAAGGCCAGCCGCAGATTGGTGGCGTCGGCGACGCAAAGCAGCAAGTCGGGCGTGGTCTCGCTGGCGAAGCGGCCGAGCACCACGTCGCGGGTCACCTCTTCGTCGGGGCTGCGCGCCCGCAGCGAATAGGTGCCGGGAAGGTCGATGACGTTGACGCTGTGCCCGGACGGCGTTTGCAAGGCACCGGCCTTGCGCTCGACGGTGACGCCCGGATAGTTGGCAACCTTTTGCCGGCTGCCGGTGAGCGCGTTGAACAAGGCGGTCTTGCCGCTGTTCGGCGTGCCGATCAAAGCGAGATAGCGTGGACCGGCCGCGGCGCTGACGCTCATGACGGTGCCTGGTCAGATCACCTGAATCGCCATGGCCTCGCGGCGCCGCAGCGCCACCGTGGCATCATTGACGCGCACCGCGATCGGATCGCGGCCGAAAAACCCTTCATGCAGGATTTCGATCAGCGCGCCTTCGATAAAACCGAGCTCGAGCAGGCGCCGCTCGAGTTCGCCCGCCGGCAGCTTGCAGGTCTCGAGCGCGGCTTCGATAGCGTGAATGCGGCCGCGGAATCCGCGTTGCGCATGGCCCAAGCAAGAAGGCTGTGCGTCGTTTGGTTGAGCCCGTGCCGTCATGGATCGGTGTTCCAAAGTTGAGGCGAGTGATAATGCGATCTATTAGCATCTTCATCTGGTACGCACCTTGCGTTAAATCAAGCCGGAACTCTAATAATATCAATACATTAGAATGAATATAAGGAAGCATCCTAAGTCCAGGCGGCGGCGGCGATAACGCCGCGCGCGTCTCGCGCCGGCGCCGCATTTTTCCCCAGCGGCCATGCAAGAATACCGGCAGCGCACTGGCGCAAGGCCGCCGTTCTCACTACGTTCCGACCTGTCGCCCCGCTCCCGCAACCGCCGAAAGCCGGCACCGGCCGGCTGCAAGCCCGTCAGCCAAGGCCGCCCGCAGCGTCGATGACCGATTTTTCCAGCAAAAACGCCCGCGGCGATGCCCGCACCATCGCCATCCGCGGCGCCCGCGAGCACAATCTCAAAGATATCGACGTCGCCATCCCGCGCGACCAGCTGGTCGTGTTCACGGGTTTGTCCGGATCCGGCAAATCCTCGCTTGCTTTCGACACGATCTATGCCGAGGGCCAGCGCCGCTATGTGGAATCGCTGTCCGCATACGCCCGCCAGTTCCTGGAAATGATGCAGAAGCCGGACGTCGACCAGATCGACGGGCTGTCGCCGGCCATTTCCATCGAGCAAAAGACCACCTCGAAGAATCCGCGCTCCACCGTCGGCACCGTCACCGAGATCTACGACTACATGCGCCTGCTGTGGGCGCGCGTCGGCGTGCCCTATTCGCCGGCGACTGGACTCCCCATTGAAAGCCAGACCGTGTCGCAGATGGTCGACCGCGTGCTGGCATTGCCTGAGGGCACGCGCATCTATGTGCTGGCGCCGGTGGTGCGCGGCCGCAAGGGCGAATACCGCAAGGAGCTCGCCGACTTCCTGCGCAAGGGCTACCAACGCGTCAAGATCGACGGCGCCTTCCACGAAATCCAGGAGGTCAAGCCGCTCGACAAGAAATTCACCCACGACATCGACGTGGTGGTCGACCGGCTGGTGGTGAAATCCGACATCGGCACGCGGCTGGCGGATTCGCTCGAACAGTGTCTCAAGCTGGCCGACGGCATGGCGGTGATCGAGCTCGCCGATACCAAAGCCTCCGGCGCGAAAGCCAACAAGGGTCGCAACGAGAACGCCGAGCGCATCATCTTCTCGGAGAAATTCGCCTGCCCGGTGTCCGGATTCACCATCGCCGAGATCGAGCCGCGGCTGTTCTCCTTCAACAATCCGTTCGGCGCCTGCCCGGAATGCGGCGGGCTTGGGCTGGAGCAGCACATCGATGCCGAGCTGGTCATTCCCGACCGCGACGCGTCGTTGCGCAAGGGCGCCATCGCGCCCTGGGCCAAGTCGTCGTCGCCCTATTACATCCAGACCCTGACGGCGCTGGCCAAGCACTACCGCTTTACCCTCGAAACCAAGTGGAAGGACCTGCCGAAGAAAACGCAAAACGCGATCCTCTACGGCAGTGGCGAAGACGAGATCAAATTCGTCTATAACGACGGGTTGCGCGGCTACACCACCAAGAAGCCGTTCGAGGGCGTCATCACCAATCTCGAGCGCCGATTCAAGGAAACCGAAAGCGAGTGGGCGCGCGACGACCTGCAAAAATATTTCACCGACGTGCCCTGCGCCGCCTGCCACGGCGCCCGCCTGAAGCCCGAGGCGCTCTGCGTCAAGATCGCCGGCAAGACCATCTCGGACGCCGCCGAACTGTCGGTGCGCAAGGCCGGCGAATGGTTCACCGAGCTACCCGACCAGCTCACGCCCAAGCAGAACGAGATCGGCTCCCGCGTGCTGAAGGAAATCCGCGAACGGCTGAAATTCCTGGTCGACGTCGGGCTCGATTATCTGACGCTGGCGCGCGCCTCCGGCACATTGAGCGGCGGCGAGAGCCAGCGCATCCGCCTCGCCTCGCAGATTGGCTCCGGCCTCACCGGCGTGCTCTATGTGCTGGACGAGCCCAGTATCGGCCTGCACCAGCGCGACAACGCGCGCCTGTTGGAAACCCTCAAGCGCCTGCGCGACCTCGGCAACACCGTGATCGTGGTCGAGCACGACGAGGACGCCATCCGCAGCGCCGATTACGTGCTCGACATCGGCCCCGGCGCCGGCATCCACGGCGGCCATATCGTGGCGCAAGGCACGGTCGCCGACCTGATCGCGGCGCCGCGCTCGTGGACCGGCAAATATCTCTCCGGCGAATTGGCGGTGCCGGTACCCGAGCGGGCGCCGCGCAATCCGCGCCGCACGGTGAAGGTCGTCAACGCCCGCGGCAACAATCTGAAAGGCATCGACGCCGAGATCCCGCTCGGCCTGTTCACCTGCGTCACCGGCGTCTCGGGCGGCGGCAAGTCGACGCTGCTCATCGACACGCTCTACAACGCGGTGGCGCGCAAGCTCAACGGCGCTTCGCTGGCGCCCGCCGCGCACGACCGCATCGAGGGCCTCGAGCACATCGACAAGATCATCGACATCGACCAGTCGCCGATCGGCCGCACGCCGCGCTCCAACCCGGCGACCTACACCGGCGCCTTCACGCCGATCCGCGAATGGTTCGCCGGCCTGCCGGAGTCGAAGGCGCGCGGCTACCAGCCCGGGCGCTTTTCCTTCAACGTCAAGGGCGGCCGCTGCGAGGCCTGCCAGGGCGACGGCGTCATCAAGATCGAGATGCACTTTTTGCCGGATGTCTACGTCACCTGCGACGTCTGCCAGGGCAAGCGCTACAACCGCGAGACGCTGGAAGTCACCTTCCGGGAAAAAACCATCGCCGACGTGCTCGACATGACGGTGGAGGAAGCGCTCGAGTTCTTCAAGGCGGTGCCGCGCGTGCGCGACGTGTTGGCGCTGTTGCACCGCGTCGGCCTCGACTACATCCATGTCGGCCAGCAGGCCACCACGCTGTCGGGCGGCGAGGCGCAGCGCGTCAAGCTCGCCAAGGAGCTGAGCAAGCGCGCCACCGGCCGCACGCTCTACATTCTCGACGAGCCCACCACCGGCCTGCACTTCCACGACGTCGCCAAGCTGCTCGACGTGCTGCACGAGCTGGTCGAGCAAGGCAACACGGTGGTGGTGATCGAGCACAATCTGGAAGTGATCAAGACCGCCGACTGGATCATCGACCTCGGCCCCGAGGGCGGCGACGGCGGCGGCGAGATCGTGGCGGCGGGGACGCCGGAGGAGATCGTGAAGGCAGCGGCCTCGTCGGGCCGAAGCCCGAAGGGCGAAGGCCGAAGTTATACCGGGGAGTTTTTGAAGCCAGTGCTCGGAAGGGAGGCAAAGCCGAAGAAGCGGATTCAGGCGGCGGAGTAAGGAGAGACGTGCATTCCAAATCATGCTTAAAAAATTGATAAAAGAACAGATTTGCCGCCACCTCCGGGCTGGGGCTCTGACAGTCTTTCAAAATTTCTTGAGGATGCATATCGCAATAGGTTTGCGACTTTCGCGAACAAGAGGCCCTGGTTCGAAAAATTATCGAAGATTGATGCTTGCTTCGCGTTAGTTGCCAAAGACTGGCTAAACCCAATAAGTATCGTTACACCATTACTTTATTTGCGCTCACATGCGAAATTTCGCGCGGCTTGCGAACATGCGCTGGCAGGTCAGGTCGCAGAGATTTTCCCGGAGCTTCGCGCCTCGCTCGAATATGCAGGTTACGCCTTACATATACACAAGAATTCTAGCTTGGAAGAAATTTGGCTTCGGCGGCATGACGATAAGCAGACTTTGAAAGTGGTCAATGGCGAATTCACAGTCACAAATATTCGAAAGACAATTGAAACCTCAGATCGAAAGCTGGCCGCTATCTTTGATGAACTCTACCAGCGCGCAATCGATTTCGGAGGTCATCCAAACGAACGATCCATCACGAGCAGCTTAACTATCATCGAGCATGCCGACAGAAAAGAAATGCAGCAAATCTATTTACATGCAGATGGCTTGATCCTCGACTACGGATTGAAAACATCTGCTCAGGTTGGATTGTGCGCACTGAAGATTTTGCAAGAGGTTTTTACTGCTCGCTTCGAGCTTCTCGGAGTTCGCGCCAAAATTTGGGAAATCCAGAAGGGGCTGTAACTAAGCAAGCGTAGCCCGGATGGCACGCAGCGAAGTCCGGGAGCCCGTAGGGCGGATTAGCGAAGCGCAATCCGCCATTTCATCCCTGCGCGGCGGGTTACGCCTTCGGCTAACCCGCGCTACGCGCTAACCTATCCTACGGTCCTTGCGCGCTTTGCCTTGCATCGAGGATGCGGAAGCCGGCATCCAAGACTAACTTGTCAATGTCCAATCTACGAGGGATGATGTCGGCTAACGAAAAGACGGTGGACGACCAGTTAGTCTTTCTCATAATTGGCTCCAGCAATGAGCGATACACCAGAACAGCAACACAGAAAACGGTGGCTTCAACCGAAAGATTTTTTGACTATCTCGCTTTCAACATTTGCATTAGTAGTTGCCGCCGCCAGCGCTTAATTCAATATATTCCGAACAAATGAGTCGGTACTTCTAGTTTACGAAAACGCGCCGTTTGTCTCACTAGCAAAAGATCGATTGTTATTTTTGCATACAGAAATTGGTCATGTTGCTATCATCAATTCCGGAAACCGCACGGCGATTGTCACCAGATTAATTCTTGCTTACATGCAACCGGCCCCACGGCGTCAACCGTCGTGCGACTATGATACTGGAAGTTATTTCGAGACCGATTTCAAACCGACGGTGATTAAACCGGGCGATGCCGTGGTAAGCAATTTCAAGGCGACGGAGCCGGCTAAATTTATCAGCACCAACCCGACGGTGCAGGTGACGGACACTAAAGACTTTTTGTTGCCACTAGCTGAGCACAACAAAGGCGCCAAAGATGTTCTGCTGGATATTTGCTTATTTATTAGCCTATCAACCCCATCGTCAGATTTTCACACAAGATTTTTTCCGATAGAGAGATTTCATGCAAGTGATCCGATCGGTAATTATTATGACCCTGATACCGAAGGATCGATCAACAAGCTTCCTGTCACATTGATAAAAAGAACTGGAATAATCCTCGGTGATTGACACCGTATCGCATGCATTTCACTTGCGATTAGCTCCAGCCCGTAAGATGGGTTGAGAATTACGAATTACGGTGACAGAATTAGATTTACGGGATTACGGTGACAGTGCACTTAATTGATGAGATTCGCGCTCACGCCGCGTCCGCCGGCCTCACCCGCTTGGCGATCTCCCCGCCCTTCTCCCGCTCCACCACCGCGATGTCGTACTGGCTCTGCAAGTCGAGCCAGAACTGCGCGCTGTTGCCGAAATAGCGGCCGAGCCGCACCGCGGTGTCAGCGGTGATCGAGCGCCGCGCGTTGAGAATGTCGGTGATACGGCCGGACGGCACGCCGATGTCGAGCGACAGCCGGTTGGCTGAAAGCTTGCGCGCCACCAGTTCGTGCTTGAGCAGGCGGCCGGGATGGGAGATGGCTCGTTTCATGACGCAACCTTAGCACATTCTCCGTTCATTCCCGCGCAAGCGGGAATCCAGCGCTGGGTCCCCGCTTTCGCGGGGACGAACGGATCGGGACAAACTCGGCCATGACAAATTCACGTTTGAATGCTATTTGTACTTGATGACCATCGAAGACCTCGAAAAAGCCGTCGCCAAGCTTGCGCCCGACCAGTTCGCTAAATTCCGCGATTGGTTCGACGCCTTCGATGCCGCGCGCTTCGACACCAAGATTGAGCGCGACGCCACGGCCGGCAGGCTCGACCGCCTCGCCGACGAAGCCCTCGCCGATTTCCGCAAGGGTAACGCCCGCGAGCTATGAGACATTTCGCCAGCCCGGCGTTCTGGGAGGCCTACCAAAAGCTCCCCGAACACGTCCGCGCCCTGGCCGACAAAAACTACGCGTTGCTCAAAGACAATCCGCAGCATCCCTCGTTGCATTTCAAAAAGGCCGGCCGCTATTGGTCCGTCCGCGTCGGCCTGCGCTACCGTGCACTTGCTGTCGAAGCCGACGATGCATTGGTCTGGTTCTGGATCGGCTCACACGCCGATTACGATGCGCTGACCAAATGATCCACGAGCCTGCCTCCCCGCGGTTTCACCCTTGCCTGTCCCGCGCTAACCTCCGCCCCGACAACGCAGGGAGAGACACGCCATGACCGGCCAAACCATCAAGATCAAATCGCGCGAGGACGGCGAATTCGATTGCTATCTCGCGCTGCCTGCCGCCGCCAAGGAGCCGGTGCCGGCCATCGTGCTGGCTTCCGCCATCCACGGCGTCGATGAGGACCTGCGGGCGCTCACCGATACTTTCGCCGCGCATGGGGTGATCGCCGCCGCCCCCGACCTGTTCTGGCGCCAGCTGCCGGGCCCGCTGCCGCGCTCCGACAAGCGCGCCGCCGAGCGCTCGCAGCCGCGCCTCGAGCGCATCAAGGCCGGCGAACCCGATCTCGCCGACACGCTCGTCATGCTGCGCGGGCTGAAAGACTTCAACGGCCGCGCCGCGGTGATCGGCTTCTGCTACGGCGGCGCCTACGCCATCATCGGGCCGAAGCGGCTCGGCTTTGCCGCCGGCATTTCCTGCCACGGCACCAACCTGCTCTCCTATATCGGCGAGCTCGACGGGCTGACCGCGCCGGTCTGCATCATCTGGGGCGACCAGGACCACGCCGCTCCCCCTGAGGTGCTCGACGCCTTCCGCCCGGTGCCGGCGCGTATGAGCAATGTCGAGGTGCACATCTTCCCCGGCATCAAGCACGGCTACATGATGCCGCTGGCGGGCGAGGCTTACGACGCCAAGACGCGGGAGTTCTCGCTGGCGCGCGCGCTCGCCATTCTCGACACCTTGCGCGGCGGCGGCGATGCGCTACGCCGCGCCTCCTGACGGCCGGCTGTTCGCGAGCTGGCGCGGCGCCGCCGGTCGGCTGCTATAACAGCCGCCGAACCGGGGGCAGCCGCCGTGGCCAGACCGAAAGCAAAGCGCAGTCGCACCGCGGCCGGGCGCAACGGCGCGTCCTGGCAGCGCGGCTTGCGCCGTCTGTACGAGGCCGATACGCCGCGCGGCCGGCGCTTCCGCTACGGCCTGCTCGTGTTCGACATGGTCACGATCCTGTTCATCGTGATCACTTCGTTCCTGCCGCGCCCGCCGCTGGTCGAGACGCTCGATGTCGTCTTCGGCCTCCTGATCCTCGCCGATTTCGCCGCACGCATGGCGATCGCGCGCGCGCCCTGGCGCGAGCTCGTGCATCCAGCGACCTGGGCCGACGTGGCCGCCATCATCTCCTTCCTCGCGCCCCTGGTCGGCGAAGGCTTCGCCTTCCTGCGCATCCTGCGCACGCTGCGGCTGTTGCGCACCTATCACCTGCTGGCGCAGCTGCGCGCCGACAGCCGCTTCTTCCGCCGTCACGAGGAGGTGATCTTCGCGGTCACCAATCTCGCCGTTTTCGTCTTTGTCACCACCGGCGCGGTCTACGAGACCCAGCACTACGGCAATCCGCACATCCACAATTACGCCGACGCGCTCTATTTCACCGTCACCGCACTTACCACCACCGGCTTCGGCGATATCACGCTGCCGGGCACGCTCGGCCGCCTGCTCTCGGTGGTGATCATGATCTTCGGCGTCACGCTGTTCTTTAATCTCGCGCGCGCGCTCATCAGCCCGGCCAAGGTGCGCTTCACCTGCCCGCGCTGCGGCCTCAAGCGGCACGATGCCGACGCCGTGCACTGCAAGGCCTGCGGCACGCTGCTCAACATCCCGGACGAGGGGCGGGTCTAGCGGGCGGGAGCGACACCGGCCGACTCGTGCTCCGGATGCCGGGTCATATCAACTCACGCCGTGTCCACCGCCCGCACGAGCCCGCCGCAGGCCGCGCCCGGCCCAGCCGAAGCCGGCCAGCACGCCGAACAGGGGCAGTCCGACGAACACAAGCGTCAGGGGTAATAGAGCGAAGCTGGTGCCGGACTTTGCGATCAACAGCACGCCGAGAAAATGCCCGGCCACGGCCCAGGCCGCAAGCTTCCATGGCGAGTCCGGGGCGAAGGCGCCGGCCGCCGCTACCGACAGCATCAGCACCGGCAGGCCGAGCGACCAATAAGCATTGGTGTCCCAGGCCTCGCGAATGCCCGGAGCCCCGGTGAGGAGCGGCAGCGTGGAAAATACGGCCCAGACCGCGAAGCCTACGACCGCCAGCAACGCGGCGGCTGAGGACGCAAAAAACGGTTTCGCCGGCATGGGACGCCTCCACGCAAACACGCCCCATCAAAGCGGAATTGTCTTAGAAAAGTCCTTCCGGCCGCCGCGCCGCGCGGGGCGGGCCGCCCTAGGACTAAAATCACATTTCCGTGAGAACTTATCCCCGCCCCCGCGAACCGGGCTTAGGGTTTACGCGCCCGAACCCCCGTGAGGGGCCATGAACCGGTTGCGCCGGCTCGTGGGGTTCGGACCGGCGCCCGCGCGCGTGCCTTCGCAGGGCACGCTCCCGGGCGGCGCCGGGCTCCGCCCGGGGCACTAGGACCCCCCGCGAGGAGCTCGCTGACGGTCGCCGGCTCGGCCGGCCGGAGGGGGTAACCCGTTCGGCACGCCATGAGCCGGCGCCGAAAGCGCGGCCCGGCGCCGAAGGAAAACGCCGAGACGGCGCGCCGAGAGGCGCCGCGCGGTCCGAAAAGGCCGCGCGCACAGACAGACTGGCTGCGCCGATTGGCGCGCCGTCCCCCTCGCTTTTCGAAGCGAGGGACGAGAAAGGGACTACGGCGTACCCCGCGCCGCAAAGAACAGGGGCGGCGGAGCGTTGACTTTGTCCGTTCGTCCCCGCGCAAGCGGGGACCCAGAGCAAAACCGCACGGCATTTGCTTTTGGCTCTGGATGCCCGCTTTCGCGGGCACGAACGGAGAGGGATGAGCCCAACGCTTCAACGCACAAACGAAAAGACAACCAATGAACACCGACAAAATCGACGAAGCTAACGCCCCCACCCTCACCGCCGACCTGCGCGCCGCGAGCAACCTGCTCTGCCTCTTGGGCCTGTGCGGCAAGGCGAGCTGCCGCCGCGCAAAAGCGTGCAAGCAGAATGCAGACGATTGCCTCGCGCGCTACGCCCCGCTGGTGCCGGAAGAGGCCCGCTTCGGCGCCGCCGCCATGCTCATGGGCAAGCGAGACGGAGTCAGCTACGAGGTGGTGCGCATGCACGCGCCCGGCGAAATCGCCGCCATCGAGAGCTGGATCGGCCTGGTGCGCGCCGCCGCGCGCGCGCCCTTGAGCGCGGCGCGGTAGTGACGGCGCATGCTCAATCGTTGTCGGGCTTCTTCTGCTGCATCTGCTTTTGCAGCTGCTTGCTCATGCCGCGCTTGCCCATCTGCTTCGCCATCATGGCGCGCAACATGTTGGGATCGAGATCGTGCTCCTCGGCAAA
>Ga0307426_1001287_pt1 | contig 16683 bp, 10 predicted proteins | sample SalMarWE160340MG_FD_202165 | JGI IMG/M metagenome (GOLD analysis project Ga0307426, IMG submission 202165) | Salt marsh sediment microbial communities from the Plum Island Ecosystem LTER, Massachusetts, United States - WE1603-40 | ecosystem: Environmental > Aquatic > Marine > Intertidal zone >... | reverse complement strand
CTCGATCAACAGGGCCGGGTGTTTGGCGTCGTGGGGATGGACCTGACCCTGGTAAATCTTACCGATTACATCAAACTGGTCAAAGTCGGCCATAATGGATACATGGTGCTGTTGGATCAAAACGGCACCATTCTGGCCAACCGGAATAAGGAAAACCTTTTTAGCAACATCCGCAACCTTTACGGCAATGAGCTGCAACCGGTTTATGAAAGCAAGCGGGGCTACACGACCTTTACGGAAGATTCGCAAAAAGAATATTTTTTCTTTTACACCTCGCCGGAACTGAACTGGAAACTGGGAATGGTTATACCGGTTTCTGAAGTTGAAAGTGAAGTCCGGGAAGCGATTTTTCCCGTCGTGGCGGCTCTGTGTGTCGGCCTGCTGGCGCTCAGTGTCCTGACCATGATCGGTTTGCGGCACTTTGTGATCAAACCCCTGAAGAAGTTGGATGAAGGAACAGATCTGATCACCCGCACGGGCAAACTGGATTTTCGCATCGATATTCAAACCGGAGACGAAATCGGTCATCTGACACATTCGTTTAATGATATGATGGGCACCATCCAAACCTCGGCTGCCGCCCTGAAGGCATCCGAAAAAGAGCTGAAGAAGCATCGCGATCATCTGGAAGATCTGGTACAGGAGCGCACGGCGGAATTAATCGAAGCCAAAAAAATTGCCGATGAAGCCAATCAGGCCAAAAGTGATTTTCTGGCCAACATGAGCCACGAGATTCGAACCCCCATGAACGCCATCATCGGTATGGCTCATCTGGCTCTGCAAACGGAATTGACCCCGAAACAGGAAGATTATCTGGAAAAAATCCAAAACGGTGCCCACTCTCTTCTCCGAATTATCAATGACATTCTTGATTTCTCCAAGATTGAGGCCGGCAAACTGGACATTGAAAACATTGAATTCAATCTGGAAGATGTTCTGGAAAATATGGCCAATCTGGTGCCGGCCAAAGCCCGCGCCAAAAATTTGGAATTCCTGGTTGCCACGGCCCCGGATGTACCGCTGGCCCTCATTGGAGACCCATTAAGACTGGGTCAGATTCTGCTCAATCTGACCAACAACTCGATTAAGTTCACCGAACAGGGCGAGATTGTGGTTTCTGCGGAACTAGTGAATAAAACCCGGGAAAAGGCAACCCTCCAATTTTCCGTGCGAGATACCGGCATCGGAATGACTGCCGAACAGGCGGCCAAACTCTTTCAACCCTTTACTCAGGCCGACAGTTCCACCACCCGCAAATACGGCGGCACCGGACTGGGACTGACCATCAGCAAGCGGCTGGTTGAGATGATGGACGGCGACATCCGGGTGGAAAGTGAACCCGGCCAAGGAAGCACGTTTATTTTTACAGCTGTTTTTGGACTGGCTTCACAGGAAATCGAAAAAAGAAGTCAGCTGGTCGGTGATTTGAAGGGCACGCGCGTCCTGGTGGTGGATGACAACATTACCTCACAAAAAATTTTCAAAGAAATTCTGGAATCTTTCTCATTCGAGGTCGACGTCACCGACTCCGGCCCCAAAGCCATAGAGGCAATCGTCGATGCGCCGGATGGGAGCAAACCATTCGACCTGGTCGTCATGGACTGGAAAATGCAGGGAATGGACGGCATTGAGGCAGCTCGACAGATTAAAAAACGCACGCCGGCCGACCGTATGCCCAAGATCATAATGGCAACTGCTTACGGCCGTCAGGAGGTGATGCAGCAGGCCAAAGCTGTGGGCCTGGAGGGCTTTCTCCTTAAACCCGTTAACCCGTCGGTAATGTTAAATACGATTATGGAGGTTTTCGGTAAAGAGCTGCAGCGAGATCCGCACATTCAGACCGGGCTGGAACCAGCCGAAGACGACATGATGAAGATCAAGGGGGCACGGATTCTTCTGGTGGAAGACAACGAAATCAACCAGCAGGTTGCGTTGGAAATTCTGTCCGGTGCAGATCTCCAGGTAGCATTGGCCAACAACGGGCAGGAAGCTGTGGAAGCCGTCCGGCAGCAGGAATTTGATGCCGTGTTGATGGACATTCAGATGCCGGTAATGGACGGATACGAAGCCACAAAAAGAATTCGGAAGTGGGAAGGCGGAATTCGAAAGTCGGAAGGGGGAAGGCGGAAGGCTGAAGCGGAGGGCGAAAATCAGTCCTCAGTCCTCAGTCCTCAGTCCTCAAAGCTCCCGATAATAGCCATGACGGCGAATGCCATGGCCGGTGATCGTGAAAAGAGCCTGAAGGCGGGTATGGACGACCATGTGACCAAACCCATTCATCCGTCCGAGCTTTTCGCTACGCTGGAAAAATGGATTCGACCGGCTGCGGAGCGTAAAACCGGGCAATTGCCGGAATCCGAAGTATCAGATGCCGGGCCCGAAGTGGTCTCCGATGGCATGCCCACGCGGGCGACATCTGACCGGAGGGAAGACGGTCTGCCGCAATCGCTGGCCGGTTTTGATCTTGCGGAGGGTTTAAAACGCCTGCAGGGAAACGGCAAACTTTACCGCAAACTCCTGATGGATTTTGCAGTCAAGTATACTGAGACGGCCGATCAGATTCATCAGGCCTTGACGTCCAAGGATATGGATCGCGTGCACAGCCTGGTCCACAATGTCAAAGGTCTTGCCGGCAATCTATCGGCCACCCGCTTGCAGGCAGCGGCGGCTGAAATGGACAGCGTGGCTAAACGAATACTATCGGGCAAGGATCAGCAATCCGATCGAATGGAGGAAATATTCACCGAATTTAAAATTGCGCTGAACGAAGCTCTGGCAGCCTGTCGGAGCCTCCAGGCCCCCACCGGTGAGGAAATCACCGCACCTGGCGCAGCGTCAATTCCGTCCATACCGATGGAGCTCGCAAGGCAAACCGCCGATCGGCTGCGAAATGCGGTCGACCTGGGAAATATCACCGAATTAAAAACCATCGCCGCCGGGCTAAAATCAGACTCGGATCAATACGGCAGCGTCAGTAGCACGATTCTACGGTTAGCAGAGGACTTTGATTTTGATGGTATTTTGAAACTTGTCGAGGAGCTGGAGGCAGCGGCGGATGCGTAGGGAATGTCGAATGTCGATTGTCGAATGCTGAATGATGGTTTCGCTTGGCTCAATTCTTTTTAAAATTGACAGAATGCATTAATTCGTCATTTGTCATTCGACATTCGTCATTTGCTTACCCTCCGATGATCCCCACCACCGCGCCGGTCATACAGGTGGACAGCGTGCCGGCGATGATGGATCGTAATCCCAGCGCAACGATTTCATCCCGCCGGCCAGGTGCCATGGTCCCCATTCCGCCGATCATGATCCCCAGGCTTCCGGGATTGGCAAACCCGCACATGGCATAGGTCATAATGAGCAGGCTGCGGGGGCTCAATGTGCTCGGAGGAAGGCGACTCATATCCAGATAGGCCAGAAGCTCGTTGAGAATCGTTTTGGTTCCCATCAGTGCGCCGGCGGTCGTCGCCTCCTGCCAGGGCACCCCCATTAACCAGACTACCGGAGCCATCACGTATCCCATCACTCTCTGCAGCGTAATCGGCCTGTCGCCGAGATTCGGCAAAAGGCCGAGAATCAGATTTACAAGATATACCAGCGCAATCAGCACCACCAGCATAGCGATAATGTTGATCAGAAGTTCAACGCCCTGCAGGGTGCCCTTGGTCACGGCATCCATGGAACTTGTGGCCTGCTCAGGGGCTGTTAATTCGCCGGATGTCAGCTCACCGGTTTCCGGCACCATGAGCTTTGAAACGGTAATAGCCGCCGGCACGCTGATAATGGAGGCCGTTAGAATATGACCCATAACATCCGGAATCACATTGCTGAGGATACTGGCATATAGCACCATAACCGTGCCGGCAATAGTGGCCATGCCGCAGGTCATGATAGTGAATATTTCGCTGCGGGTCATATCTTTAAGATACGGTCGAATAAAAAGGGGCGCCTCGATCATTCCGACAAATATATTCACGGATACCCCCAAACCTTCAGCTCCCCCTACCCTCATGGTCTTCTGCAAGGCCAGGGAAAATGCCTTTACGACAAGCGGCAAAATTTTCCAGTAAAACAGCAGCGCCGACAGGGCACTCATCAGCAGCACCAGCGGAAGCCCTCTAAAGGCCAGTATAAAGCTTGCTCCCGGAAATTTTTCTTTAAAGGGAAGATCGCCGCCGCCAAGAAATCCAAAAACAAAAGAGGTGCCCGCCGTAACGGCTTCTTCAAGTGACAGCACCAGCCGGTTCAACAGAAGAAAAAAATCCCTGAAAATGGGCAATTTCAATAAAACCAACCCTACAAGCAACTGCAGAACGATTCCGAGGACAGCCATTTTTATTCCGGCTGCCTTACGATTTTCGCTCATCAGCCATGCCAGACCGGCGAAAATCAATAATCCAGCGATGCTTTGGATAATCATTGTTCTGTCCTTTCAGCGATTTTTTGCGCCATTTACAAAGCCGACCATTAATCATTAGAAAGAACTATTTTTCTGTATACTTGATTATGTCCAATTGGTATAGATGCGACTCCATCAATGCATGGAGCAAATATCGGAAATTTTTCATATCAGAACCGAAGGGTATTGTCCATACGCGTGAAACGAATGAAGCGCACTTTGTTTGAGGAGCACTTCGTTCGATGAACGGCCTCGCGGCCTCGAGGAGCGCTGTGCTTGATTGGCATAACTAGACAGGAATATTTGCGCCTTTACCCTTTGCCTCTATCCTTTAGCCTTGAGCCGTACGCCGATTATTTATACCCTAAACCTTATACCTTACACCATATACCTTTCTTTTCCTTGACAGAACCGGGGCCTGCAGAATAATTAAAAATAACGAACCGTGTTTATCGAGTAACACATATGCACCCTTTGATTAAATATATTTTATGGCCGCTTTGCATTTATATTGTCTACTGCGGTCTTCTTTTTCTTTTTCAGCGCCAGTTGATGTTTCCCCGCGGCATGATTCCAACGCCGCTGTCATCCGGTCCCCAGATACCCGGATTGGAAAAAATATGGCTCGATCTCGAATTCGGCAAAGTTGAAAGCTGGTATATGCCGCCGTCATCCGGCGGGAGCGCAGGACCGGCACCGGCAGTAATTTTCGGACACGGCAACGGCGAGCTCATTGATTTCTGGCCCGAGGAACTCAGTGAATTTGCCCGGCTCGGGATGGCCTTGCTGCTGGTGGAATATCCCGGCTACGGACGATCAACAGGATCTCCCTCTCAAAAAAGCATTACGGAAACCTTTGTTGCCGCTTATGATGTTCTGTCATCCAGAAAGGATGTCGATCCGTCACGGATTATCTTATTTGGCCGTTCCCTGGGAGGGGGTGGGGTATGCGCTTTAGCTGCCGAAAGACCCTCGGCGGCCATGATTTTAATGTCGACTTTTACCGATGCCCGCTCCTTTGCAAAACGCTATCTGGCGCCAGCGTTTCTTGTCAGGGATCCTTTTGACAACCTCACGGTTGTCAAAAAATACCCGGCACCGGTTTTGATCGTGCACGGCAGACAAGACACGGTGATCCCCTACTCCCATGGGATTGCACTGCACAACGCAGCCCGACACGGGAAGCTGATTACTTATGAGGCCGGACACAACGACTGTCCGCCGGATTGGAGGATGTTCTGGCAACATGTCCGGACCTTTTTGCGGGAAAATAAAATCATTTAATGCAAAATACCGCCGATCCGGCTGTTTACACAAAAAACTTGACAGTACATTGTTCAGTAATGTAGGTACAAATTTTGCCGCAAATCTTTCGGCAAAGGGGCATTTGGCTTGCCGTTCAGCTTCATAGCCGGTTAAGACCCTACCGTTGGGTAGCCTGCAGAGCAATCAGGATTTCCCACCAGTCATGACCGAAGGCTGGCGCTCGTCAAATCATTGTCGATGAACCATCACCCCGACGCAGTTTCGTCGCACCATTAACCTGGCATCCCCTTGTCGTTTTGGTTGGATGTTAACCCCAACATTAGGAAAGGAGTCATATAAAATGAAAAGACGCGATTTTCTTAAAAAGGCAGGAGTGGGAGCTGCAGCAGTGGCAGCCACAGCGGTAAACGCGCCCTATGTGATTGCGCAAAAGAAAACGGCCATTCGATGGCGGCTGCAAACCTATGCCGGTGCCGCGCTGGCTGAGGAGGTCATCAAACCCTCAATTAAAATGTTTAATGAGGCAGCCAATGGAGAGATGCACATCGACCTGTACACTGCCGATGAGCTGGTGCCGCAGAGCGAGCTGTTCAGGGCCGTGCAGAAAGGGACCGTTGATGCGGTCCAGAGTGATGATGACTCCATTGCAGCGCCTGTTGATGTGGCCATATTCGCCGCGTATTTTCCGCTTGCGTTGCGCTACTCATTGGATGTCCCCGTGCTCTGGAACGATTATGGGCTCAACAAAATCTGGGAGGAAGCCTATTCCGAGGTGGAGGGGGTCACCTGGCTGAGTGCCGGAAGCTGGGATCCCTGCAATTTCGCCACCACCAAGCCGATTCGACACCTGGAAGATCTGAAGGGCCTGAGGGTGTATATGTTCCCCACCGGGGGCAAGTTTATGCAGCGGTTCGGAGTTGTCCCGATGACCCTCGCCTACGAGGACGTTCAAATGGCCCTGCAGACCCATGATCTGGACGGCGTTACATGGTCGGGCATCACCGAAGACTACACGGTCGGCTGGGCTGATGTGACCAAGTACTACCTGACGAACCCCATCTCCGGCGCCTGGGTGGGCTCATACTTTGTCCACACCGACTCCTGGAATAAAGTGCCCAAGCACCTGCAGGCCCTGTTCCGAATGGCAATCGACTATTCCCATTATCACAGACAATACTGGTACTGGTGGGGCGAGGCCCATTACCGCGTTAAGGGCGGTAAGCTGGAGCTGACCTCCATCCCCGAAAAAGAGTGGAAGCAAGTGGAAATGGAAGCGCACAAATTCTGGGACGAGATTGCCCAAAAGAGCCCCAGAAACAAGAAGGTTGTGGAAATACTGAAGGAATACAATGATACCATGATAAAGGCCGGTCCTCCCTACCGCTATTGATGCATCATACGCCAGGCGTTGAGGACACTTAGAGAGGCAGCCTCCCCCGGCCCCGCGGCAGAATCAGGCCGGGAAGGCTGCTTTCCTCGAACGCTGATTTGAACCGGCCCGGTCGATTGGAGGTCAAGGGACGGGCTGAGTCGGGGATGTCTGTTTCAGCCCGGGATGTGCAGCGAAAATTTATCCGGGCTCCAGCAGCGTTGTTTATATAGATTTGGATGAATCGGGATCTGAGGAACATTAAGCAAGGAGTTAAATATGCCGAAAGCGATACGGGCTTACGTGAGATGGATTGAAGCCGTGAATCGGATCGTAGGTGAGTTTTCAATGTATATAGTTTTGGTCATGACGGCTATTCTGGTGTTTGAATCCCTATCGAGAGCCTTCTTTAATAAACCCCACATATGGGTAGTGGAAATCATTGAATTCCTTATGGCCGCTTATTATTTGCTGGGCGGCGGCTACTCCGTGATTTTGAAGGGGCATGTGAGAATGGATCTTTTTTATGGCCGGTGGTCGGAGAAGGGCAAGGCCGTGGTCGATCTCATCACCGCCCCTTTCCTTATCTTCTACGTGGTGTTTCTCCTCATCGGCGGCCTTTCCGGCCTTGAATATGCGTTACGATACGGGCAGAAAAACTATACCCCTTGGGGGCCGCCGCTGGCTCCCATCAAGCTGGTTATGGTCATCGGAATCGTGCTGATGCTGATGCAGGCCTTCGCCACATTTTTCAGAGACCTGGCAAAGGCGAGAGGGGAGGAACTATAACATGAGCTACCAACTTATAGCCATCCTGATGTTCGTGGCCATGCTGGTCATGCTGATTACCGGACAACGAATCTTTGCTGCGATAGGAGCGGTGGCTACGCTTTTCGCGCTCTTTTTATGGGGGAAGGGCGCTTCGGAGATGCCGTTTCACGCAGCCTTTGTCCTGATGAACTGGTATGCGCTCCTCACGTTGCCAATGTTCGTTTTCATGGGGTATATGTTTTCCGAGTCAGGAATTGCGGACGATCTCTACCGGATGTTCCATGTCTGGATGGGGCCGGTCAATGGTGGTTTGGCCATCGGAACCATGGGACTTATGATAGCAATCGCAGCAATGAACGGCCTAAGTGTCGCCGGCATGGCGATTGGCGCCAGTATCGCCCTGCCGGAAATGCTTAAGCGCAATTATGACAAGGTAATGATAACCGGCGTCGTCCAGGGCGGCAGCTCCCTGGGCATCATGGTGCCGCCCAGCGTGGTCCTCGTCCTGTATGGAATGATCGCCAGGCAACCGGTCGGCAGGCTCTGGTTGGCCGGTGTTTTTCCCGGTCTCCTGTTGGGGGGGCTGATGATCGCGTACATCGTGATTCGATGTGCACTCAACCCAAGCCTGGGACCGGCGTTATCCAAGGAAGAGCGACAGCAGATAAGCTGGGGAGAACGGTTGCGGTTGCTCAGGGCCGGGATACTTCCGATTGTCATTATCTTTTCCATGACCGGACTGTTCCTGCTGGGCTACACCAGTCTTGTGGAATGTTCTGCTGTCGGTGCGGCCGTGACGACCATTGCTGCGCTCTTGAAAGGCCGGTTGACCCGGCAGGTGCTTTTAAATACCCTGAGAGAAACGCTGAGCGTCAGCTGCATGTTTATGTGGGTTATTCTGGCGGCGCTTGGCTTCAGCTCCGTTTTTGACGGTCTCGGCGCCGTACATGCCATCGAGCTTCTCTTCCATGAAGAGTGGGGACTCGGTCCATGGGGAATCGTCATCATGATGCAATTTACCTTCATCGTGATGGGTATGTTTCTGGACGATACGGCCATGCTTATCATTGTCGCTCCCCTTTACGTTCCCCTGGTCCGGAAGCTGGGCTTCGACCCGATCTGGTTTGGTGTTCTCTACACGGTAACCTGTCAGATAGCGTACATGACGCCTCCTTTCGGCTATAACCTGTTTCTGATGAAGGCCATGGCGCCTCCCGGGGTAACGCTTGGGGATATCTACCGTTCAATCATACCCTTTGTGCTGGTGATGATAGTGGGCTTGATCATTTTGATGGTGTTTCCCCAGATAACCCTGTGGCTGCCTAATTTATATTTTGGGGGATGAGGTCGGCCGATGGCGATCATGCCGGCTGCTTCATCATCCAAAAGGAGAGTCTTAAAGTAAAGTTTTACAATTTGCGATAAATATTTGTTTGTCGGTTCCGGACTGCCCGGGTTGCGTTCAGGACGAAGCTGAGGAGCGTTTCTATGGTGAAAATAAAGAATCTTTTGGAAGTGGAGTTCTCCGATAAGGTATTCGTTGAAATTTTTCCGGAGTGGCAAGATTGTGACATCGAAATTTCGGAGCTGAGCGGCGGGATCACCAATAAACTTTACCGCGTCAAATCCGAGAAAGGGGATTTGTCCGTCCGCATTTACGGCGATAAAACCGAGCTTTTTATCAGTCGCGATTTTGAAGCCCACGCCATATCGCAAATGGCTGAAATCGGCGTTTCTTCCAAAATGGTAAAATACATGCCTGAAATCGGTGTGACGATTGTCGAGTTTATTGACAACAGCATTGTGCTGACCAATGACCATTTTTTAGACCCGTCACTTTACCGCAAAATCGTGGATCCGATTCGCAAAATCCACAACAGCGGTGTCGAATTTAAAAAAATCTTCAATCCCCTGATCGAAGTCAAAAAAATGGATTCCATTCTGGAGGGGCTCAACGTCAATTATCCTGAATTCGACATTGCAGGAACCATCCGGCGCCTGGAAAAATTAGAATCGATCATCAACATCCCACCGTCGCACTATGTAGCCTGCCACAACGATCTTCTGGCAGATAATTTTATCCTGATAAAAGAGGGGTTTGAACACCTCTATGACTCGGCGCTGTATATCATTGATTGGGAGTATGCCGGCATGGCGCCGAAGTATTACGACATCGCCGACATGTTCCAGGAAGTTCTCGTACCGCGGGAATCAGAAAAAGCCATTGTCAAAGCATATTGCAATGGAACGGAATTTGACCGAACCATTTATTTAATCGATCTGTTTAAACCTTTCCCGGATATTTTCTGGTTTTTATGGAGTTTGATACAACTGAACATATCAACGATTAAGTTCGATTTTTACAAGTATGGCAAGATAAAGTATGAAAATGCTCAGGGCAATCTGGCGTTTTTAAAGCAAGAATATGGGATGTCCGTATAGTTCTACAGTGCATTTCAATTTTTAGATCATCATAACTTTTAATTGTAACCATATCTAAATATATGTCTCTGTAAATAATAGTTTGGGTTCTCAAACCCGAACTGTACTGAGGGAAGCGAATGTAACAGCAAATGCTTTTCTCTGCCTCCTCCTTTTCTTATAAGGGTGGCTCAGTGAATCTGGACCACCCCATAAGTTAAGGTAATGTAACGTTTACCTCCTACATCACGAGGGCGGTTATTGCCAGACCGCCCTTTTTTTTTAACCATCTTCAGATTTCGGAAAAGAATTGCTCTAACTTGTTATTTTCTTGACAAAATTTTTTTCTAATGAAAAAAACAAGAGGATTTCATGCGGGCTGTTAATTCGTTAAAATAGCAGCACCAAAAGCGATCGTTGAAATATGTGATTTATTCTATAATTTTCGGCAATCCTCAATTTTCGGCGATTCTCCGCGCAGCTTTTTAGGTGGTTAAGAAAAGCGGGGGGAAATTAACACTCAATCCGACGAAAGGGCACACCAGATGCTATCACGGTTCAACAACGAGGTTTTAAGCTATGGCCCTACAGCCGTTTTACCGCAAAATTTGAACAGTAAATGGATTAAAAATTTACAGAAATTGTCGGAAGACTTTCTCGACAGCAACTTTGACCTTCACGAATGCAAGGATCCGCGGGATATCGGCGACCCGGTTTTAATGGCCTGTGTGTATGAAATTTTAATCTACCAGCTCGGTGATCATGTTGATTTAACACCGAATGATATGGCTGAAAAAATGACGATCTACGCGCTTTCGATCATTATGGAAACCGTTCAGCGGGAGACCGATATTGGGGTGAAGCCTCCGAATCTTGACAATATTTTATCGATGGACAGAATCCTCGCTTATAAAAAAACCAACCCGGATTTTGTGAAGTTTTTAAAACAGGTCTGCATCGTTCAAAGCTCTGAAAAAGGATGGTTCCGTAATATAAAAGAAAAACTGCTTTCAAGCTAATTAATCCGCGGCGCTGCGATATAGCACCATTCTTCGGTATTCACAAAAACACTTTCAAACTTGCAATATGCTGTTTTTCAGGGCGGAGTAATTATGCGAATTTTAATCCAGTATGCATTTGCCGTTGTTGCCTTAACCTTTTATGGCGGCCAGGTCTGACCGGTATTAGAGACACTGCCCCCCGTGACGCTGGGGGCTATCATTCTGACCGCGTTTCTGGTCGCCCTGGCGTTAAGCGCACCGTTAAGGCTTTATTTTGTTCGCGAGGCACCCGAAATCTCACAAGCCAAACGCACCTTCATGCTTGATCTCGGAGTGTGTCTGTTCGCCGGTGTTCTGCTGAACACTTACAATATAATTGTCTATGACCTGCCGCTTTTCAACACCATCTCGATGATGATTGGATGTGCGGTGGCAGGCTTTTTTATCGGCCTGGACTCGGCCCTGGCGCGCGAAAGATACGTAATCCAGCAAGCAATGTCACGGGATGACACCCTGCCGATGCCCAGACGCCTGTTTTCAATGACCCGCAAATTTTCCTTCGTGGCTTTGATAACCGCTTTATTCGTGGCCTTGGTCCTGATCCTGGTGTTTACCCGCGATATTGTCTGGCTGTCCAAAATCGGGCAGGATGCGGTCTCCATTGCTCACGCTCAAATGTCGGTCACCACCGAGATTTTTTTTATTATGGCCGTTCTAATGGTCCTGGTGGTGAACCTGATCATCTCATATTCCCGCAACCTGAAACTTCTTTTTAACAATGAAACGCGGGTACTGGAGCAGGTCAGCCAGGGAAATCTTGCGCAAAAAGTGCCGGTTGCCACCAATGACGAATTCGGGTTAATTGCCGGACACACCAACAATATGATCGATGGTCTGAGACACCGCATTCAGCTTGTCAGCGCCCTCAGGCTGGCCGAGGAACTCCAGCAGAATCTGCTGCCCCGGCAAGACCCGCAGGTGGCTGGGTTGGATATCGCCGGCGCCAGTATTTACTGCGATGAAACCGGGGGAGATTATTACGATTATTTTAAATTGCCGAATGACCGGCTGGGCATTGTGGTCGCCGATGCATCCGGCCATGGCATCGGTGCCGCCATGCAGATGACAACGGTTCGGGCCTTTCTTCATTTTGGTATCCGCGATTATCAGGGGCCGGCCCGACTCCTCAGCAAGGTTAATACCTATGTCACCCGCGACAGCTCCCAGACCGGTAATTTTATGAGCATGTTCTTTTTAGAAATTGATCCGAAGAGCAAATCTTTGCGATGGGTGCGAGCCGGTCACGAACCGGCCCTGGTCTTCGAGCAGGCGGGAAAATCCTTTGCCGAATTAAACGGCAAAGGGATGGCGCTGGGGGTGGACGAAAATTTTCAATATGATGAATTCTCGCAGACCGGTTGGAATTCAGCTGACATCATCCTGATCGGAACAGACGGCATTCATGAAACCCGTAATGAAAATGGAGCGATGTTCGGCCAGGAGCGTTTGCGCGCAATTATCCGTCAACATGCCGACACTTCCGCAAAAAATATCCGGGATACCGTTATCGATACCCTTAAAGACTTTCGAGGCAAGGCTTCCCAGGAAGACGATGTAACGCTGGTTGTTGTTAAATTTTGCACTTAAAGGGGCAAAAGTGGTGAAAGCAGTAGCTGGCCGGATCTCCGTAAGGCTTGTCGGTTTTCTCCATACAGGCGGCGATCATCTGGCGGGACATGTCCTCGTAATCGGGCCGCTTTTCTTCTTCGGCTTTGCACGCCATACAAATCGGCTGATGATCATAGACGGATAGAAGCCGCTGGTCCTTATTTTGAAGTGGTTCGCCGCAGCGTTGGCAGCCAATGGCGCAGGCAAGTTGTTTTTCCCAATTTTCTTCCATTTCGTACTCCACGTGGTTTTAAGATTGTAAACCAGGGCCTCCCTGCGGGCAGGAAGCTGGATCAGAATTCTTCACTGGTCAATTCGGAACGGCAATTGTATTTTGCGGACAGTCGAACATAATACCAATTCGCCTGAGAATCAAGATTCGAGATGCAAACTTCAGGATGGATTAATTAGGCTTAAATAGAGTGCTCATCGGCCAAATTCTCAAAACGGGTATATTTTTTGATAAATATGAGTCTTAAGCTGCCGATGGGACCATTTCTCTGCTTTGCAAGAGTTATTTCAGCGATGCTCGCATTGGGTAGCGTATTCTCCTGGTTATAGATCTCGTCCCGATAAATGAAAAGTACCAGGTCGGCGTCCTGCTCCAGCGCACCGGATTCCCTTAAGTCGGACAGGATCGGCCTTTTGTCGCCTCGCTTCTCCAGCATGCGATTGAGCTGGGAAAGCGCAATCACGGGAATCTTCAACTCCTTAGCCATCCCCTTCAACGATCTGGATATTTCTGAAATCTCAAGATCCCGCCGTTCGGCGCTCTGGCGGCTTTTGATTAACTGCAGGTAATCAATAACCACCAGACCGAGACACTCTTGTTTCTTTAGTCTGCGTGAGCGGGCGCGGATGTCCCAGGCCGTCAAGTCCGTCGAATCGTCGATAAAGATTGGAGCGGATGCAAGGTTACCGGCGGCATGGTTCAGTTCCATCCAATTGTCCCGGCTGATAAATCCGCCCCGCAGGCGCCCCGCATCAACTCTGGCTTCAGCCGTAAGCAGCCGTTCGGCTAACTGTTCCTCGGACATCTCCAGCGAAAATACGGCCGCCGGAATCCCTATCTCCACAGCAGCATATCTGGCAATGTTCAATGCCAGGGCTGTTTTTCCCATACTCGGCCGGGCGGCCAGAATGATCAAGTCTCCTTTTTGAAATCCGGCCGTCAGGTAGTCCAAATCTCTGAAACCGCTCGGCACGCCGGTGACGATCGCGCGATTTTTCTGCCTTTCTTCCAAACGCTCAATGGTTTCGATCATCAACTCTCCGACGCGTCGGCAGTTAGACTGAGCACTGGTGGTCGAAATTTCCAATATGCTGCGTTCGGCAAAATCAATCACTTCTTCCACTTCATCACCACATTTAAGACTTCGATTGATGATTTCGTTGCCTTTGCGAATCAAACTCCGCAGCGCTGATTTACGTCGTATAATACCGGCATAGTGACCGGCATTAACAGCCAGCGGAACAAAATCGACAATTTTCGACAAATAGGCTGCACCGCCGATACTGTCCAGCTGGTTTTTGTTGCGCAGCAAATTAACCAGAGTGACAAGGTCGGCCGGCTTACCCTGCGCAGTAAGCTCAAGTATACCTGCATATATCTTTTTATGAGCGGTTGCGTAGAAGTCTTCCGATTCGATGATATCCGCCACCTCGTCCAGAACATTATTGTCGATCAGGATGGCACTGATCAATGATTGTTCAGCTTCGATATTCTGCGGTTGGGGACCAAGAGGTGAGTGAATGCCACTGTCCATAGTTATCTTTTTCCAGGTAATTGTGTCCCAGGCCTTGTCAAATGGAGGCGATCTGCCGTAGATGAGTTAAAAAAAGTTTTACGTTAAATTGCGAATTCCGAAAGGTTTATTTATCTTAGGGAATGATTTTTTGGCTAATGATGAATTCTGCGGAATGGACCTGATTATCAGACAGTTGCGTCCTGACTGTCAAATGTGATCGGAGGAGGTTAATATTGCCTTGGATCAAGGTTGCGGGCAATAATATAATAACTTGAAATTATATTTTCTTTTGCAGTTAATCTAGAATAAACGCCCATTGCCGCCAATTTTTAACTTGTGAATGAATTGTTAACCATTCCGGAGGCCTGGAGCATATGGGCAGAATCCTTAACTAACGCTGAAAGGACGATTTTATTTCATTTACTCTTTTTTTCATACGTTTTCATTTAATACCTGAATTTTAGAGCAACCATCATCGCTCGAAGTCAATCCTGAGCATATAACTTCGATCGCTGTCTATGAGATTGACGTGCAAAATCCAGGTAATAAAAAAGCCTTCAGAATGATATCTCTGAAGGCTTGAAACAGGTGGTGCGCCAGGCAGGATTTGAACCTGCGACCTACGGATTCGTAGTCAGAACCTCCGAGTTACCTAACCTCCTCAAATTATTATAACCCACTGAATTTGTTAGATATGATTTTCCACACTTTTTCCGATTTTTTCCAATTTTAGCAGATTTTGGAAAGTTTTTCTCACACAGATTCTCACACAGCTTAATCCTATTTCTCGTCAATCTGCCCTTCAATCCAACCCATCACCACGCCACAACGAAATCAACCACCACCTTATTCAGCGTCCTGCGCTTCTCGATTGCCATTTTTCAATACATCCCTGGAAACATGTGGCTAATTACGGATGCAAAGCTTCGATGCTTTGAATAGTTTGATGCTCATCAAAGAGATATTCAAAATTTCTGCTCAAGATCGATTCCATTTCCTCCAAAGTGGGCACGTTAAATTTTCCAGCCAAGATCCTGTCAATGGATTCCTTAATGATATGCCGGGCACAAGCCTTGGGGTCTGAGGGATACATAATATTTTCAACTCTATATGAACTAAGGCGTGTCGGGGATACCCTTTTGGGTGATATATCCCTTTAAATGCCTTATTTTTTATGAAACTATCTATTATAATTTTAAACACTTACCTATTATGGCAAAATCATAGTTTGAAGAAAGCGGATTGAATTCTTGTATTCATAACATTTTTTTTATTGACCATCTAAATATTTTTAGTTACGGAAATAAAAAAATAAAAATCTTTCTCCATCCTGCAGATCAATCTCTCTTTCCAGAATCCTTAACCTGATATTTAAACAATAAATGGGGAAATTGTTAAGAACGATTAATCTTTGGAGATTTAACAATGCAAACCGTAGGATCTTACCTAAAAAACAGCAGAGAAGCTAAAAATATCAGTTTAAGCGATATTTCACAACACACTAAAATATCAAAATGGTACCTTGATTGCCTCGAAAAGGATGAATTAAAAAATATCCCTGGCGGTCCCTACATTAAGGGATACATTTCCTCTTATGCGGCATTCGTAGGGATTGACGAGGATGAAGCTCTCAAAAGATATGATTCATCAAATCTGGAGAGCAAATTAACGAATCAAGTTAAAGATCAAAATCCGGAAGAAAGAAATTCATTTTCATTTATTGCCCTTTTTTTAAAGAAAAAACAGGTTCTAATTTTATCATTCATCTTACTAATCCTTTTAACCGCAGGATCGTATTATTTATTTTTTCGAAGTCCAAAAAAATTGAATTTAGATGAAAATTTTAAAAGGCCCGAGCAAAATGAATTTCAATCTTCTCAAGGGAAAGTAGCAGACGTTTCATCAAGGAATTTGAAATTAGAAAAAACGGATTCGAAAATCCCAAAATCAGTAATCTCAAAGAATCTAGTCTCGTCAACCAATACACCACTGAAATCACATAGCGACAATCAGGGCACTGAAGAAATCTCAAAAAAT
>Ga0307426_1001286_pt1 | contig 16691 bp, 15 predicted proteins | sample SalMarWE160340MG_FD_202165 | JGI IMG/M metagenome (GOLD analysis project Ga0307426, IMG submission 202165) | Salt marsh sediment microbial communities from the Plum Island Ecosystem LTER, Massachusetts, United States - WE1603-40 | ecosystem: Environmental > Aquatic > Marine > Intertidal zone >... | reverse complement strand
CGCGCATCTTACGGCCTGACCGACCTGTGAATGATAGTTTTTATAAGTGTGCCGAATTCCAAGAATTTAAGTATCCCGTGAAATAAAAAATGGTATGATGACCTATCTCTGCAAAGGACGGGAAACTACATGCAGTTAATGACTCTCTTACTCATCTTGGTCGGATTGGTTATCGGATGGACCGTTCTCAAAGTCGTGCTCCGACTTACCATGCGTATCTTTGGCTGCGGATGTTTCGCGCTGCTCGTCATCTTCGGCATCGCGCTGATTGTCAGGCAATATATGTAAGCGACGCGATCGCTCCGCATTGAGTATACGGACCGATGTACACAGTTATTCCCCGATCTGGCGCTTCGAAGCTGCGTTCGATCCAACCGCCGTTTACAGGTGTGACGGCGTGACGTCGAGAACAGAATCTTCGAACATCGGCCTCAAGGATACTGGCCTACTCGTTCTGCGAAAATTCGAGAACTTACTCCGCCTCTTCCGGTATGACGATCATGCAAATGATGTAGAGTAAGATGCCCGGAACACCGCCCGGTAGGCCGAAAAGAACGAACAACAGCCTGAACCATACGGGGTCTACGTCAAAATACTCCCCCAACCCCCCGCAAACCCCAAAGAGTATCCGATTCGAACGTGAGCGCTTGAGAGTTTTCGGTTCGTTTTCCATCGATCAAATCCTCCTCTTGGATTGACTTCATCGCCACATCCTTCGTCGCTTGACGCTGTCCGCAGTCAGCGATTCGCTGGATGTATCTGACATTCTACTTTACGTATAGAACACTGAAATCGTCGCGACGGGGCGCAGCTTACGGGGCAAAAATCTCCACGCTGCGGGTAGCAAAGTCAATTATGGATTCCGTTCGAATGCCCGCGAATCGAGTTCATCGGTACGGACCGGGGCGGATGAAGATCGCGATCATCGCATGAAAAAGAAACAACCCCTCGATAAGGAGGGGTTGTATGTCGATCATTGTATCGTCGCTCTAGTATTCCGGCATCGGTGGTGCCGCTGGCTTGTTTTCCTCCGGAATGTCCGTGATCAACGCTTCGGTTGTCAGGATCATGGCGGCGATGGATGCCGCATTTTCCAAGGCGCCCTTCGTGACCTTCGCCGGGTCGATGATACCCGTTTCGACCATGTCGAAGTAGTTTTCCTTGATCACGTCAAAGCCGATATTGACATTCTTTTCCTCGGCCTGTTTGCGGCGAACGGTCTCCAAAACTACCGCGCCGTCCTTCCCGGCATTTTCAACGATGCCCTTCATCGGCATCTCGAGAGCTTTACGCACGATGTTTATACCGATGTTCGCATCTTCGTCCGAGTCCTTGAGTTTCTTGATCGCATCCAGCGCATTGATCAGCGCCACCCCGCCACCCGGGACGATGCCTTCTTCAACTGCAGCGCGCGTCGCGGAAAGCGCATCTTCAACACGATGCTTCTTCTCTTTCAACTCGGTCTCGGTCGCAGCGCCGACGCCGATCACGGCCACGCCGCCGGCCAATTTCGCCAGGCGCTCCTGGAGCTTCTCCTTGTCGTAGTCGCTTGTCGAGCGGTCGATTTCGACCTTGATCTCTTCGATGCGACCTTTGATCTTGTCGGCTTCCCCGGCGCCTTCGATGATCGTGGTGTCATCTTTGGTGACGACGACCTTACCCGCCTTGCCGAGATCGTTGACGGTAACGGATTCGAGTTTGCGGCCCAGCTCCTCGGTAATCACCGTCCCACCGGTGAGGATGGCGATATCCTGGAGCATCGCCTTGCGGCGATCGCCAAATCCGGGGGCCTTCACGGCGACGACGTTGAGCATGCCGCGCAGCTTGTTGAGCACCAGCGTGGCCATGGCTTCGCCGTCAACGTCCTCTGCGATCACGACCAGCTCGCGCTTGCCGACCTGCACGAGTTTCTCGAGAATCGGTACGATGTCCGTGGCAGCGGAAATCTTCTTGTCGTGAATCAAGACGTAGGGATCCTCGATCACCGCTTCCATTTGCTCAGGATCGGTAACGAAATAGGGGGAAACGTATCCGCGATCGAACTGCATACCCTCGACGTACTCGGTTTCGAATTCCAATCCCTTCGATTCTTCAACCGTGATGACCCCATCCTTGCCGACTTTGTCCATCACTTCGGCGATCAAATCGCCGATTTCCGAATCCTGCGCGGAAATGGCGGCAACGGAGGCGATCTCCTCTTTCGTGGTAACTTCAATCGATTGCTTCCCGATTGCATCCGATGCAGCTTTGGACGCGGAAAGGATACCGCGCTTCAGCAACATGGGATTGGAGCCTGCAGCGAGGCTCTTCAAGCCATCGGTGACGATGGCGTGCGCCAAGACCGTCGATGTCGTTGTGCCGTCTCCGGCGATGTCGTTGGTCTTGGTGGCGGCTTCTTTCAGTAATTGCGCTCCCATGTTTTCAAACGGATCTTCCAGCTCGATCTCCTTGGCCACCGTTACGCCGTCGTGGGTGATCGTCGGAGAACCGAACTTGCGGTCCAGGGCCACGTTGCGCCCCTTGGGGCCCAATGTCGTGGCTACAGCATTGGCCAGGGTATCTACCCCCGCCTTAAGACGCCTTCGTGCGTCTTCCGAAAATGCGAGTTGCTTGGCAGTCATTGCTCACTTGCTCCTATTATGAATTTATTCTTCCGGTCTCGTTGACAAATAATTTCCAGCTTCTTCTATCCGATGATGGCGAGAACGTCACTCTCTTTCAAGATCAGATATTTTTCACCATCGATCTTGATTTCCGTTCCCGCATACTTGGCGAACCAGACTTTATCGCCCACGCTGACATCCGGGGTGATACGCTCGCCTTTATCATCCCGAGCGCCGGGTCCAACGGCCATCACCTCACCTTTCTGAGGTTTCTCTTTGGCCGTCTCGGGCAGCACGATCCCGCTCGGCGTCATCTCTTCTTCCTCGAGAGGTTTGATGACCAAACGATCGGCCATCGGCTTGATATTGAGTGACATGCGGATCCTCCTATAGCAGAAATTTATGTTATTATCAAACACGACTCGCAATTTAGCACTCTCTCGTTGGGAGTGCTAAATTGCTTCGAAAGTTTACCGAAAATACACTTCAATGTCAAGAGTTTTCGGTCGGAGACACCGTCGGTGTGGGGGTTATTTCCGGCGCGCCGGGATTGGCGCAAATGGTACGTCCTTCATCCACGATGGCGATGACGATCGGATCGTTGCCGAATTGGGCCATTAGCGCGCTGAAAATCCGTTCGGCATCGACACAGGCATTGGGGAATGCCTCCGTTCCAGCGAAGGCCGCCAGAACCGATCCGTACGTGTAATAGTATTCGAGCGTGCTCGAATCGAGTTCGAGGCCGATCACTTCCCAGCCGACGTCCTCATCACTGGCTCCCACGCCCGTGCAGCGATAGATTTCCAAGTTGCACAGGATCTCACGATTTTCTTCCTCGCTGCATCCATCCAGCGCACAGTGAAAGATCGGGATGGCGCTTTCGTAATTCCGTGCCTGGAAGTAAACGCTGCCGAGGCGGGCATAGATTTCCGGATTGGTCTTATCGATCAGCAAGGCGCTGCGAATGTTTACGGCGGCGATGAAAAACTGCCCTTCCTGGACGTAGGTCCTGCCGATCGCAAGATACGGCGTGGGATCTTCGAAACCGAGTTGCTGATTGATCTTTGCCGCCTTATCGAACGCCGCCAAGGCGGCATCCACATCTCGCAAGCGGCGGTAGTTCGCGCCGATACGCAAATAGAGGAAGGTCAGATTGGGATTGAGCTCAACCGCCCGCTGGTAAGCTTCGATGGCAGTCAGATAGCGTCCGTTGCTCTCCAATACGGTGCCGTAGACCCGGTAGACATCCAATTGATCCTGCGCAGGCAGCAGTCCCGCGTTTGCAGACGCACCCTGCGCCAAATCCAACGCCTGGGCAAAACTGAGCTGATCGACCAGCACTTCGGCTCGAAACGCCAGCGCATACGGATCTCCAGGCGCAAGCTGGACGGCGCGCGTTGCGGCGATGTCCGCCTCAGCCAGAAAATCTTCCCGGCGATTTTCATCCCGAACGTCCGTCTGATCGCTGATGACCACGATCCGCCCGCTGATCATCCACTCCCCTGGCTGGATATCCTCCACTTCACCCGAGAAGATGACGGTCTCTTCTTCATCATTAGCCACACCCTCGGCCAGCAGCCCGCTGAGTAGCTCGATGCGCCTTGCGATTAACCGCCCTCCTTCCTCGATGGTAGCGATTACCCGCACCTGATCGCCAATTCCGATCGGATCGGCGACCTCGGCGGCCGCGGACCAATCGTAGACCAAAGCCCGAATGGCTTGCACGCGTGCGTTGTCCTCGTCCGCGGCGGCGGCATTCTCGATCGACTCTCTCGCATCCGCCAGCCGTGAACGACGCAGCGCTTGCGTGGTCAGCAAGTCGCTCGAGTAAGTTTGAACCCTCGCCAACTGCGCCCAAAGGTCGGCGTTTTGCGGTTCGAGTTCGGTTGCCTGTTTATAAGCGTTGATCGCACCCCGCAGATTTCCCGCCGAAAAATGGGCGAGAGCTTCCTCCGCATACGACGTTGCCGTCCGTGTGGGCGTGGGTGAGGGCAGGAAGAGGGGCTGCACCTGGCCAACCTGGAGCATGTGGGCCAGCGACAGTCCGCCTGCGATAAGCACGATGTAGAGCAGCATCCGCCATGGATTCGATTTGTTATCCTCGCGTACGAGGGGCAAACGTTCACCGGTCAACCGCATGACTTATCCCGACTCTCTCTACGACTCTGGCGTCGGCTCCGCTTCGGACGTCGGGGCCGGTTCGAGTTCACCGCAAATCACCAGGCCTTCCTCCGCGTTGAAGACCGCGATTTCGTTGTCCGGGACGCCTTGCAGCAAAGCCTGAAAGATGCGAACGGCTTCTTCACAACGGTCGAGCTTCGCCAGCGCCAGACCATAGGTGTAATAATATTCGACGACGCGGTCGTCGACAGCCTGTCCGGGTTCTGCCAAAGGCAGACCCTGGACCTCACGACCATCTTCAGCCAATCCGCCTCGAATGGCCAGTTCCAATTGAATGACGGCATCTTCCAACACGTTGTTGTGATAATACATCCGACCCAGATCGCCCCGCAGTCGAGCGTTCGTCGGCTCGAGATCCACCGCATCCTTGGCGAACTGACTCGCCTTTCCGTATTCACCGATGCGTGCGTAAGCCTGCGCGATGCGGCGTAATGGCTCAACGCTCTCCGGCGCCAGCGCGATGGCGTCCTTATAGCTCTCCACCGCCCCGACCGTATCGCCCTGCGCCTGCAGCATGTTCCCGATATCGATGTGCAGTCGAGGCAGATTCGGGTTGATCGCTTTTGCGGCTTCGTACGCTTCCACGGCCTGAGTGTAGTTCCCGGTTCGCTCCCAGACGTAACCCACCGCCCGGTGCGTTTCGAGCAAGTCGGAAGCCAATTGAACGGAGCGTTCCGCCAATTCCAATGCTTCCTCATAATCGTTGATATTGTTGTCGATCATCACTTCCGAATAGAACGCAAGCACCAGTGCGGAATTCGGGTTGAGTTCGTAGGCGCGCTCCACTTCCCGCAATGCGGTTGCCAGAAGATCGTTCTGTTCGCCCACGTTCTGTGATTCCTCGCCCGCGCGAAAATCGAGCGCCCATCCGAGCACCGCATGCGCGATCGCGGAATCCGGATTGATGACCAGCGCATTCCGCGCGGCCGTCTCCGCCTCCGCATATTTGCCTGCGAAAACACGCACCCTCGCCAGATCGAGATGGTAACTGATCTCCCGCGGTTCGATCGCGATCGCCTTTAGATAAGCCTCTTCAGCCTGACCCAGCTTTCCCGCCTGAAAGTAGCTTTCCGCTTCGATGATGTACAGCGCCGGGCTCCTCGTGGGGGTTGCGGTCGGACCCACCGTGATCTCGATTTCCGGCACGTAAAATTGCCAGAAATAAACCACGCCGCCGACGAGAATCAACAAGAAAAGAACGCGCCACGGGTTGGAGCGCCTGCGTTTCTTACGTGTATGCCATTTACTTCCTTTTAGGTACATCTTCGATTATTGGCCTATTCGCTCGTGGGGGATCGAATTGCATCTTACCACCCCATCTTCTCCAGCGTCAAGAAAGCATTTTCGAGGCGACTCCCGGCGCCATCCGGAATCCACTTTCCACCAGCAACTCTTATGTGGAACGCGTTTGAAGGCATGCATCCAAAGCAACTGCACCAAGCCCCCGTATGAAAATGCGCAGGATCAGAAGCGCACGAGGACAGATCAAATATCTGAAATAATTCCCGAGACCGCGACCTCAATTAGGGTATAATCCACCCCATGAATCCAAACGTTTCACAACCCGAAGAACCGGATGATCAGACGCAAACACAACCGGTCTCCGCGCAGCTCATTCCGGATGACACGAGCATCGACGATGGTTTGGAGACAAAACCGCGAAGACGCTGGCCGTGGTACATCCTGATCTATCTCGCTGTAGTACTCGCGGTAAGCGGCGTTGCATACTTGCAGGGCACGAACATAAAAGACTCACGCGAAGGCGAACAAGTCGCGCAGTACCTTCAGGAACAATTCGAACTCGGCGTTCAGGACCTGGAAACCGGCAGGTACGATAACGCCCGCCAGCGTTTCGAGGCCATCATACGTATCGACCCAGCCTATCCGCAGGCCGAAGAAAAACTCATCGAAGCCTACGTTTTATCGGAAAAACCAACCCCCGCTCCGACGGCGAGACCAACTTCCACTCCGGACCCCTCACCGCCGGATGAACTCTTCAGCCAAGCGCAAGAAGCGCTTGCCGCAGAGGATTGGACCACCGTCATCGAGAAACTCCTCTCGCTGCGTAGCAAAGATCCAACCTATCATGCCGTTGAAGCTGACGGCATGATGTTCATTGCGCTGCGTAACCGCGGCATGGAACAAATTTCGCTCGGTCTCATGGAAGAGGGACTGTACGATCTCAGCCTTGCCGAGCGCTTCGGTCCCCTGGATCGAGACGCGATGTTTCGAAAGACACTCGCAGAGCAGTATCTCCTGGCCAACAGCTATATCGGCCTGAATTGGTATCAAGCGGCCAATCTTTTCTACACGCTCTGCGTACAAGGTGCGACAACAGATTCCTGCCCCAAATATGCCGAATCGGCCTGGGAGTATGGCGACCTACTCTGGATCGCCGAAGACCCCTGCGGCGCCCAAGAATACTACGAAGGGTCACTCGGAGCGGTTCCCAACAGCACCCTCGAACCCACCGCCACTGAAGCAGCCAAGGCATGCCAGAAGGCGACAGCTCCGCCTCCGGCGCCTCCCACACCCACCCCAACGGTCGAGGGCACTGCAGAGGAGCCGCCGCCCAGCGAGACGCCGACTCCAGAAGAATAACGCACAGCACACCCGTAAGAATTGTGCGAGATCCGGGAAACCGAATTGGAGTTCGGATTCAACCCTGCATCTAAACCCGGATTCGTGTGAGATGTGGGTAAATCGAACTCGTTCGGCACAATCCTTGCATACTCCATGAGCATCGTATTTCATGAATTGAGGCGCATGTGGATCACGGATTTGTGCTTTTATGGCTTGGCGTATCCCTTTTATATTTCGGCTTTGCTGGTGTTCTCGGCGTAATCGTAAGACGTGCCGCAGGCAATTCCACCGCGAGCATGACCTTGCTGGCATGGCTGCACGGCACGTGCCTTTTCATACCGGCATCGATCTTCGTGGTGTGGATGCCCGAGAGCACCCCCTGGATACAAATCCCCGTATTCCTCCTCGGGGTGACCATCTCTTACCTCGCCTATAAACAGCCCGAAACCATCCCGCCTCGGTTCTGGGGGCGCACATTCGCATTACGTTACTTTGGCGTCGCCATGCTTTTCGCCACCCTTTGGGGAGTCAGCCTGCTGCTTACCGACGAAGTCCTTCTCATCCTGCCGCTCACCCTGGCAACCAGCTTCGCCGGTACGGCTTCCTTCATCAACGCACCACGCCTCTCCTGAATTCGACCCGAGTTTGCGGTACAATGAACCACTCGGAGCCGGAACTTCGAGATCGTCCGCGCAGGGATTCATTTGTTTGAAATCACCTTTTTGGGCACCTCCGCCTCCGCCCCTTCCGTTCACCGGGGGTTGACCGCGCAGGTCGTAAGCTATCGCGATTACCGCTTTCTGATCGACTGCGGCGAAGGCACGCAGCGCCAGATCCTGCGATCGGGAATCGGGTTTCGCCGTTTAAATCGCATCTTGATCACCCACGGCCATCTGGATCACATTCTCGGCCTGGGTGGCTTGCTGTCCACATTTTCGCGTTGGGAAACCCTCGAGCATTTGGAGATTTGGGCGGGAGCCTGGGCGATCGAACGGATCGAAGATCTCATCTTCGGTGTGGTTCTGCGCGGCGCACGACCATCGATCGAAATCGACATGATTCCCATCGAGCCCGGTACACTCCTGGAGGACGACAACTTCAGGCTCTCGGCGTTTCCCGTCTCGCATCGCGGCCCGGATTGCTTTGGGTATCTGTTCGAAGAAACCCCGCGGCGGCCTTTCCTGCCGGAGCGCGCGGAGGAAATGGGGATTCCCCCCGGACCCCTGCGCAAGGAACTGGTCAGCGGAACTTCGATCACGCTGCCGGATGGCCGCACGATAAATCCAGACGATGTGCTCGGACCCACACGCCGAGGAACGCGTCTGGTCCATGTCGGAGACTGCGGCAAAATCGACAACCTGCTCGAGGTCTGCCAGAACGCGGACGCCTTGGTTATCGAAGCGACTTACCTCGAGTATGAAAAGCAAATGGCAGCGAAGTTTGGCCATCTCACCGCGACACAAGCCGCCTCGCTGGCAAAACGCGCCGGTGTTGGGCATCTCTACCTCACTCACATCTCGCGCCGTTATCGCGAGAAGGACATCGACGACGAGGCGAGCGCAGTGTTCCCGGATGTCACTGTGGCGAGAGACTTCGACACGTTTTCCGTCCGCAGGCGGGAACAAGATGGCGATTGAGCCGTAAACGACGCTCGAATCATAACCCCCCTTCACTAACCCCGGGAAAGTTGACCTGTTCGAATCAAGGCAGTAGAATCAAATTGTAAGGATTTTGAACCTTATGCCGATTTACGAATACGTCTGTTTGGACTGTGAACATCATTTCGACGCCCTGCGTTCCATGCGGGATGCCGATGCACCAATCGCCTGCACTGAATGCCACAGCGATCGAACCGAACGGTTGATCTCCCTCTTCACCGCGCACAGCGAGGGCCGCGTCGTGGCGGGAAGCGCACCAGGCTGCAGCGCCTGCCACACACACGCTTGTTCGACGTGCGGCACAAAGCCCGTTTAACGACAAAATCGAGACATGGTCTGTGTCGATGGATCTGCTTTTCATCACGTAGTCGCTAACAAGTGATGTGCAGTGCGGCCGCGCTGCGTTTCTCCTCACGCATCTGGTTGTAGAGGTCACATGCTTCTCGCGTGGCGAGCACGTGCAGTTCGATGCCACCGGATTCTATATTTGCCCGAACATCATCAGGCACGTTCATGCGGCCGAATATCCCCGTTCCGACCACCAACAATTCAAGCCGGTCAGCCAGCGCCTGCTGCAGATCTTCGAGACGAAGGGAGTGTCCTTCCACGCGCCACCAATTGGGTAAAACGCGATCCGGCAGCACGATCACGTCCCGGTTATAGGCATGTCCATCGATGATAATCTTGCCGAAACGTATGCTTTCGATCTTCGGTCGATGTTTCAACTTATCCGCCTCTCGCCGTGGACCGTATCATAAAACCAGGATCTTCCTTCTGCGGCGTCTCCCAATTCACGCGCACATCGTCTACGCGCGCAGAAGTCGGGCCACGTTTGCACCAGGCGATGACCTGTTTCACACTCGCTTCATCGCCTTGAAGAACCGCCTCCACGCGCCCGTCCCACAGATTGCGAACCCAGCCCGATACGCCCCTCGAGACGGCTTGTTGGCGCGTGTAATAACGGAAGCTCACGCCTTGTACGCGACCACGAATGTGTAGGTGTGCCCTCACTTCGTCCATCGTGCAGCCTTCAACACCTAAGAACCTTCAAGGGCGGCGATGTGTTGTTCCAGTTCTCATCTCAAATGTAACCCGATGCGCCGCCGTATGCATAATAGAATTATAGAACAATCGGTTGGTCGATATGAATCGGAGGCCTTCCCCGTATGTCTATTACAGGATGACTCCGCAGCAAGCAAGTTTCAGGGGATGTAGGAGAGGAACTGAGCCTGGCCCGCAAACTCGAGCAGCAACCCGGGGAGCACACCGAAAAACAGCGTTCCCAGGGCAGTGAGGAGAACAGTGATCTTCAACCAGCCTTCCGAACGTGTTTGCGGCTCCCCCGATTTCATGTACATCACAACGACGACGCGTAAATAGTAGTATGCGGATATCAATGAAGTGACGACGCCGACCAGGGCAAGCCAGACCAATCCCGCCTCGATGGCGGCGCGGAAGATATAGAATTTCCCGACGAAACCCACAGTAAGTGGAATGCCGGTGAAAGAAAGCATAAAAATCGCCATGGCAAGTGCGAGAGCCGGCTGCTTTTCCCCCAACCCGGCGTAATCGTCGATTTCGAGGCCTCCGCCCTCCTTACGCTCCAGCGTAAGCACGACCGCCCAAGCCCCGAGATTGGTGAAAGCGTAGCCGATCAGGTAAAAAAGAGCGGCGCGGATGGCTTCCGGTGCGACGAAGGAATTCGCCGCAGCCGGCAAGGCGATCAGGACGTATCCAGCGTTTGCGATGCTGGAGTAGGCCAGCATGCGTTTGATGTTACTCTGTGCGATCGCCGCGATGTTCCCCCAGGTCATGGTCAGCGCAGCGATCCACATGACCAGTGGTCCCCAATACGAAGCCAGCTCCGGAAAGGCAGTAACGAACACGCGCAGCAGCGCTGCGAAGCCTCCGGCCTTTGCTCCGACAGACATGAACGCCGTTACCGCGGATGGCGCACCCTGGTAAACATCGGGCGTCCACATGTGAAACGGCACTGCAGCGACTTTGAAGCCCAATCCGACGAGAAACAGGCCGGCGCCCAACAGCAAGAGCACGGAAGGTGATTTGGCTGCGGTGACGATCCCCGCCATCGAAGTCGTCATCGTGGCGCCAAAGACGAGCGCAATGCCGTATACTACGAATCCCGAAGCAAACGCCCCCAGCAGGAAGTACTTGATCGCCGCTTCCTCAGACTGTAGGTTGGGGCGCGCAAAGCCCGCCAGTATGTAAAGCGGCAGGGAGAGCAACTCCAACGCCAGGAAAACGACGATCAAATCGCCGGCGTTGGCCATGAGCATCATTCCACTCAGCGTGAAGAGCAGCAATATGTAATATTCGCCGCGTTCGATCCCCTTGCGTTTGATGTAATCGTAGGATTGCATGACGGCAAACAGACCGACTCCGAGGAAGAGGATCTGCAGTACCGCGGTGTAGCCGTCCACGATGATCATTCCACCGAATCCTTCATCCTGAACCCCAAGCTGCTGCACCGCCGCAGCCAGACCCGCAACCAGGCCTGCGGCGGCCAGAAAGGCCGTCAATCCTTTCTTGTCGCGTGGGATGAAGAGATCCACGATCAGCAAGGTGCAGGCCCAGCCGATGATGATGAGAAACGGAAGAATCGTAGTTAGATCGTGTAGGTCCATGATTTACCGCACCGCCACACTGACTGCCTGCAAGGCTGCCATGACTTTATCCACGGAAGGCGCCATCAACTCGAAAAACGGCTTCGGATACAAGCCGATCCAGAGAATCAGCAGGAGGACGGGAACCAGGATGACGATTTCCCGCCAATTCAGGTCTTTCAAGCGCTTGTTTTCCTCTTTATCGGCGGGACCCAGGAACAGCTTCTGGAACATGTAGAGCAAATAGATCGCCGCCAGGATCACACCGGCCGCGGCGAACCCGGCGAACAAGTGGGATCCAAGCGCCTCCGAATTGAAGGAACCCAGCAAAATCGTAAACTCGCCCACGAATCCGTTGAGCCCCGGAAGTCCCATCGAGGACAGCGTGACGATCAACGTCAAGGCGCCGTACACGGGCATGATTTTCCACAAACCGCCGAATGCGTCCATCTCCCGCGTGTGGCGCCGCTCGTAGATCATGCCGACGAGCAAGAACAAGGCTCCCGTGCTCAATCCATGGTTGACCATCTGCAGGATTCCGCCTTGTATGCCCACGGGATTAAGCGCGAATAGGCCCAGCATCACGAAACCCAGGTGGCTGACGGAAGAATACGCCACTAATTTCTTGACGTCCTTCTGCGCGTAAGACACCGCCGCACCGTAGAGAATCCCGATCACGGCGAGCAGTGCCACCCAGGGAGCGAAACGTACGGCTGCGTTCGGGAAAAGCGGGATGTTGAAGCGCAGAAAACCGTACGTGCCCATTTTTAGCAGCACACCCGCCAGGATCACCGAGCCGGCAGTGGGCGCTTCGACGTGCGCGTCCGGGAGCCAGGAATGTAGAGGCCACATCGGCACCTTGATCGCGAAAGCAGCCGCAAAGGCCAGGAACAGCCAGGTTTGGATGTTGCCCGGGATGTTCCCTTCGGCGATCAAATCCGGTACGGAAAAGCTGTTGAAATGCAGGCCGAGCCAGAGTATCGCCAGCAGCATCAAGATCGAACCCGCCATGGTGTAGAGGAAGAATTTGATTGCGGCGTAGATACGACGCGGTCCACCCCAGATACCGATCAGGAAGTACATCGGCACGAGCGTGAACTCCCAGAAGACGTAGAAAAGGAAGAGATCGAGCGCCAGGAAGACGCCCACCATTCCAATCTCCAGGAGCAGGAAGAAGATCATGAACTCCTTGACCCGCTCCTCGATCGCCGTCCAGGTCGAAAGGATCGCCAGGGAAGTGATGAACGTCGTCAGCAGCACGAGTAGAAGACTGAGGCCGTCCACGCCGAGGAAGTATTCGATGTTCACGCCTGCGAGCTGGAACCAGTTCGCCCTTGCGACCATTTGCACGTCGCCGCTCGTGCGATCGAATTGCAGCAGCATGAGTATCGATAGAACGAATGCGATCAACGAGGCGATCAGGGCGACTGTTCGTATGGCGTTACGCCGTTCTCGTGGAAGAAAGAGGATCACCAATACGCCGAGAAGTGGAGCAAAAGTCACGAGTGTAAGAATTATTTTCGGTTCGATCATAGCCATTCCTTGTTATACGAAAAGAAAATAGCTCAATATCAGCAGCACGCCCACAAACAATGCCAGGGCATAGTTACGGACGTATCCCGTCTGGACGAGGCGCAAGCGGGCGGCGGCCTCTTTTGTCAAGCTGCCCAACCCGTTAACCGCACCGTCGATGACGTGCGCGTCGAATCCCGAACTGAGCCAATGTGTGCCTGCGCGGAAAGAACGCGCCAGAATCGTGTCGTGAAACCAATCGTGCCAGAAGCGCCAATCGACGACGTCGGCCAGGAAAGCCGCCAGCGCGATGTAAGGACGAATGATGATGGCGTTATAAATCTCGTCCACCCACCACTTGTTTTCCATTCCTACGAAAAGAGGACCCAGCAATCTGCGCAGCGGATCGACCTGTCCTTCCTGCATTGGCTTGCGGCCGTAGAGCAACCAGGCAAGTCCAATGGCCAGCAAGACCAAGCATGTCGAAATGAGAGACACCTGGAGATTGAACTCGGAAACGTGCACGTGCAAAGTGTGTTCGAGCCAATTGGTCAGCGAATGAAGTCCCGGAAAATTGAGCCCCCCACCAATCACTGCACCTAGAGCAAGCAGGATGAGAGGCACGGTGACAATCGGCGGATTCTCCGGCGCATGCTTTGCAGTTTCCGATCGAGCCTTTCCAAAAAACACCATCAGAATTTGTCGGCCCATGTAGAAAGCAGTGAAAAATGCCGCTACGGCCAGCAGGATGTAGACGAGCATGTTCTCCTGCATGGCATCCGTCAGGATTTCGTCCTTCGAGAAGAATCCCGCGAAAGGCGGCACGCCGGAGAGCGCAAGCGCACCGATCAGGTAGACCCAGAAGGTCGTTTTCATGCGTGAACGGAGTCCACCCATGTTACGCATGTCGTTGGGGTCGAAAGCTTCTGCGCTTCCGGACGATCCGTGTTCGACGTGGTGATGCCCGTGCTCGATGCCCAGTATCACCGATCCGGCCGACAGGAACAGCAGCGCCTTGAAAAAGGCATGGGTCAGCAGGTGGAACATACCGGCGACCTGCGCCCCGATCCCGACCGCGGCAATCATGTATCCCAATTGGCTGATCGTGGAATACGCCAGCACTTTCTTGATATCGAACTGCGCCACTGCAATCGTCGCTGCGAAAAGCGCCGTCGCCGCACCGATGATCGCCACCAGCGACGATGAGAACTCGGAGACGGCGAACAAGGCCTGATTGCGGGCGATCATGTAAACCCCGGCCGTGACCATCGTGGCGGCGTGGATCAGCGCCGAAACCGGCGTCGGGCCGGCCATGGCGTCCGGAAGCCACACGTAAAGCGGGATCTGCGCCGACTTGCCCGTCGCACCAAGCAGCAGGAACAGCGTGATGGCGGTGATCACGCCTTCGTTTGCCAGGCCGTGCTCATGTGCCCAGTGAAAGACCTCGTCGAACTGCAGGCTGCCTACGGCGCCGAAGATGAGGAACATGGCGATCAGGAAACCAAAGTCGCCAATCCGGTTGGTCACGAAGGCCTTCTTGCCCGCCACTGCGTTTCCGATCCCGTCTGCACCTTTTTCATACCAGAAACCGATGAGCAGGTAGGAGCACAACCCCACGCCTTCCCAACCGACGAACATCATCAGGAAGTTGTCGGCGGTCACCAGGATCATCATCGCCGCGACGAAGAGATTGAAGAAAACAAAGAACCGTGTATACCGTCCGGGATCGCCCTGGAAGCGCACGTCGTCGTGCATGTAACCGATGGCGTAAATGTGGATCAAGGCGCTCACGCCCGTCACCATGAGCATCATCGTCGCCGAGAGGGTATCCACTTTCAGGGACCAGGACACGGAAAACTCTCCGATCGTGATCCAATCGGCTACGTGCACCGCAGCTCCCGCCGGTTGTCCGAGCAGCGCCACGAATTGGGCCACCGCCACCACAAACGCCAGGCCAATCGCACTGCTGGCGACGATTCCCACGAACTTCTCGTTCGATCGACGTCCGAAGATCAAGTTGATCAACAAGCCAAGGATGGGGAAGGCAATGATTAACGGGGCAATTGAAAACAAGCCGGTGCCTCCCACAATCTCACTCGACAACATCCATTCCCTCCATGAATGAGATCAGCCCTTGAGGCTGCTCACTTGGTCGACGTCGATACTCTTCTTGGCGCGGAAGATCACCACGATCAAAGCCAGGCCGACAGCCACCTCCGCTGCAGCTACGGCGATGACGAAGAAAACCAGCACCTGCCCTCGCAGCGCTCCCGCCGCCGGGGCGAACGACCGCGCGAAAGCGATCAGGGCCAGGTTGGCGGAATTAAGCATTAATTCGATGGACATGAAGATCACGATGGCGTTGCGGCGCACGAGCACACCCAAGACACCGATGGTGAAGAGCACCCCCGAAAGCACCAAGAGATAGTTCAACGGAACGTTCATCGGCTCTCCTTGCCTCGATCGCGCGTGATTACCACCGCCCCGACCATGCCCACCAGCAGCAAAATCGAGGTGATTTCGAACGGAATCAGATATTGATCGAAGAGAATCAGCCCGATCGAGGTGGGACTGCCAAATCCCTGAGCCACGTTTTCGGACAAACCTTGCGCCGCATTCGAAGCGCCGTGGAAGAGCGCAAACACAACCTCTGCGATCAGCGCTGCGCCTAAAAGGATCGCCACCGGAAGCTGCCAGGGCAGGCTGCCGGTCGGCTTCAGCCGCTCAGCGCCGAGAAGCATGATGACGAAGAGAAAGAGCACCATGATCGCACCGGCGTACACCGTCACCTGCACCATGGCGATGAAGGCCGCGTTCATCAGTAAAAACAACGTGGCGATGGTGATGAAATTGATCACCAGAAACAACGCCGAGTAAATCGCGTTTCGACTCGCCAACATACTGATCGCCGAAATCACCGCGACGAGCCCGATACCGATGAACAAAAGCAGATCAACGTCCATAATGTTTCCTAATCGATTGCCTTTCTAATGCCTCGACCTGACGGGCCGAATGTTACAGGATCCTCGTGAGATGTAATCTTCTAGAATCGAGTGCCTCGCGACTAGATCGGATCCTTCATCTCCGGGATCGCACGGTCGAATTTACCCGCTTCAACATTCATCGGAGTCGGCTTACCACCCTCGGGCACCGGTACAAGCAATTTGTCTTTACCGTAAATCGCCGATCTCCGATCGTAATATGACAACTCGTAATTGTGCTCGAGGACGATTGCCTCCGTAGGGCAGGCGTCCTCGCAGAAGCCGCAGAAGATACAACGCAGGAAGTTGATCTCGTACGTACTTGCGTAGCGTTCACCGGGCGAATACCGTTCTTCGTTCGTATTTTCCGCCGCTTCGACGAAAATCGCATCGGCGGGACAGGCCGCCGCGCACAATGCGCAACCGATGCATTTCTCCAGGCCGTTGTCGTAGCGTTTCAATTCATGGCGGCCGCGGAAGCGCTCACGTACCGGCCGCTTGATTTCCGGGTACTGATACGTCACCGGCGTTTCCAGAAAATTCAGAAAC
>Ga0307426_1001284_pt1 | contig 16701 bp, 12 predicted proteins | sample SalMarWE160340MG_FD_202165 | JGI IMG/M metagenome (GOLD analysis project Ga0307426, IMG submission 202165) | Salt marsh sediment microbial communities from the Plum Island Ecosystem LTER, Massachusetts, United States - WE1603-40 | ecosystem: Environmental > Aquatic > Marine > Intertidal zone >... | reverse complement strand
GTCGCCGTCTTGACCACATTGGCGCTCCCGGTAATCGGGGGCGTAGGCCCGAGCACGGTGAAAATCCCTGAGGCCACCACATAGACCCCTATGGAAACGGCCTTTTCCGAATACCACTCCGGAGCAGCGCCGGCCAGAGGGAGATCGCTGATATCCGTCCCCAGGGTATTCGCAAGGGCGGCAGCCAGGACCAGGATACGGACATTATCCACACAGCTTCCCACATGCAAGACCGGAGGAATCCCAAGTGCCCCGCACACTTCCTTGAGGCCCGGCCCGGCAAACTTGATGGCCTCGGGCACCTTCAGGCCAGCCTTAGCGTTGGCTATGCCGGCACAGCCAGTGTCGAGGACCAGGATATCATTCTCAATGAGCCTTTTGGTCAGGGTTACGTGCCCGTAATCATGCTTGATCTTGGGGTTATTGCATCCCACGATACCCGCAGCTCCCCTGATCTTTCCGGCTTTCAGGGCATCTATCAGGGGGTCAGGTGTGCCCCCAAGGGCACCAAGAATGGCCTCGACGGAAAACCCGGACATGCACTTGACCGGCTCAACCGGAATATACACCCTGTCGGAATTCCGGTTGGCAAAATTCTCCACCGCTCTCCTGACCAGACCCCGAGCCAGTTCCCTGGCATTTTCAGGATGGAATTCATTGTGCTCCATCTCGGGAAACTTGGCCTTGTCACTGGTGGATATCATGAGCGTATGGAAGCACTTCGCCGTATGTCCGAGCGAAGGCATGATACACTGGTAGTCCACGAGCATCATCTCAACGGCGCCGGTGACAAGCACCAGTTCCGTCATGAGGTGATTGCCGGCCATGGGAATGCCATGGCGCATGAGGAGCTCGCTCCCGGTACAGCACACGCCCGTCAGGTTTATCCCGGCGGCGCCCTTTTCCTTTGCGAGTTTGATCAGGTCTTCATCCTCTGTCGCCTGGAGGATCATTTCCGAGACAACCGGGTTGTGTCCATGTACAATCACATTCACCTGATCTTCTTTCAAGACGCCCATGTTGACGGTGGAAGTGACGGGCTTGGGAGTGCCGAACAGGATATCAGACACCTCCGTTGCGATGAGGGAGCCTCCCCAACCATCGGAAAGCGCGTTCCGCAAACCGTGCAGGAGCAAATTCAGCCAATCATTGTCCACTCCCATGTGGGTCCTGTGCATCATCTCAGATGTCTCGCGATCGATGCCCCGGGGAGTGATTCCCAGTTTTTCCCATGTATCCAGACGCTTCTTGGGCACCCGGGAAATCAATTGAAGACCCTTCTTCCTGGTACCATAGTCCTCCTGCATGGCAAATGCCAGCTCGCCTGCAACGGCAGAGGCGTCTTTCCCTTCAGTGCTCACTCCGTATTCCGCTGCCACCCGCATAAGTTTTCCAGGATCGCCGATTTCGTATCCCGCGGCCTTCCCTTGGCTTACTTTCTCCAATACCTCCACCAGGTCACGGCCGTGGTCGGAATGGGATGCTGCACCGGCTGCGATCATCCGCCCGAAATTGCGGGCAACAATAATATCCGCGTCAGCACCGCACACCCCCTTTTGCGGCCCTTCGCCGAAGGGGTCCACCCTGCACGGTCCCATGGCACAGTTGCGGCAACTCAATCCCATCTCACAATATCCGCATTGGGGCAGTTGGTCTTGAAATCGATCCCACACCGTCTCAATCTGCTCCTGTTCCGCTTTCCCGAGCATCAATTGGCCGTCACGCGTGATGGTGTATTTTTCGTATTTTCTGGTCTTGTCGCTCATGGTATCCCTCCTCCCTGATTACAACGAGGCTTCACGCCCGGATAATTCGACATTGGCTTTTTTCAAGGCATTCAAGAGGTCAAAACCGGGAGATTCAACCACTCCCCGGTCTTCAGCCCCTACAGAGACCCGTCTTGCCATCTCGTCCGTTTTCCGCTTCAGGGAGCTGCTCTGCTCCTCGAACGTGAGCGCTCCGCATTTGCAGACCTCCACACACGCGGGAACAAGGCCCCTTGACTGGCGGTCAACGCAGTTGTCGCATTTTACCGCAATGGTCTTCTCCGGAGGTCCAAGGCTGTCCTCGTGATAACGGATCACGCCGAAAGGACAGGCCATGGCACAGGTGGCGCAATTGATGCATCGTTCTGTATTGATGAGCACAGTGTTCCACGTCTCATCACGGTAAATTGCCCCTGGGAGACAGACCATCATACAGGGGGCCGGGTCGCAGTGACGGCATCGGTTGGGAAAACCCTCCCGGTAAAGCCCGACACCCACATGGATTCTGGGCTTTGGGAGCGGGCTTTCCACAAGGGCCGTCAGAAGATTCTTGGTCTTGGAATGGGCCGTTGCACATGCCACCATGCACTGCATACACCCCACGCACCTTTCCGGATGAATTACCACTTCTTTCATTTGGCCATCCCTCCTTTCTTCTCATGTTCTGTTAACTCAATCTTTCTATCATCTTGGCAAGAGCTGAGAAAAATCAAAACCCGGTTCCAACAACCGCTCCTTTTCCATGCTCACGGGAATCTGCCGCTGTATTATCGAGAGAAGCGTCCCTCCCTTCTCAACCTGGTTCAGCATCACGAGACCTTTTAACACATCCCCTTTGAAGACCAGTTTTCGATACGTCTTCCGTCGCCTGTTTTCGTCCTCAAGAACATCATAGCCTTCATTTGGCGGTGGATTCACAAGCCCGCCGGTCAGGACATCCAGGTCCCCGATGCGCAGCACATTCCTTCCCATGCTCCCTCGATAGACTACCCTTTTCCCGGCCATGTTCATCCCTGCCACGATTCCCTGTTCAGCCGCGACCGGCCAGACAGCATTGACCTTCCTGCGATTCAGGACAACATCAGTAGCCTCGGCAACATCTCCTGCTGCGTAAATATCCTTCGCATCCGTTTCAAGAAAAGAATCGACCAGAATGCCCTGGTTGACTCTTATAAAGCTCTTGCCCAGAAAGGAGACCGCAGGTCTCGAGCCTACGGCCACGACAACCAGGTCGCAGCGCACCCTCGACCCATCATCAAGAGAGGCTTCTTTCACGAATCCATTGCCGGCGAAGGAGGCGACCGTTACTCCCATCTTCAGCATCACTCCCATTTCTTCAAGCCTTTGTGAGATAGCGGCCCCGGATTTTCCGTCTACCACCAAGGGCAACGGATGGGCCAGTTTTTCCACCATGGCCACCTTTGTACCCCTAGCCAGGAGTGCATGGGCAGCCTTGAGGCCTACCAGCCCACCACCAACGATCAGCACTCTCCTGACTTCCGGCAGGGCCTTCAACATGCGTTCCGCATCTTCCCGGTGTCTCATGGTAAAAATGTTGGCCAAATCGCATCCGTCCACCTGGATTTTCACGGGGTCCGCTCCGGTGGCTATAAGGAGACGATCAAAAGGAATCACCTTCCCCCGTTCTGTTTCCAGCTTTCGTTCCAGTACATTGACCTCCCGTACTGATTCCCCAAGCAGGAGTTCGATGTCCCGGGAGAGAAAATCTTCTTTTTCACGAATAGCCATCTCTTCAGGAGCGACGCTCCCTTCAAGAAGCATGCTGATCATGGGTCGGCAATAGGGGAAAAAAGGCTCGCCACCAAGTATGATAATGGGGGATTTGGGATCGAACTTTCGGATGGTTTCTGCGGCCAGGGTTCCGGCAATCCCGGTCCCCACAATGACATGTCTCATAATCTGCCCCCTTGCGAAGGACATGAAACGGGAAAGCCAATGAAAAAGAGCGGTGACGACGCGCAGACTCTCTCTAAAGCAGTGCAAAATAGACGTGGACAGCAGGACAAAAAGGGGAAAAACACAAAGCGCAAATCAACAGCAGCATCCATGGGGAAAGAACCTGCAAATCAACGTACACCGTCTAATTAAATACGTCTAACATGACAGGAAGTCAAGGGGAAAACCCTTGTACTTATTATATACAGAGTGAAACCCGAACCGAAAGGTTCTGGCTTGAATCGGATGCAGATGGTGAGGCCTGATAAGACTCTTTTTCTTGACTCAAGGTAGTGCACTCTCTATACTTCTTTTCCAACAAAACGAATCTGTCTTCCACAGCACCCTGAGTAATCATGATGTGCCAACCAGAGAATGATGTCTTTTCCAGGAGGCGGTAATGATCAAATATGATGAGTTTGGACCCGAGAAAATCCTCACCGTGTATGATGCAAAAACAGGCATGAGAGGCATTGTTGTTGTAGACAGTACCGTGCTGGGGCCGGGTAAAGGGGGCATCCGAATGACCTCCACTGTAGACACGGAGGAAGTGGCAAGACTGGCCCGCAGCATGACCTGGAAATCCGCGCTTGCCGAATTGCCCTTCGGGGGGGCGAAGGCAGGGATCATCGCCGATGCCAAAGGGATCGGCAAAGAAAAGAAACGGGTTTTTGTGGAGTCGTTTTCCCGGGCCATCAAGACGATGTGTCCTGCCACATACGTGGCTGCTCCAGACATGTACATGCGAGAGCAGGACATGGCATGGTTCGCCGAGGCCAATGGCGATCTAAAATCATGCACCGGAAAGCCCAAATCAATGGGTGGAATTCCCCACGAGATTGGGGGAACGGGCTACGGAGTATTTCTTGCCGCCCGCGTGGGAGCGGAGTTTGCTGGGATCGATTTAAAGGGAGCTACCTTCGCGGTGGAAGGTTTTGGCAATGTGGGCAAAGCCACTGCACGGCATCTCACTGAGGCAAGTGCCCGATTTGTCGCAGTCTCTGACAGTCAGGGATCCATCTTCAATCCTGAAGGGCTCTCATTCGAGTTGCTCGAAGAACTCAAGCGCAGGGGAGAATCGGTTACAACATACGGCCTTCAAAAAGGCGGCAAAAGCTGTACCCTGAACTCCTGTGATCGCATTCTTGATGTGGATGCGGATATCCTGGTGACCGCCTCACAGCCCGACTTGGTCAAGGTGGGAGACGTGGATCGCCTCAATTTCAAACTGATCGTCGAGGGGAGCAATATCCCCTTGTCTTTCTGGGTGGAAAATGTTTGTCATAAGCGAGGAATCACTGTGGTCCCTGATATCGTGGCAAATGCCGGAGGGGTTATCACCTCGTATGCGGAGTATAGTGGAGGCGGAGTGGATTCAATATTTGACTCCATCAAAGAAAAAATACCCGCCAATACCCGCGCCATCATGGAAGAAGCCGGAAAAACCCGTCGCATGCCCAGGAAATGTGCCTTGAATCTGGCAAAAAGCAGGGTGGCCGCTGAAACAGGCCGCTATGCCGCCTTCTCCAGAAACTGAGAGTTGTTCTGCGATATGGTATCACTGCATCCTTTCCTCGCAGTTGGCCAGGAGGTTCTCTATGGCTTTCTGGTCAACCAGTCCTGTCGATCAGCCAGGGCCGGGAAATGATCACGAGCGCTTTTCACTTCCCTGAGATCAATTTCCGACCGCACAATGACTTCATCATCTCCGCCACTTGCCAGGGGTATTCCCCACGGATCAACGATCATGCTGTGACCGACAAACTGGCTTCCCTTATTCATCCCCGCAGAATTTGAGGAAACAAGGAAGCACTGGTTTTCAAGCGCCCGCACCCGGTTCAGCATAATCCAGTGCTCAAGGCGGGGATAGGGCCAGGCGGAACACACCAGAAATACTTCCGCTCCCTTTTCAACCATCCGGCGGAAAAGTTCCGGGAAGCGGAGGTCGTAGCAGGTGGCAAGCCCGAGTGAGCCCAATTCGGTTTCCGCCACGACCACTTCCTCGCCGCGGGTAAGAATTTGGGCCTCCCTTGAGTTGAAGCCGAAGAGGTGAACTTTCCGGTAGTTTGCCAGAATCTCCCCTTCCGGTGACAGGAGATAACTTGAGTTGTAATATTTGCCGCCGGTCTCCTCCACGAAGCTGCCCGTGTGGAGATAGACCTTCAATTCCCCCGCCAGGTCTCTGAATGTGCTCAAGGTGGGGCCATCCTTCCCCTCTGCTTCAGACACATACCGCTCAAAGCTCATGAATCCGATGTTCCAGAGTTCCGACAGAAGTATCAGATCTGCGTCCTTGGCTTCCCGAATCAGGGCCACAGCTTTCTCTAAGGTTGTAGCCTTGTCATCTTCCACGACAGCCATCTGCACCGATGCTACCAGCATTTTTTTGCTCCTATTCATCAATCATAGTTCATTGCCGGAATTGCACAATTCACGACTTCAACCGCTCCCGGAGCCGCGTAAAGCGCCTTTCCGTCTTGTCGTTTTCTATTGCAAGCCGTAAGGCCTTTCTGCTGCCGACCATGACTACGAGCTGTTTCCCGCGGGTCACGGCGGTATAGACCAGGTTTCTCTGGAGGAGCATGTAATGCTGGGTTGTTACCGGAATCACCACGGCCGGGTATTCAGAACCCTGTGATTTATGTACCGATATGGCATAGGCAAGAGCAACCTCATCCAAGTCCAGGAAATCGTAAGGGATGTCCCTTCCGTCAAATGAAATGATGAGTTCCCGAAGCTCCGGATCGATACTTATGATGGTACCGATGTCCCCGTTAAAGACCTCCTTGTCGTAGTTATTCCTTACCTGCATCACCTTGTCATGGGCGCGAAAACTGCTCTGCCCTCTCACCACCACCGCCTCGCCCGGGTTGAGCGTTTCCTGGAGGGCCCTGTTCAGGTTCGCGGCGCCGACAAGGCCCTTGTGCATGGGTGTGAGCACCTGGATATCCTTGACCGGGTCAAAACCGAATCTTTGAGGAATTCGCTGGGATGTCACCTCCAGTATGATGTGGAGTGCCTCCTCAGGATCTTCCTGTTCAATGAAGAAGAAGTCTTCATGGCTCCGTTCTTCAGAACGAAACAAGGGCATGGCACCTTGGTTGATTTTGTGAGCATTCACCACGATGAGGCTCTCTCGGGCCTGCCGGAATATCTCATTTAGCGTTACCACCGGCACTGCACCCGAATCAATGATGTCTTTCAGCACATTGCCTGCTCCTACTGACGGGAGCTGGTTTACATCGCCCACCAGGATCAAGGTGGCACCCGGGGGAATGCCCTTCAGGAGATAGTGCATGAGGATTGTATCGATCATGGAGGCTTCATCCACCACGAGGAGGTCGACATCCAGCGGCTTGTCTTCATTCCTCTGGAAGCCGCCTTTCTGTAAGCTGTATTCCAGAAGCCGGTGAATGGTCCTTGCCTCAAATCCGGTTGTTTCGCTCATCCTTTTGGCGGCACGGCCCGTGGGAGCGGCAAGCAGGATCTTCACCCCCAGACGGGAAAAAATCTTGAGCAGGGCCTGGATAATGGTAGTCTTTCCCGTCCCCGGCCCACCCGTGATCACCATAACCTTGTTTTCAGCAGCAGAACGGATGGCTGTCACCTGCTCCCGGGCCAGGCGAATCGTCAGCCTATCTTGTACCCACTTGACGGCCTTTCCTGTATCGATTGCCCTGATGGATTTTGGATACCCCAGGAGGGCCTGGAGTCGTTTTGCAATGCTTGTTTCACAGAGATGATACTTGGCGAGGTAGACGGCCTTGTTGTTTTCGTTTGACGTGGGAAAGGATTCATTCAGATATTCAATGATGATTCCTTTTTTCTGGTGGAGCGCTCCGAGCGCCTGAACAATTCCTTTCGGCTCCGCTTCCAGCATCTCACAGCATTCGGCGATCAGGAGTTCATATGGGTAAAAGACATGCCCCTCGTCTGCGAGCTGATGCAGGACATAGAGCGTTCCCGCTTCCGCCCGTAGCAGAGAATCCTTCAAAAACCCCAGTTTTTCCGCAATCTGGTCCGCGGTCACAAAGCCGATGCCAAATATGTCGGTAGCCAGGCGATAGGGATTCTCCCTGACCACTTGGATGGAACGATCCCCGTATTGCTTGAAAATCTTTGTGGCATAGCCGGAACTCACCCCATGGGACTGGAGGAAAAGCATGACATTCCGGATTTCACGCTGCGCATCCCACGCCTTTTGGATCATCTCGATACGCTTCCGGCCGATGCCCTCCACTCCAGCAAGCCGATCAATATCCTTTTCAATGACTTCAAGGGTTTCCTTGCCGAACCGGGAAACAATGCGCTTGGCCATAACCGGACCGATACCCTTGATGAGCCCGGAACCGAGGTATCTTTGTATGCCAACCACCGTTGCAGGGACCTCGGATTGGTAGCTGGCAACCCTGAACTGCTCTCCGTACCGCGGATGCGTGGTCCACTCGCCCCTCATCTCCAGGATTTCCCCTGGGGTGGGTGCCAGTAAATTCCCCACAACGGTCACAAGATCTCTTTGGCCCTGGACCTTCACCTTTGCGATGGTAAAGCCATTTTCCTCGTTGGTATAGGTGATCCTTTCAATCTGGCCAAAGAGTATCGTTAAAGAGCCGTTTTTCAAAGGATGAGGATGGTTCATGAAGCCTGCTGATAAAACCTGAGATTGAGCACCCGGGTCGGCCCATGTTTCCCTTCTCTCACCTTGAGCCGAAGCAGTTTCGCGCTTTTGGCCTCACCGGGGAAAAAGAGAAATCCGAAAGACAGGCCACCGGGCGGGATAGGCCTGTATTGCAGGGACTTGTCGCGAAGGTCCTGTATAATGCTTCGCCGTGCACTGTCGGAACCTAAGCTATCGGCGCCGCCCAGGGTAGCCCCTGCCGCTGCGCCCAAGGCCGCACCCCTTCCTGCGCTCCGTATTGCGTTCTCCCCGCTCACGATACCGATGGCGGCGCCAAGGATGGCGCCGGCTGTCGCACCCAGAAAGCCATGGTATGCACCGGCCTCAAAAACCTGGTTGGTCTTGGCATACCTGGTTGCCCTTTCGTAGGCTATCTTGCTGCTCAAGATAGGCCAGAGGTTTCCTTCCCCGTCTTCCACAAAAGTCTGCGAGCCATCTATTTCCAGGGGTGTCCGCCCCTGGTTATCAAAAACGATCTCTACCGGCAGCAGGCCGGCGGCCCGGATATCGAACCCGAAGGCCTCCTTGGCACTCTCCGATGCCACGTAGGCCCTCGCCCCGATACCCACCCCATCAACCTGAGTATAGTTGGGGTATGCGGTCGGCGCCTTGAAAGACAGCGGTTTTGCCTTGTATGCCGGAGCACATCCTGAAAAAGCGGCAACAGTAAAAACCAGACAGATAGTCACAATCATTTTCTTCATTGGTAGTTCCTCCTGCAATAGTTACCCTCCCGCAAAGCGGGAAACATCTCCCTTATCATCTTTTCTCTACCGCATACAGCGCAAAAGCCTGCACTGTGCGTCATTTTAATTCAGACACCTGATTCCACCTTCCATCTTCAGTTTCTCCTTATGAGCAGACACAGGATACCCTTCTTTGGGCAAAGAGGCAACAATGTTCATCTCACCCTGATCCACTATCGGGGTATCATCTCCCCGCCCAGACGGGATTTCGCGGAGCTCAAGCCGCGTTGCCTTTGCTCTCTCCTCCTTGCGACGTATTGTTTATACGTCTCAGTCGTCGCTCCCTGGCGCCTTGCACCTGACACCTGGTGATCAGGAATTTCGCCAAATCACCCGGTCAAAAATCATGATGAAAAAATTGACGGTGGATTTGGGTACGCCTGATCACACAGCGACATTGACGGGGATTGCGCTAAGCACCCGGGTGAGTACGTCGGGGGCCATGGAGGCCACAAGGCCGCGCTTCCCGGCATTGATATACATCTTCGGCAGGGTCAGGATAGATGATTCCACGTAGACCTTCATCTTCTTTTTCGTTCCAAAGGGGGAAATGCCTCCCACGAGGTACCCGCTGTATTTTTTTGCCTCCTGCGGATCACAAGGACGCACCTTTTTTACATCAAGCTCCCTGGCAAGGGCCTTGGTGGAAATATGCCTGTCCCCGTGCATCAGGACCAGGAAGGGCTCAGAACGCTCATCCATCATCACCAGCGTCTTGACAACCTGGTGTTCATCCACCCCGACGGCGACAGCAGCCGCGGTTGCGACCGCGACACCAGCCTTTTTTTCGTACCGGTAGGAATACAGGGTGAAATCAATCTGGTGTGCCTTCAGTTCCCTGATTGCCTGGGTTGAAGGGATCTTTTGTTTTGCCATAGAGCACCTCCTTGTCATGTCTCCAACCAGCTGTGAGTGACCCACCTCCCGCAGAGCGGGAAGCCCCGGGTGGCCCTCACCGGGGGCTCAGGGAGGAAGCCTTTTCTGCACTGACCGGTGAGAGGGCGCCGTCTTTTCGTCACTTATCAGTGGGGGAACCCGCAGCTCGACGTAGTCGAGAATGCGGAGGGGGTAGCTATCCCACGCTGGCAAGTCACTGAAAAGACCAGCCCGGAGCCCTGGAACGAAAGAAAAGGCTTCCCCCCTGAGCGTCGGGATTCATCTGACATTCACTTTCTAGAGAACGCCCGCCTTCTGGATCTCATGAAAAAGGGAAGCGGTATCAGCAACATGCTGAGCATCCCAAGCATCCAGAACGTATCGTTGAAGCCCAGCATGCTTGCCTGGCGCAAGACCTGACTGTAAATAAAGGCGAGCAGGCTCTTGCTTTGGGTCGTGAGAGCCCCCCCTTGTTCGCTGTGGCGAAGCAGTTGTTGCATCCTGATCTGAAAAGCCGGGTTGAAAGGTGTCAAATGCCCCACAAGAGATGTCTGGTGGAACTGCGACCGTTGGGAAAGAATGGTGGTTGCGAAGGCAACACCGATACTCCCTCCCAGGTTTCTCAGCAGATTGAAGATTCCGGTGGCATTGCCCATATCTTCCTTCCTGACATTCACATAGGTGGCTGCCGCCAGAGGCACAAAAAAGAGTGCCATTCCCACCGCCTGAACCACCCGTGGCCAGACAACGGCGTTGAAATCCGCCTCCAGGTTGAATCGTGACATGAGAAAGAGCGAATAAGCGCTGATCAGGATACCCAGAGCCAGTAACCTCTGGGGTTTGATCCCTTTTTTCATGAGATTTCCGGCCAGCGGCATCACCAGCAGCGTTGCCAGACCACCCGGGCCGAGCACAAGGCCAGCCCAGATCGCGGTATACCCCATGAGCTTTTGGAGATAGAGAGGCAGCATGACGATCGCGCCAAAAAAAGTGAGAAAACCCGTAAACATAATCAGGTTTCCCACGGTGAATGTGCGATCCCGAAACACCCTGAGGTTTATCACCGGGTCTTTGGATCGCAGCTCCACAAAAACGAGACTGGTGAGTGCAACTGCCGATATGATCCCCAGCGTCAGAATAAAATCGGATGAAAACCAGTCCGCCCGTTCCCCTTTATCCAGAAGCATCTGCAGGCATCCCAGGCCGACGATCAAGAATGCAAGGCCCAGATAGTCGACACGAATTCCCTTTTTTCGAACATACGGTGGATCCTGGATAAATGCCATGGCCATCATGACCGCCAGGATGCCGGCCGGTACATTGATATAGAACACCCAGCGCCAGGTCCAATTGTCCGTAATCCACCCACCCACCACCGGACCGGCTATGGGGGCGAGCACAATCCCCATTCCAAACACGGCCATGGCCATTCCATGTTCCCTTGCCGGAAACGATTCCAGGAGAATGGCCTGGGAGATGGGTTGCAATCCTCCACCCCCTATTCCCTGCAGAATACGCGCGACAATGAGAATCGCGAGGGTGGGAGCGGACCCGCAGAGAACGGAGCTAGTGCTGAAGAGGACGATGGAGAAGATGAGATACCGCTTGCGTCCAAAGACGCTCGACAGCCACCCCGAAATGGGTATGATGATGGCGTTGGATACCAGGTACGAGGTCAACACCCATGTCACCTCATCCACTCCAGCATTGAGGCTGCCCTGGAGGTGGGGGAGCGACACGTTGACAACGCTGGTGTCCATGATCTCGATAAACGTGGGCAGAATCACCGTCATGGCTATGATCCATTTGCTCACGTCCGCAGGATTTTGTCTTTCCACGTGCCGGACCTATTGCTTTTCGCGAAGTTCTGAAACCAATCGCCTGCCGCTCTTGTCGGAAGTCTCCACCGTCACTTTCAGGGAGAGTCCTACCCGCAGGGGATATTCCGGAGGCAGCGGGTTTTCAATCCGTATTTTTACCGGTACCCTTTGGACCACCTTGATCCAGTTTCCCGTGGCGTTTTCAGGAGGAAGAAGCGCGAAGGCCGCCCCCGTGCCGGCTCGAATTCCAACCACCTTTCCATGATAGGTATAGTTGGGGTAGATATCTGCGTCGATGGCAACGGGTTGTCCCAGGCGGATATTTCCCAGCTGGGTTTCCTTGAAATTGGCCTCCACATAAATCTGTCGCAGAGGAATGATCGCAAAAAGCGGTTGGCCGGGCTGGACCCAATCCCCTACCTGGATACTCTTTTGTGCAATGTAGCCGGAGATGGGGGCCTTTATGGTACAATAGGACAAGTTAAGTCTTGCCTGCTTTAACTTCGCCTCAATCTCCGAATGCTGGGCCTTCAGTGCGGCAAGCTTGTATCGCGCCATCTCAACCTGAAGGCGCGAAGCCTTTGCGGCGTTGAGATTTGCAGTACCCTGGTCCACTTTTTCGGCCACGGCACCCACTGACGCACCGGCTCCGGCGATACCCTGATCCGTTGCTGACAGTGCCGCCTTGGCCTTCTCATAGCGGGTTCGCTTGGCGTCCAGATCACTCTCCGATCCCGTCCCTGTTCGAAAAAGCCGCTCGGACCTTTCATAGTTTTTCCTGGCGTTTTCCAGTTCGGCCAGCAAACCGTTTCGCATTTTTTTGAGTTCTTCGACACGATGGCCTGCTTCTTTCCGGGTCTGCTGGGCTTCCTTCTTCTGTGCCGCGGCAGCGTCCACCTGTTCCTTGGTTCGCCTGTCCGTAAGATGCAGGTTGACCTCTGCAAAAGATAACTGCGCCTCAACCTGTTCCAGTGAAGCGCTTATCTCCTCAACCTTCACCTCATAGTCCGTAGGATCCAGCTTGACCAAGACATCTCCCTTTTCCGCCCAATCGTCATTCTCCACATGAATTTCAGCAATGCTTCCGGATATTCGACTGCTTATGGCGGCACTGTCGGCCCTCACATACGCGTCGTCCGTAGAAACCCGGTCCCGCATGTACCGCCACCAATAGCCTACCGCAAGCAGGACGCCGATAACGGCCAAAATGATGACCCATGTCCATCTTTTCTTGACTGCTCCGTTCAACTTTTCGCCATTCATTTTCTCACTCATTCGCCAGTGTCTCCGTTCAATCAAATCTTCCTGATAACTGCGCTCCGCCCTGTAGCTCATCCATCGGCTCTTGCGACCGCCGTATCATATTTCAAGCCCCACAAGACATACCTCTTGCGTCCTCATCATTCAAGGATATTTTGAGACCAACTCTGTCCAAAATCGGTTTTCTGGAAAAACAACGGTACGGGATGTTTCCGAGGCGGCGCATGTTGGCCCTGGAGTCCCGCCATGGGCGGGAAAGGGCCAACTTCCGCAGTGAGTGAAGCCAGGGACGGCGAAAGGCCGCCACCTACTGGTAGGAAAAAGGATGGTCGATTGGCGGGACCCAATATACACCGTCTCTCTGAATGCCCACCGGCACTTCCCTTCCCTTCTCAAGAGAGATCGGCAGGGCACCGGCCTCACGCCGGGAAAGAAAGGTACGAAGGTGTTCTCCGCTAAAGTGGACAAGGTCCAGTTCTACCTGGCCATCCATACCATGGATGCCCGCGACCTTCATGTTGCCTTTCCAGGCATAGTGATCTCCGGCCTTTCCGGGGAGTACTTCCACGCACCATCCCGGAACCGTGAGAAAACAGTCGCCGGCACTTTTCAATGAAACGGAAGAGGATATGGAGATATCCACGCGACCCAGGGGAGTGATGAATCCGCCGTTTTCTCCGATTGCTCCGGGAATCAGGTTTTCTATGCCCAGGAGTTCCGCGACCGCGCGATTCCTGGGTCGTTTCAGCACATTTTCAGGAGTGCCCTGCTGCAAAATGCTCCCATCCTTCATGACCGCCAGGTGGTCTGCCAGGAAAAAGGCCTCGGTCAGATCGTGCGTGATATGAACAATCGTGACGCCGATTTCCTGGTGGATTCTCTTGAGCTCACGCCGGAGACGGTCACGTGTGGAACGATCCAGCGCGCTTAACGGCTCGTCCAGGAGCAGGACATAGGGCTTCAGGACCAGGGCCCGGGCCAGGGCGACCCGCTGCCGTTCCCCTCCCGAGAGATTACCGGGACGGCGGTCAAGGATCGTGCTGATATCAAGAAAGTCCGCCATTCGTTCCACCGCCTCCCCGGTCTTTCGCGCCGGCTTTCCTCTTAAATGCAGTCCGAAAGCGATATTCTTGCGAACGGTGAGGTGGGGAAAAAGGGCATAGTCCTGGTAAACAACTCCCAGATTTCTCTTCTCCGGGGGTAAACGGGTGGCATCTCTCCCACGGATGGAAATGCTCCCTCTCTCTATTCGATGCATACCGGCAATGGTTTCCAGAAGCACGGTTTTTCCGGTTCCCGTGGGCCCGAGGAGGACCATATACTCCCCGTTTTTTACGTGGAGAGAGATATCCTTGAGCCTGAAATCGCCGAGGGTAACCCAGATTTCCTGGAGGCGAAGCACCTTACACCTCCCTTTGTTTCGCCGCAATAGAGCGGAGTACGGCGAATATGACCAGGCACAGCAGAATCAGGACTACGGCAACGGGTCTCGCGTACTTGAGGCCATATGACTCGAATCGCTCCCAGATCAGCACAGGGGCGGTCATGGGATGGTAGGCGAGAACGATCACAGCGCCGAATTCGGAAATGCCCCGTGCCCACATCATGATGCCGCCGGAGAGCATGGGCCGCCAGCTCAGGGGCAGGCTGACCTTAAAAAAGGCCTTCCACGGAGACGCCCCGAGCGTTCGTGCCACCCGTTCAAGTCTTGGATTGACGGACAGAAATCCATCCCTGGCAGCATTCACCAGGAAAGGGAGTGAGACGAAGGCCATGGCCAGGCTGATCCCCGCCTCTGTCCCCACAAAGCTGAGGCCCACGGATGCAAAGGCCTTGCCGAGAAAGAACCTGCGACCGTAGACCATCAGGAGGGCAATCCCGGCGGCTGTGTGAGGAATCATCACGGGAAGGTCGATTATCCCCTGGACAAGGCTCCTTCCCGGGAAACGGTAGCGGGCCAGAATATAGGCAAGGGGGATCCCGAAAAATGCGCACACAAGGGTGGCCCATAGAGCGCACCTGAGGGTCAGCATGATGGATCGCATGACCTCGGCATCAGCAACGGTTGTCCTGAGGACGTTCGGATCCGCCGCCAGGATCATCCTGAACAAGGGAACCACGACAATCAAAACCAGTATCGTTCCCAGGCCCCATATGACGATCTTGAAGCTTTTCATGTCCCCAAAAACACCTCTTACCACAGAGTCACAGAGGACACAGTGTTTCCTTCTTTTGACCGATCGCGAGAGCCCGATCGGTCAAAAAGACAAAAACACAACTATCCCTCAGGGTTCGAAGACAATTCATTCTCATATTTCACTTTCTTCTTGATTCGTTTCTATGGAACTCCGAGCTGAGATGTGCTGTTTTCTTGTTTGTTCAGAATATGTTCTGGACTAACAAGGAAGGTTATTCTCTGTGTTCTCAGTGGCTCTGTGGTGAACAAATCGCAGATGGAATATTTCACCCTAATTCAGATGTTTCTCTATCACCGTATGAACGACTTCAGCGCGTCAGGCAGTTTCCTGACATTGCCGGTTGCCTGCGGCGGCGAAAGCGGCGCCTGGCCGTTTCGCTTCATGATCTCCTTCCCTTCAGAACCGAGCAAAAACGAAATGAACTGGATAGCCAAATCCCGATGGGGAGCGTTTTTCGGAATCGTGATCCCGTAGACCATGGGCTTGCCCTGCTTTTCAATAAAGCTGCCGGGCGTCTTGCCCGTTATCATGATGCGGGCCTGTTTATAGAAGTCGGCATATTTTGAAGAGCCCAGGTTTATGTGGTCCGGCAGTTTGACGAAGGGCATGTTGTGCTGCATGGCCACGGATCGATAGATGAACAGGTAGTCAATCTGCCCCGCCTCCAGCAGGGCAATCAGATCTGTCTCCTTGGGCCGCACATTCCTCAAAGGACAGCCCTTCTTTAACTTTTCATAAAGCCCGGGCACATGGTAATATTTTTCCGCCAGTTGCCAGACCAGTTGGCTCCGGTACCCGCAGGGGTCGCTGTTCGGATCAGAGTGGCCGTATTCCACGCCCTTGCGCAAGAGGACACGATACCAGTTTTGCCCGTTGATCTCTTTTGCATACTTTGAATCCGGCCGGTACATGATGGCCATCTCGTTGGTGGCAAAAGAGATGTTCCAGGAGGCATGGTCGGGGATCAGGAGATTCTCGATCACCGTATAGTCGGCAGAGGCCATCACATCACAGGGACGGTCAAGATCGGTGATCTTCCGGGCACAGGTCCTGGAACCGGCCGCTTCCCTGATCACCTCCACTCCGGGATGATGGCCCTCAAAGGCCTTTGCCATTTCCCTGAAAGGGATGGAAAGGGACCCGGCGTGAAAGATGATGAGCTTCTTGCCTTCATCTGCTCGTAAAGGGCTTGTAAGAAGACAAACACAGATAATACCCGCAACCAATACAATTCCAACGGATTTTGAAAAAAAATTCTTCACGATTGATCTCCCTTTTCTTGTTGACCTTCTTGCGGAAAGACCATCTTTCCACACAGGTTCAAATCATACCCATCCAGTTCTCCTGCGAGCTTGTGGAAAGCCTCTTCATGCAAGAGGCCTAAGAAAAGCTGCACCCCAT